>JAEEGH010009884.1_pt1 | contig 22054 bp, 19 predicted proteins | sample 9134181 | NCBI WGS metagenome assembly JAEEGH01 (sample SAMN16246544, study PRJNA631951) | gut metagenome | biome: gut microbiome; feature: rumen; material: DP-attached | host: Bos | place: Iran: Karaj | collected 2018-10
ATCTGATCCATAAGCTGCTCGTAAATAGGTACCATTGAGGAGTTGTTAAGAATGATGCGCATATTGTTAACCTCCGCAAACAGTGTATAACAGTGTATAACTGTTGTCAACTGTTATATGCTGTTTTCAGGCGGCGAAAATCAGACTTTCAAAAAAAGATCTCAACTCATTAGAATAAACATGACAAACAGTTGTCGTGTTTATTTTGTTAAGATCATTTAGGAGCGGAAAACATATGAAGATAGACAGGCTTATCGGAATATTGTCAGTTTTGCTGCAGGAAGAGAAAGTGACGGCGCCGGAACTTGCAGAGAGATTTGAGGTATCAAGGAGGCCTATAAACCATGACATAGATGATCTTTTATATGCCGGCATCCCGATAAAAACTTCTCAGGGTGTTGGCGGAGGAATCAGCATCGACGGATGCATTGCCGGAAGATGAAGGAATGGTCGTCTATCTGGGAATCTGTGCCGTCTGTTATGCTCTGGTGGCTGTTGCCACAGTTCTTATCAACAAAGATAAAGTCAATGAATCTGATGAGCTAGTGTGACTGAATAATGCGATATATCGCAATATAATTTACTAAGATAATGGCTTCGGAGTAACTTCCGGAGCCTGTTTTTTTCTGTCTATGTAAAGACTCTTTTCTCGGTCCGATGGCAAAACCACACAAGGTTAAGAAATTAACTAATATAGGTTGACAAGCCGTCTAACATGTTCTACCATTTAATTATGCCAAACCAAGGAGGATTCAGTATGCTTACTACATTAGGAAAATTCTTAAGGAGATTAAGATTGGACAGAGATGAGATATTAAAGGACATGGCTGAAAAGCTTTCGGTTACTTCTTCTTTCCTTTCTGCGATCGAGAACGGAAAAAAGAAAATGCCTAATACTGTAAAAGATAAGCTTTTGAAGTGTTATACGCTATCAGAATCCGAGCTTGAAGAGTTTGAGAAGGCTCTTCTTGAGTCCAACAACACTGTTGAGATAAACATAGCGGATACTACATCTCAAAAAAAGGATCTTGCTATTGCTTTTGCTCGTTCCTTTGACAATTTGAACGATGATGATATTCGTATCTTTACTGAATTCCTAAACAAGCGACAGCATGGAGGCGGCGAGAATGGATAATCGTTATAGGATGGAGCCAAAGAAACGAGTTGAATTGCGTGATTTTGCGCTCCAAATCCGTAAGAGCACAGGATTAGATGAAAGAATCTACTTCCCTATAGTCGAATTCATGGAACATATGATGCCTCGTATGTTTGATAACTATAATTTCGAGATCATAGAAGATAATGAGCTCCCGCCAAATAAAGATGCTGTTACTGAGATAGTTAATGGATCCGGGACTGTAAAGATTAAGAAACATGTTTACGAGGGAGCTTGTAACGGCAACGGCCAGCACAGAATGACTATTGCTCATGAGGTTGTAGGCCATTTCATTCCAATATGTGTTGCCGGTTTTTCATTCTATAGCACCACCGAAGATGAATATATACCTGCATACTGTGATCCGGAATGGCAAGCAAAATGTATTGCCGCAGAGTTTATGATGCCTTTTCCTAAAGTCGGAGACTTAACGCCGAAAGAGTTGATAATACAATGCGGCGTATCAAAAAAAGCCGCAGAATATCAAAGAAAAATATATAGAGAACTTATTCGTGGAGGTGGTGAAATATGATTGTATTCAGCTTTGCAAAGAAAAACACCCTGTAAACCAAATGGTTTATAAGGTGTAATCCCTTGGGATGCAAGCATCCTAAATGTGCAAAATTATTATGCCACATCCCAAGGGAAAATTCAATTTTCTGAAGGAGGAATCTTTATGATTTCTATTTTCAAAAACACAAATTTTTCCAATAAGGAGGGCATAATACATGTCAAAGATAAACAGTATCCGTAAGGGATGCAAAGATGTTTTTAATGCTTTTTTGGTTGCATACGCCGTATATGCAGGTTTATTCGAGTTTCCTGTTATCAAGCCGACAAATTGTATACCGAACAGACTTATTCCCTTCTCAAAGGCTATATCCTCTAAGGATTTCAATCAGTGGGTCCACTTTTACGAGGATGATTACCTTTTCGAGAAACTATGGAGTAAGCCAGAAAAGTATCTTGAGATTCTTAAGAAATATAAAGGAGTGATTCTTCCCGACTTTAGTCTTTACCGTGATATGCCGTTAGTGATGCAACTGTGGAATATATACCGCAGTCGCGCTATCGGATGTTGGTTGCAAAGGAATGGAGTAATAGTTATTCCTAATATTCGTTACGGCGATAAACGCACATACAGAATATGTTGCGACGGAATATCCAAATGTGGAGTTATAGCCGTCGGTTCACACGGAACATTAAAAAACAAAGAAGATAGACGTATATTTGCTGAGGGTCTCGCTGTTGTGGTTAACAGAATCCAGCCTAAAGTTATTGTTGTTTACGGTTTTGTCCCTGATGATATCTTTGGGCCTTATAAAGAACAGGGTATCGAGATTGTGCATTTTGAAAGCGATTTTTCCAAGCGCATGCAGGCATTGAAGGAGGTGGTCTAATGGGAGCCGGATTTCATGGCGGATTTGGACCAACTAAAGGGTTTAAATCTAATGCAAAGCCAAAACTCAAAATGAATCTCCAGCTTTTTGCATCAAGCGGACCGGTATCTATGTCTGGAAATGTGACTGAAAAAAGCATATCTGATCACAGGGAATTCTTTTTCGGTAAGTCAGTTCATGAGATCGAGAAGTATTTGAATCGTCGAGGGTATCAGACCGATATTCGACCATCTAAAAACCCTGATTCTAAAGCAACAGTTATCACTGTGCTGAATCACACGCATGAACGCAATATAACTCAAGTGCTGGTTTCACCAGGCAGCAAAAGGCACGGAGACGTCCCGTATGTTAAAATTAGTACGGATAACGGGAGATACAAAGTTATTAATTCCAGACCGGAAGATTATAAAACTGACGGTAAAGAGAAAGCAAAACTAATCTTTAGGAGGTATTGGTAATGAATATTTCACAAACGATTATTCCTTTTACAGGCACAGATATGATTACTCTTGATATGACTTATGATCAGGTTCGTAATAGATTGAAAGAATCAAAAATTGGATTCAATGTAGAACTTCGCCCCAACAAGGGCTGCACTCCTGAAGTACCTTGGAAAATTGTTAGAGCAAACAATTCTGTAAGTGTGTTTTTTGCTAACGACAAGATGTTCAAAATTGATTTTGGCTCTTCTTCTAATGGGATTCTTGGTAATGGTGTTAAAGTTGGAATGAGCATCGAAGATGCTTTGAAACTCGATCCGACATTAGAATACAATGATCTTGAAGAATACTATTCGTCTTCAAACGGATATTGGTTGTTTACCGCTTCTGGATCCGATACTATCTCGAATATTACGGTGTTCATCAAAGCTGTATTAGATGATGATGTATTTTTCTCATATAATTGGTAGTCTTATCAGAATAATCCAAATGCTCGGATTCAGCAAAGAATGATGCACAAAGGGCCTTATCTAAGGTCCTTTGTTTTATTATGCTCCTCAATCTCTTAATCTGATTCAGATGCCAATCTGACTTCCTGAATATCTTGTCGAATTCATCGCTGCTCATGAAGTCGATCAGGTTCTCTTTTGTTGTGTGCTTTGCTCCTCTTATAACAACGTATCGGAGATTGCCTGATAAGAACCAGGTGTTAATGATTGTTTTTCCGTAACCGGTGATCTTGCATATATCGGATACTCTTAAGATATCTCTTTCGGACTTTACGAGCTGTTCGTAGTATTCATGCATAGAAGCTGCAACTTGCTCTGATAGCGGCAAGCTGCTGAAAGCGGTCTTGGAACAGCGGACAACAGGTGTAATGGTTGATATCCGCTGTCGCTCCGAAGTTCGCTCCAAAAATGAGATAAGATCAGTCTTGTTAATGGTGTAACGGTGTGTCTTTTTGCCATTGTCACTGCAAGGAATAACGTTACCAAGATACCTAGTGGCAGTCTTCTTGCTCATATGGCAGATCTTGCAAAACTGGTCTTTTGAAATCGTGTCAGGAATGCTGTTCCAGTCAATAAATTCGGGTCTCATAGGGTTTTCTCCTTTGTGAAAATATAGGACGGGCTGTTCCGGTATAAGGTGTGAATTGTTCAAAATTGAATGTTTCCATTCGATATACCGAACCGTTTCCGTTCCATTCTCACGGGAGATTTTTGGAGTACAAAAGTAACAGATACTGACACAAAAGTGACAGTATCCTGCAAAGGCTTATTCTATTGGCATTCTGGTATCTTAATCTGGCTGAGAATCACTGTAAAAATCGGCAAATTACACTCGGTTTCATTGCTCGAAATGCGTTTGTCGGGTAACCGGCACGAGAGTTCGAATCTCTCCGTCTCCGCCAAAATAGGATTGCTGTTTTAACAAAAATGGCAATCCTGTTTTTATGCCTTGAAACCATTGTATTTCTTTTCGTGTTATTCTTCCTCACTGTGCTTCTTGCGCAGGAAGGTGTAATTTTTCATCGTTGTACTGATGTCTCTGTGACCCATAACGAAAAATGAAACGCGGTCAGAGTTACAGCAGTGCGCTTTTTGATCTCGTTTTTGATTCGGTGGAATAGGATTCGGTAGCCGTCTAGACGCCGCGGAAGCTACAAATGTGGACACCTTTGTCTGGCTGTGCTATATTGAAAAAAGCTGATATCCGAAAAGGAAGAAACGCGATGACGAGCATGCCCTTACCCTGTGTCAGACTGGAAAACGCCATAAAAGAATTTCCGTCCGGGAACGGTGTCATCAGAGCGCTGGATCAGCTTTCGCTTGAGATCTTTCCCGGAGAGTTGCTCGTGGTGACGGGCGAATCCGGCTGTGGGAAATCCACACTTTTGAACATCATTGGCTTTATGGACGAGCTGACCGGCGGAAAGCTGGAGGCCTTCGGTCGGGATATGACAAAGCGCAGTGAAAAGGAGCGCACGCTTTATCGGCGGCGGGATGTGGGCTTTGTATTTCAGGATTATCATCTCATACCGGAGCTCACGGCATATGAAAACGTGGCGTTCATTGCAGGGCTCGCGGAGGATCCTCTTTTTCCAGATGAGGTCATCCGGGCGGTTGGCCTGGAGACGGAAGCGGATCGCTTTCCCGGCCAGCTTTCCGGCGGACAGCAGCAGCGGGTTGCTGTTGCGCGGGCGCTGGTCAAGCGCCCGAAGATCCTCCTTGCCGACGAGCCGACCGCCGCGCTGGATCTTCGATCCGCGAAGGAGGTCCTGATGGCGTTGGAAAACGCAGTCAGAAAAGAAGACGGTCTGGAAAAGAGACCCGCGCTTGTGCTCGTGACTCACAACCCGGAGATCACAAAGATCGCAGATCGGGTCGTGACGATGAAAAGCGGTCGGGTCTGCGACATCCTCCGTCAGCAGACGCCATGCAGCGCCGATGCGATTGAGTGGTGAACATGAAGAAAATCCGATGGACCATGACGGTCCGATATATGCTTCGGCAAAAAAGCGCCTGCCTGTCGATGTTGATTGTCGCGATGCTAGCGGTGACCGCCTATCTCGGCGTCAACTTTTCTGCCGCTGCGATGCTGGACAACGCCGATCGCTATTGGAGCGAGACTGCGTTTCGGGATATTGAGATCGTTTCGCCCTCGCTGATCTCTACGGAGGACATGAGCGCGATCAGGAATACCACGGGCGTAAAGGACGCGGAGGCGGTATGGGTTACGCAGGCGAACGCGGTCTCGGATCAGAAAACGGGCGTTGACATTATATCGCTTACGGATAGGATCAACACGGTGCGCCTGACGGAAGGGCGAATGCCGGAAACGGCGGATGAGTGCCTTCTGGAAGCTCCGGTGCGGGACGCGCTGGGGCTCTCGGTGGGAGATACGCTCACGCTGGAGGATAATCCGCTACTCGCGCGGACGCGCTTTACCGTGTGCGGGATCGCGGAACATGCAGACCATCCGTGCACTCCGCTGAATGTGCCGGGAAACCGCTATGCGATCGTGCTGCGGGACGCCTTTGACCTCGACAGTCTGCAGAGCGCCTGCATGAAAGCGGTCGTGCGCGTGGAGGGAACGGATGGCGCGAGCCGGTTTTCGGAGGACTATCTGAAGACGTGCAGGCAGGTCTGCAACCGGCTCAACAGACTGTCGGACAGAAGCGATTTCGGGCAGTTTTCCCTAAACAGTGACAAGGTCATCCTCAGACCAATCCTGAATCTGGCGCTGGCGGGGTTGAACGGCGTGCACCCCTGGCTTGTGCTGGACGTATGGGGATCGTCCAGCTACTATGCAATCCGTGTCGGCGCGCAAAACGCCGCCGACATCGGGCTGACCTTTGCAGTCGCGTTTGTGGTCGTCGGAGCGTTCGTCATCTATGCGTCGATCAGCCGCATGGCGGAAGAGGACCGAAAACGCATCGGGACCTCGAAAGCGATGGGTCTGACAGAAAAGGAGATCGCCTTCCAATACCTTACCGCCGGGCTCCTCCCGACGGCGGCGGGCATGCTGGTCGGAATCGTGGCGGGGTACGCCGTTATACAGCCCAGCGTGCTTTCGGCCTGCGGCAAACTCTATGTCTACGGAATGGGACGCCAGACCTTCCGACCGGCAATGACGGCAGCTGTGCTTGCCGCAGGCGTCATCATTGCAGCGGCTGCTGCGGTGATTGCCTGCGCCGGGCTACTGCGTACGCCGGCGGTTCAATTGATGAATGACCGTGCCTCGGCATCCCGGTTCATGCAGCGTGCGGGAAGAAAGAGAAAAACAGGCGCTACCGGGCGCTCTCTTTCTGTCCGGATGATCCTCCGGGGCATCTGGTCGGAGAAACTCCGGGCGCTCGTGATTGTGGCCTCGATCGCGGGGTGCATGATCCTGCTGGTGACCGGTTTTACGGTCAAGCTGGCTGTGTCGGAAACCCTTGACAGGCAGTTTTCAGACGTGGAGCTGTACGATCTGAAGGTTATTTTTGACCCGGAGACCGAAGACGGCGGACCCTCGGTGGAGGTGCAGATCATATCCGCGCTGACTGAGTCCGGCATTTTCGAAGGGACGGGGCAGGAGGGCTGGATCGAGGTGTCCGACCGTGACTGCTTTTTCGCCGGCGGCGGCAGAATGAACGGAGGCGAGTTGATCTGCGGCGCACCGGAGGAACTGTCCGCCTACTTTGTGATGACGGACATCCAAAGCGGCGAAAGAATGGCGCTGACCTCCGAGCCGGGGCTGTACATCCATCTTCGCACCTCGGAAACTGCGGGGCTTGTACCGGGAGACCGGATGACGCTTTATGACCTGAAAATGAACCAGGTGAGAGTTCCGGTCGCTGGGGTGTTCAATAATTATCTCGGCGGGCAGATGATCATGTCATACGCTGCGTATGAAGCCGTTTTTAGAGAAGAAGCAGAGCCCAACTGCTTTTTGGTAAAGTGCGGAGGAGAGCGCCGCGCCGCGATCACGGCAAAGCTCGCGCAGCTCCCAGTTTCCGTGACCGAGTCGACCGCAAAGCAGGAGGAATATAAAGTCTTCACCTCCGCACTGAATATGATTGCGGGACTGCTCACGGGCATTGCAGCACTGATGGCCGGCGGCGTACTGTTGAACCTGATCTATCTCCAGTATTACCGCAAGAAGCGGAGCCTCGTCATTATGAGAATCAACGGCTTCACAACAAGAGAAACAGCGGAATATGTGCTCGGTGAATCCGCAGTCACACACGCCCTCGGAATCCTCCTCGGCATTGCTGGCGGCGCATGGTTCGCCCGCAGGATCATTTGCTTGTTGGAGGGGAGGCAGCTGCATTATGTCCGGAGCGCGCAGCCCTTGGCATGGCTGCTTTCGGTGGGCATCATGTTGTTGTTTTCCGCTGTGATCCACGTCGTGATCGTGCGGGCGGTCGTGCACCTCAAGCCCACAGAGGACATTATGATCCGATAAGCTTTTCGGACACGGAAATGAAACAAATCATGCTTGCAAAAAAGCCCTTACTGCAGCACTAAACACTGCGTTTACGGGTATTTTCGTTTTTGGGAGAATTGTCTTGTTAAAAATCTTATCGCTCCATGACAAGGGACGATGTTATCTTGGCAGAGAAATCAATTGAGTTTTATAACCATATTATGCCATTGTTTACTTTTTCATTACATTTTAGCTGAAAATTGAGTGACATCTTAATTATATTAATTTTATTTATAGGAGTGGGGTGTATATTTATCGAGAATAGGCTTATTACGCCTATTTATATTCTTTTCACGCGTGAGCACGTGAGATATATAGAAAGCGTAAGCAGAGGGTGACTACGTTAGACGGTCAGGAACAGACAAAGGTCGAACAGAAGGCGGTTAAGCCTGAGGCCAAGACAAAGAAGCGTAAAAAGACTTCGACAGATTATGCAATCGAGTTTTTTATCAAGATCGCAGTTACTGCCGCAGTAGTTGTCATACTCTGCGTATTTGTAGTCGGTATCCATGTTAATCACGGGAACTCAAGCTATCCCATGATCAAGGATGGAGATCTTGTCATTACGTACAAGCTTGGAAATCTTAACCCCGGTGAAGAGATCTGCTATAAGGCCGATGGTGAGGTCAAGTTTGGCCGTATAGCTGCCAAGGCCGGTGATGAAGTAGATATCAGCGATAGTTTGGTCAAAATTAACGGTTATGGACTGAGTGAGGATGTTGTCTATCCGACGACGTCTGAAGGAGCTATTGTAACTTTCCCGTATGTGGTTCAAGAGAATTCTGTCTTTGTCATGAATGATTTCAGAGATGACATTAAAGACAGCAGAACATACGGAGCGATACCCCTTGAAGATTGTGAGGGCAAGGTCGTTCTTGTCCTAAGGCAGCGGGGGATTTGATTTGGTTTTCCAATACTTTTCAAAATATAGGAGAAAAAACATGAAAGAATTATGGAAAAAAATGTCAGTTATGCTGATAACCACCGCTTTGGTGGCATTGATTGCGGTTCCAGCTTTTGCAGCCAATACAGGCTACGTTCCGCTGAAGTCACCAGATGTACAGTTTTACAAGTATTTACTTGTTGATAGTAATGCTGTTGCACCGAACGCATCTTTTACTTTTACCATCAGTTCTAACGATGTAATTGAAATTATACCCGGATCAGCAGCTACAACTACTTCAGCCGGCACGTTGCCTTTATATAAAGGCCCCGGCACACCGACAATTTCTGCTGTATCATTTTCTCCCACTGATACTGTTGAGACACAAACACTTGTTTCAGGATACAAAACATACAAGCAGACTGTAACAATTGACATGAGTTCCGTAGAGTTTTCTGAGCCCGGCGTTTACCGCTATTACATTACAGAAAATACCGGTACTGCCGGCATGTTCTATGATGTCGACGCAACGACTCCGAATCTTACAACGAATGGAAGCCTTAAGCGTACTCTTGATGTCTACGTTGAAGATACAGAAGATGCTTCGTCTATGACACTGAAAGTTACAGGATTCGTAATGTATGATGGTGTAGTTACAGCTGCTCCTCCGGCAGGAGAACCCGTAACTGCAAATTCAGCAATTACTACTTCCACAACGGCTATAACTGTTAATACAGCTAATGGGGCTGAGGTTTCGGGAGCAACCAAGACAGACAGTTATGTAAACTATTACACATCTTACAGCTTGACTGTTGGTAAGGTAGTTACCGGTAACCAGGGCTCAAGAGATAAATATTTTAAGTTAACTCTTACACTTAATTCACCTGTAGCAACAACTCTCACAGTTGATGTTTCACATGCTGATATTCAGCTCCCTGCCTCTGACGCACTTAACAAAGCAACTAATTCATCTTATGCCGGAAAGACAAATCCCCAGGAAATAAAGCTTGATGCCGGAAAAGCAAAAGAAACAGAGTTCTATCTCCAGCACGGACAGTATATTATCGTTGAGGGGCTTGTTGTTGGTACAACTTATGATTTGAAAGAAGAAGCTGAAGGCTATACATCTACAGAAGGTATTACAGCAGCTGTTTCAGTAATTAACTGGGACGGAATAAACGGCAATGATGCTCTTGCAGATGCAGTAAATGGTACAGTCAAGTTATTAGATGCTGATGATACTACTACTGATGATGGTGATCTTCAGACCGGTTATACAAACGATAAGAATGGTGTTATCCCCACTGGCGTTCTTGTTTCTGCTACACCTGTAATCATTATCGCTATTGTTGTAGTTGCCGGTGTTGTTCTCTTTATTGTTATGAGCGCAAAGAGAAAGGCATCTGAAGCAGCAGATACTGATTCAGAAGAGTAAATGAATAACAGGGTTCTCGAGTGAAGCAGTTCTGGAAGGTAATGAACTCCATATACGAGAAAATTATGCTGGGTATCTTTGTTATTGCCCTGCTTGTGGTTATCTATGTCCTGTATGACACTTGGTATATTTTCGACCATGCTAACGATTCGTCGCTTCTGTCATTTAAGCCGAATGTTGTTAATGCAGATGAGATAACAGATTCTCCTATTGCCTCGGATATGGTTGCCTGGATCACTGTTGATGATACGAATATCGATTACCCGATAATGCAGGGTTTTGATAATTCCCAATATCTCAACCTAAATCCGTATGGCGAGTATTCATTGTCAGGAAGTATTTTTCTTGACAGCAGAAATGCCGGCGATTTCACAGATCCTTACTCAATAATTTACGGACATCACATGGAATATGGAAAGATGTTCGGAGCTTTAGATGAATTTTTGGACGAAGATTACCTCAATTCACATAAGACCGGTGAACTCATAGTCGGACGTGATGGTAAGGCAGTCTTCAAATTGGAATTGTTTTACGCAATAAGGACGGATGCTGCTGACAATATGGTATTCGATCCTGAAAACCATGAGGAATTAAGGCAATTCCTCGAAGATACAGTTTTTGACAGAGATGAAAGAATCATCTGTCTGTCGACTTGTGCAGGCGATGCCTCGACAACAAGGACTGTAGTATTTGCCTATATTTTGGAAAACTGATGAGAAAGGAGGACAGACCGTGAGGCGTGTATCTGTAGTGTCAAAAATTTCGACTGCGGCTGCAGCTTTGTGCGCTGTCCTCCTTTTCTTTGGATTCCAGGTCAATGCGGAATTCAGATATGAAGAGATTCAGGCTGTTGTGCCTTTTACTTGCGAGAATGTTAATTACGCTGCCAACGAATATGAAATTGTAATTGAGAAGCTTGATGAAGCTTCTCCGTTGCCGGACGTGGTCACCAAAAAGATCAGCGCCGGAGATGACTCATTTACGATAGGAATAGACGAGCCGGGTACATATCAATACAAGGTTTATGAGAATGCCGGTACCGACTCGAAGATAACATACGATGATACAACATATATCGTAACGCTTTTCGTTACGTCCGATGATGCAGGAAAACTTGATTATAAGGTCATTCTGTCTAAAGGCGGAATGGTAAAGCCCACGGAAATTACTTTTGTAAACAAGGTGGTCAGAGTCCCGATAGTAAAAACGGGCGAGACTGCCAATCCATATATGCCTTTCGCCTTTGCTGCATTTGTGCTTGGTGGAATAGTCCTCATTCTCGCGTTCAGACGCAGGAAGGAGGATCAGGATGTCTAAATTCAAGCGTTTGATAAGTTTGGTGCTCATTATGGCATGTCTCTTCAGCGCACTTGGTGCTGATGTAGTCGAGCCTTCTGATCTGGATATGACCGCTGAAGAAGAGACCACAGAAACTTCTGATATCATTTCTGAGCTGACTGAAGAAACTCACGAAACAGATGCTGATGTGGAAGAAGAGAATCCTTCTGAAGAGTCTGAGCAGGATGTAACGATTCTTCAGTATTCAGGTGATTCCTATGAGGTTAAGGTCTCGTACGGACCTGAGACAGGAATTCCTTCAGACTGCGAACTGATAGTAAGCGAGATCCCCGAAGGCGATGTATACGATGAGTACTTGGATCTCACTTCAAATGCTCTTAATAATGCTGAGATCAACAAAGTAAGATTCTTCGATATCTGCATTATGAAGGACGGCATCGAGATGGAGCCTGCCGAGGGCACATCTGTCTCAGTCAAGATCACGCTTAACGAGACGTTCAACAACGAAGTTAACGTCGTCCATATCAGTGATGAAGCTGAAGCATCCGTCATAGATACTCTGAATGTAACCGATGCTGAGAACGGTGAAGGAACCGAAGTCACGTTCAGTGCTGACGGTTTCTCTGCTTATGCAATCGTTGAGGGACCTGCATCTGTTGCAATTCAGACGGGATGGAAAAGAATCACATCTTTGACTGAATTGGAAGCACATGCTGATGAAATATATTGGGGTCACGTGAATGGATACTACTTTAAGGATACCCAATATACGATAAGCGGAAGCAGAACCGGAATAAGTAAGACTAAACCGGCACAGACTGAATATCCTCATGAGGATGCGAAAGCTTATGTGTTTGAGAAATGCGGTGAAAATGAGTACCGAATCTATTGTGTTGTTGATGGCACAAACAAGTACATAAGACAGATAGATAATGCTTTATCATTTGTTACAAGTGAAGGCCAGGCAACTATTTTCAAGGTTTCGAAATCTACCAGTGTAAATAACGCATTCAGATTTAATGGCAGTGGAACTTACTATATTAATCAGAACAGTAGTGACAAAGGTGATGGTTTTGCAGCATATCAAGGAGCAGAAGATATAAATGCTCAGTTATGCCTTTGGTATTACGATTACCAGTCAGAATCCGTAGATCCATATGGTCTTGATGGCAAATCAATAGGATTAATATATTATAAGAATGGTGCATCCGGTGCAGGCTTGATGGCTTCATCGACAATTCCTAATCATCTGGATGCTCTTTCACTTCCTGTACTTACAGAGAAAGATCATCACGACGATAAACTCTTTGTTCCAAATGACAGTGATCTTACGATGTGGACATTTACCTGGTGCGAGGATGACAGATATTATCTGTCTGCTGAATTAGATGGTACGACGGTTTATTTGAATATTGACTCTTCCGGAAACCTTTCTACTTCAACTACACCACAGACGATTACTGTTATTCCCGGAAAACAGACAGGCAATGATAAAACCTATGTAGGCAAGATTGCCCTTATGGCTAACGGAAGAGTAGTTAATTATACCGGTGATCTGGCCAGCGGATTTGACACAAACAGTTATAATGCTGATCAAAGTAAGCCTGTAACGAAATGGCTGAATTTCGTTGAGCCTGCTACTCTGACTGATAAATATGTATTACCTTATTCCGCAAGAAAGATAAGTGTTTCTGACGAAAGTCTCAAAGACGGAGACCGCATCATTATTTATACACGTGTTTGGAATGAAGCAAAGAAACAGTATGATTTCTATGCGATAGATCATGAAGGAAATCTGCATCCCTGTTTTGAGGAAGGCGATGAGATTCAATGGATCGACGACAGAATCAATACACTACTCTGGGATCTGACCATTTATTACAACGAAGGTGTCGAAAATCCCACTAAAGCTGATGAGAACCGTTACTATGAACTCTATAATGAGTATTCTGAGAAATACATAAGACCTAATGCAGGTAATGGAGAAGCTCTTGGCGACAGCATTATCGGTATCAACCTGCTCGGAAGAAACGAAAATAATTACTTTACTCAGATCGTTGCCTGGGATGATGACAATTATGCTTATGCCGGAATAAAGACAGATATTGCCAATCAAAAGATTGTTTCTTATTCGGTTGTAGATGGTATTACTGAAGATGAATCAATAGATTTCTATTTTGCCCGTGTAAATGATTTTAGTACAGAGGCTGTACTTCATCCTGTTGAAACGGTTGATCACACTCAATACGGTATCACAATGAAGATAATTGATTTTGGAAATACTTCAAACTGGAAAGATGGCGAGCAGACTAAATTCTTAAACAGCACCGCTGATGGCAGCAGCGGTAACAATACATATCTGTATGCCAGTCCGGGTATTTTATCGAATTCCTTGGGTTCAGACGGTTATCCTACCGTTACCAGCGGTCCGCATGCAGGCGAGTCATTGGCAAATCTTTATTCAGCCGACAGACTTAAGGAAGCCAACCATTTGTTTATTGATTCCACATATTACTCTTCCGGATATTTTGTATATGACAGTTCTCAAAACTATGCTTCCTATAATGAGTCAACCGGTGAGTTTACGGTTTATCAGGAATTAGGAACACACGATGATAAAAATTCAGCGTCGGTAAAGCATGGTCAGTTTTTCCCGTTTAACACTATTGATCCTACAGTTATTTCCACGAAGAATCCTGAAAATTTGTATACTGCACTTTTAAATCCGTTAGATGATTCCAATCCTAGAAAATACGAGAATCTCTACAAGATCAACAATCCTGATTACCAATTCGGAGTTGAACTTGAGGCGTCGTTCGTTCAGACACCAAATGGTCTTGATGACTGGGGTCACGATATCATATATGAATTTACCGGAGATGATGACTTCTGGCTTTACGTTGACGGCGAACTCGTCATTGATCTGGGTGGTGTTCACAGTGCTCTCTTGGGATCTATAAACTATGCTACCGGAGACATTCAGGTTCAGAATGATTCCGGAAAGATCAGGAATTTGACTTTATATGAGATCTTTGAAGAGCATTACAGAAACAGCGGGGAGCATACTGACCAGGAGGTTCAGGAATATCTTGATGGTATTTTCCAGCAGAAATCAAATGGTAAATATGTATTTAAAGATTATACTTCTCACACAATGAGAATTTTCTACATGGAGCGTGGTAAAGGTGCGTCCAATCTTAACATGCGTTTCAATCAGTCATCTGTTAAGCCGGAGACTGTTATCCTCAGCAAAGAATTGGATGGCGTTGAGCATCCTGAAAAGTTTAATGCGGAATTCCCGTATCAGATATTCTACAGCTATTCAGAGGACCCGGATCAGGCAATCTATTATAGTCTGACCAACACCGATGCAAACATCAATGTTGTATATCGTGGAACTGACAAGAAAGTCAAATTCGAGCCAGATTACACAATTGATGGTGTCGATTATTCTAACGTTTTCTTCCTCGAACCCGGAGAGGCATGTGAGATCAAGCTTCCTGATGGAGCTATCGAGTATTACGTTGTTGAATGCGGTGTAGATCCATATGTATTTAGTGAAGTCAAAGCAAATGATGTAATCGTTTCAGGAACACCTATTTCAGGTTCGGACAGAGAGAACTATGCGATCGGTGCTGCCAAGGCTGAAGAACGTACAAGTGTAAAGTATGTAAATAAAGTAAATAAAGATGCACTACGTGTTTTAACGTTTACTAAGAAGTTGTGGGATGAGACAGGTATAACCGGAAATCACCCGTTAACGGACGATCCGACTGTTTTTAATTTTCGTTTGTATCTGGCTACTGAGCACGAGACAAATCAGGAAGTGGCGCTTGCCAATATGTACACATACCATGTTAAGGATCCTCAGGGAAGATACTGCAGATGGGATTCTGCTACGCAGAAGTTCGTACCTTTGTCAGATACTGCAACAGACTATACCGCTCTTGACACGGCAGATAAGAGGAAAGTAAGTTTTACTACCTCCATGTACGGCTCAATATCCAAGATCCCTGCTTTCTACACAGTTGAAGTCAGAGAACTTTTGGCAGGAACCAAGTATGAAGTCGAAGAGCGTCCTAATGAGATACCTGACGGTTATTCCAGAATTCAATATGATATCTTCACTGACGTCAATGATGTCACAACCAAGGATATATGTCCCTATGAGAAAGTAAGCACTATTGAAAAGGGCAAGGATCCGCATGTTGATGTTCATAACATAAAAGGTTACGGAATCAGAATGTACAAAGAGTGGACAGACGAGAACTTCGTCTCAAGCCGTGACAACACTTATTTTGCAATTTATATAAACGGAGTTTTGGATCCGAATACTATTTATGAGCTTAAATATAAGAAAGGTACACTTTATTGGTATTACGAGACGCTTGAGACCGGATTATCTCTTTTGGACTACCAGGTTAAAGAAGTAGAAGTTACCGGTGCAGTTGTTGACTCAGACGGCAAGGTCACAAGTTATACTTCGATCGATCCTAAAGATAACAATGAAGAAATAAGACTTAATGGAATACTTAAAGGAGAGACGGACAGTACTGAATTTGTATATAAGGTAAAGTATAAGTCCGCTCAGATGCCTACTGCCAACATGCGTATCGAGACCATCGAAAATGAGCGTGAAGGCATTAAGATCTACAAGAAATATAAGAACGGCAATACATTAACTCCTTTGGCAGGAGCTCAGTTTGATATCCGCGAGAAGGGTTCTCAGGTTTCGCTGGGCACATTCATATCAGATGACGACGGATTCGTTACTTTCGCATACTTAAGAAAGAATGTTGAATATACACTTACTGAGATAAAGTCTCCAGCAGGTTATACCGGTCTTAAGAAGTCACTTACCATGGTTATGGGCGATGATGGTAAGATCACGGTTACGGCTGATCCCAGCACTGTGGATAAAGACAACAACAGGTTCACTTATGTGGCCGGACCGGATGATCCGTCTATTACCGTTTTCAATTTCAAGTACACCTTTGAGATCAAGAAACTTGATAAGGCTACATTAGAACCGGTTGAAGGAGTTGAATTTGAACTTCATAAGCAGAAGACGGTCGGCGGCGTAACAGTCGTTGATTTCCAGGCTATGGCGGGATATGAGCACCTCTTCACAGATTCGAATGGTATTATCCCGCACATTAATTCCACGCTTCCTGCCGGAACGTATGAGCTCAGAGAAGTTGATCCAGGACATACGCATCAGGGACTCAATTACTTTGTCCTGTTTACTGTTACTCAGACCGGTGACATCAAGCTCAATCAGGCGCATCCCGAGATCAAGGTTGTCGAAGAGAACGTAATCGATCCTGATTCAGGAGAAGAAAGAGTTCTTTACGATCTTCTTATCTTTAACTATCCTGTTGACGGCGACCTGATGCTTTCCAAGGAAGTTGCAGGCAATATGGGAGACAAGACAGAAGTATTCCCTATGACGGTAACTCTTAAGACTGCTGCTGACCAGCCTTATGTCGGAACGATCCATGTTCAGAAGAACGGTGGCGTGATTGAAGACTATACGATTACCTCGACGGCAAACGGCGTGGTCCGTGTTGAACTCTCGCATGGCGATTTTATAGTTTTCTCGGCGTTAGCAGATGGAACGAAGTTCTCTATCACTGAGCAGACTAAGGGATATCAGAGCCAGGGATATCTTGACGGTGATCCTGTCAGTTCGAATGGAACGGTTTCCGGCGATATAGAACACAACAGCAAGGTAAGATTCGTCAACTCGAAAAATGCCTTGGTCCCCACAGGTCTTAAGACAAGTTTCAAGTGCAGTGTGACCGTGCTTCTGTTGATGGCAGGCGGTTTTGCTATCACATTATATGTTAAGAGAAAGAGCCGCCCGGATGAGTACGATGAGGAGTAATTGTTGCTAATGCAGATAATTATTTCTCCGCTTTTCTTATAACGTTTTAAATTAAGTAATTTTATAGAGCATTCTTCGCCGACAATAATGCGAGTCAGTGATCTGATGACGGTAAGAAATCCAGACCTGAAAGCGGACTCTTATTTTCTTTGCCATTGTATTTAACGGCTAATGCCTTATCGCCGACCGAGACATAATCGTATAATACCTTCGGCACCCTGAACTTCTTTTCGACGTTTTTGTTGTCTACATATATACCGCTTATTCTGACTGAATAATAGTGGCGGCGGGATCCGCTGCTTATGCCTTTTCCTGAGACAGTTACATTGACTACTTTCACGTCGCCTTTTTTGAACTTATTCAGTCTTGTGATGTAATCAACAATGGAATAGACCGCCACGAAAACCAAAAGGCCCGCGAGAGCATATATCCAGATCGCCTTCAGAAATTCAACCCATCGGTTATCAATTACATGCTGTACAACCGGAGCCAACGACAATGCCGAAAGCAATATCAAGAGCAGCAACGCCGTTGTCATTCTTTGTCTGTGAATGATCTTCATCCACGGCAAAAGCTTCTCGATCTCGCTTTCTGATAAAGTGCGCCAATTGTTTCTTCTATTAATGACCGTTTTCATCGCTCAACCAGTTTGATTTCCAATTCCTTTTACGCTCAATTTGCAGCCTCTGATTTCTTAGTATCATAATATGAGTTTATTGACTTGCGGAAAACAATCGTAAATATAACTCCGATAGTTATTGCCAAAAGGTGGACGATCATGGACGGAATTCCTGTAACACCTTTTACACTCGGACTTAGTGAAATTATAAGTGTTGGAACGGCCATCGATATCAGGAAATAAAATGAAATTTGCTTAAAGAGCATGCCGAATCCGTATTTTCTTCCAAGAACAAATAACGCGTACATAACGACCGGCATAAAGCAGAAAGCCAGACCGGAAGCACCTGCACCGCCGGCCAGTTCAGTTTCATTTAAGATTTTAGTATATACCGCGCCTATTATAAGCATAGTGATAACATCGGCCACCCAGGATACAGCAAACAAGACCAGTATCTTTTTGGTTCCTAATATCTTTTCGGCCAGGATTCCAAACGGCAGTATCAGAAGCAGATTATATCCGAGATGTCCAAGCGTCAAATCAATAGCAGAATACGGAGCATCCGGCGGGAGAAGTTCTTGAGGTGCTCCATGAAGGAAGATCCACGTAATTATCTGCCACGGATATTTAAGAGGGAAAAACGCAAAGACAAAAAATGTTGAAGGAATAAGCTGCGATATGAGTGTCACGGTTATGCATAATAACGTGACGGCTATGCAAAAAAACGGAATGCCTTTTCCAAAATATATGTTTCTGATCTTCATAATCCATTCCTCCCCATACTTGTTTATTTGTTGTTTAATTCATCCCATAGCCGCTTTATCTTTTGTGAGGCTTTGCTTTTCGGAACTCTGTCGAAAACAAGATAATCCATTGCCTCACACGCCGTCTTTCCTACTATATCGACAGAAACCGCATCCGGGTGGCTGATAAATCTAAGGCCGTTCATGTTATAAGCAGGAGTAGCATCAAATCTCATAGCAAGCATATATGCTTCTTTTATGTGATCTTCCGCTTTATCTTTATATCCGAACTTCTCTTCCCATATTGCAAGCAAAGCTAAATAGGACGGTTTGAATTTATCAATATGAGATATAGTTTCCGGATCCGTCTTCAGTGAATCAAGAAAACCGATAAGCCATTCCAATGCAGAAATACATGTAATATCGTTTTTCCGTGCATAAGCAAATGACGCTGCATAAGCTGATTTAGAAACTGTATTTAAAGCTTCGAGCATGGCCGGTTCTATATATTTCGATGCTTCATCGGGCTGTCCCAATCCTACGGCATAAACCGATGCGAGCATGCTGCTGTTTATGTTGCAGATATTGTTCTTCTTTAAGATCTCCAGTGCCCTGTCCAACTCACCTGTTACCATGTAGTTATTTGCCATAAGATTTAATATGGTAACTTCGTTTATGCTGCTGTCAGTATTCTGATCCAGAAGGGAGATAGCCTGTTCAAATAATGCATTTGATTTGACCATCGCTTCTTTACTCAGCTCTTCCATGGTCTTAGCCATATACATCTGGGCACTGACATAGACTATCAGGAAATTGTTAGGATATTTCTTCAATGCTTTCTCTGATTCAGCTATAGCGCTTTCATAATCCTTTACTGCGAGAAATGATACGATCCGTTCAATCCTGCTCTGAACACTTCCTTTTTGCATGGTGTATCCGAGCAGGGAATCAACGGATACTTCGAACAGATCGGCAAGTTCCATCAGAAGCCTGATCTCAGGCATGGAAAGACCGGCTTCCCATTTATATACTGCTCCTACCGTAACACCCAGCGCATCTGCTAACTGCTCCTGCGTCATTGAGTGCTCTTTGCGTAGATTTCTGATGTTTTCTGATAATTTTATCTGCATAGTATTGCCTCTTTCTCTACTAACGTAACATCGAAAACAAGAAACATAAAGATACCACTAATATGAATTGTACAATAATTTTTATACTGTTAGTATGTGTTCGAGGATTTATGCAAGAATAATCACAAGACCATGATTGATATTTAATGGTCTTGATTACAAATACACTTTTTAATCAGCTTAAAGTCTGTTTTGAGCGCAGTTTTCTTCTTGTTCTGTTTATATGTCTTTCAAATGTGCCGTTATTGAGCAATTCAGTCAGAACGAGCTGTTCAAATGTCGGTACTGTGCATGAATAAAATCCGAGTTTCTCATTAAACTTTTCGACCAGGTGTTTGGGAAGAACCATATAGCCTACACGAAGTGCCGGAGAAATGGTCTTGGAGAAAGTGTTGAGATATATCACATTATCTTTTGCTGCCATCGAGAATAGGGTTTCAACAGGCTTGCTTAGGATAGAGAATTCAGATTCATAATCATCTTCAACAATTATTCTATCTGATGAATCAGCCCATCTTATGTATTCGTGCCGTTTTGAGGCAGAGGCTGAGATTCCGGTAGGATAACTTCTGAACGGCGAAATGTGCAGAACATTTGCCTTAGTCTTGCTAAGAGTATTGCTTTCGATGCCGTCCTTTCCCAGTGGAAGCAATTCATAGCTGATATTTGCATATTTATATACTTTTCTTATCTTCTCATATGAAGGGTCTTCCAAAGCAAATACTCTGTTCTTTCCGAGAAGACCGGCTATAAGATTATAAAGGTATTCAGCGCCGGATCCGATCACGATCATTGACGGATCGATACGCATGTCCTTGTTGCGTGCCAGATATCTGGAAATTGCTTCACGGAATTCAAGAAGACCTGTATTAGGTGACTTCATGAGTATGTCTTCCTGACGGTTGGTGAGTATGTTCCTCATGGTTTTTGCGAGAACGGAAACGGGAAAATCCGACTGCTGTCCGGAACTGTCAAATGTGGTGCTAAGAGCTGTTCTTTCGTCCGGAAAAGCTGAGAAACCGTCTGAGGCACGGAAATCAACATAATAACCGCTTTTCTCAACGCTCCTGATATATCCTTCATCACGGAGAAGATCATATGCATGTTCTACAGAGATAACACTTACACCGAACTCAGAAGCCATGTTTCTTTTGGAAGGAATCTTGGTATTGTACGGATATATTCCATCAACAATGTTTTTCTTAATTTGTTTATACAATTTCATATAGGCTGATTCACTTGTTTTGCTTCTCATCTGGTTATATAAAAATCTCCTTTTCTGGTTATTTTATATATTCAGATAAGTTGTACCATAGTGTCATTCGGAAAACAACGATTCAGGAGTAAAGACAATGAGCGATCATGAGAAAAACAAAAGAATAATCAAAAAGATTGCATATTCAGGTGTTCTTGCGGCATTTATTTTTATTGGCACCCAGCTTCACATACCGACTGCCATTGGACACGTTAATCTTGGCGACGTGGTCATACTGGTAGCTGCGTATATTCTCGGACCTTTTTCAGCGATAGCAGCTGCAATCGGTTCTGCTCTGGCTGATCTCACTGCAGGTTATCCGCAGTATGTAATACCGACATTTCTGATCAAAGGAATTATGGGACTTGTTGCAGGACTTCTCATGAAACGCAACAGTGAGAACAAGGTGCCTTTAGTACGCAAGCTTGCAGCGGGAGTAATAGCAGAATTAATAATGGTAGCGGGATATTTCGGATTTGAATCTTTGCCTTTTATGTATGGTGTAACTGCAGCATTGGGATCGGTAATTCCTAATCTGATCCAGGCATGCGCTGCAATTGTCGGAGCGGTTCCACTTACTTATGTGAAACTGTTTGACAGAATTAATGTACAACAGAATAAAGTTCAAGATATTGGTAAACCTTTCGGAATAAAAGTTTAAGGAGACGGCCGGCATTCACTGCCGGCCGTTTTCTTTTCAAACCGAAATGCCATTGCTTTAAGGTCAAAATAGCTGTCTTTACAACTAATTTATTTTTTGATAATACATAATAATCAAAAAAGAATTATAATTTAATGGTATAAATATGCGCAGGCAGAAGATACCATGATCGAAA
>JAEEGH010009889.1_pt1 | contig 22048 bp, 22 predicted proteins | sample 9134181 | NCBI WGS metagenome assembly JAEEGH01 (sample SAMN16246544, study PRJNA631951) | gut metagenome | biome: gut microbiome; feature: rumen; material: DP-attached | host: Bos | place: Iran: Karaj | collected 2018-10
AATTGGACGAATCGGATTTTTCATTGCAAAAATTGCATGAACCAGAAATGAATATTCGTTATGGAACATGGTATTTAGCGCTTTTAACGCGAGAATTTCACAACAATCAAGTACTTGCGCTTGCAGCTTATAATGCTGGACGTGGTACAGTGCATGAGTGGATGGAAAAATACGAGTGGTCTTGGGATTTTAAAGACACTTCGATGATTCCATATCCGGAGACTCGTCTTTATGTAGAACGTGTTTTGAAAGCCAAAAACCGTTACGAAATCCTGTATCATTTGCCAAAAGAAGAAAAATAATGCATGGAGCACTTTATGCAAAAATATTGTATAGTACCGCAAAAAACAAATAAATTTTGGTTGCTCGTTAAAGGTATGGAACTAACAGAAGAAACAAAACGCCTTTTTCAGCATTGTTTTATCAAGCAGGTTGAGATATCGCCAAACCAAAAGACGTGGAAGATAGTTCTGGCAACACAAGAATTGGTTGACGATACGCTGCTTGCGGCGGCGGCTGACCATATTAAGCAAAGATGCGGGCTAAGTGAAGTCTTTTTTTCTCAAGACGTCGTTGACATGGAGACAATACTTACCACCGGGTGGTTGCAGCTTGTGGATCGCGTGACGGAGGACGCGCCTTCGATCCGAAAGCCATTGATTCAAGCACGTCGGAATCTTGCCAACGGGCGGATTTGTGTACGCGTAGGAAATGTGATAATCGGCTCGCTTCTTGAGGAACACAATGTGGCGGGACGTTTGCATCGCGCTATTGCGGATATGACGGGCTGTCGTTTCGACGTCGTTTGCGAAACTTACGAAGGCGACGAGAACGAAACGGTGGATACGGACGTTGCGATTCACCGGACAGCGGCCTATCAGCAAGCCTGTCACCATGGGAATACGTCCGTACCCTCGACGACTTCTGCAAATGAATCGGAAGCGAGTAACGGCGGGAAAACAAAATGGAGTGCGAAAAAGGGAAAAAAGCAGGAGACGGCCGCCGGATGTATTTTCGGTCCGGGCGTCGACGGGCCAGTAGAACCAATACAGTCTTTAGAAAACGAAGTCAAATCGATAGTCGTCGTTGGAACCATCGAGAGCGATGTTACAGGCCACGAATACGAAAAAACGAATATCATATCTTTCGATATCGCCGATGATACGCAAGGAATCGGTGTTAAAGCTTTTTTTCGAGACAAAGCGGAATATACGCGCGTTTTGGGAGAACTGCAAAACGTGAAAAAAGTGCGCGTCAAAGGGGCCGTCAACTTCGACAAATTCAAGGATGATTTGGTTCTGACCGCGACAAGCGTGAAGGAGGAGTCTGCTGCGTCGCGGGAGGACAACGCCGAAGTCAAACGGGTGGAACTTCACGCGCACACGCAGATGAGCATGATGGATTCTGTCGTGCCGACAAAAAAGCTGATACAAACGGCGGCTCGATGGGGCTGGGATGCGGTTGCGATTACCGACCACGGCGTTGTGCAGGCATTTCCTGATGCGATGAATGCCGTTGATGATAATAAACTGGATATAAAAATCATTTACGGCATGGAAGGATATTTGACGGGAGACGACTACAAACAGCAATTTGCAAATCATATCATTATTCTGGCTAAAAATTTGGAAGGACTTCACAATTTATATAAGCTTGTTTCCTTGTCGCATTTGCGTTTTTTTTATAAGAAGCCAAGGATTCCCAAAAGCGTGCTGAAAGAGTATCGCGAAGGTTTGATTCTCGGTTCCGCTTGCGAATCGGGGGAGCTAATCCGCGCTATCGTTGCCCAACGGAGCGATGAAGAACTCCTTGCAATCGCGGATTTCTACGACTATTTGGAAATTCAGCCGATCCACAATAATGCGTTCATGATTCGGAAAGACGAGTTTTCGAACGTCAAAACCGAGGAAGATTTGCGAAACATCAATCGCAAGGTGGCGGAGCTGGCCAAAAAACTTGGAAAAATGCTGATTGCAACCTGCGACGTTCATTTTTTGAATCCGGAGGATTCGATTTACCGCGCTATTATTATGGCGGGAAAAGGTTTTGACGACGCGGATTTGCAGCCTCCTTTATATCTCCGCACGACGGAGGAAATGCTCAAAGAATTTGATTATCTCGGAGAAGAAGCGGCCTATGAAGCCGTCGTTACGAATCCGCGCCGCGTCGCTGAAATGGTCGAACGCTTCAAGCCGATTCCAGATAAATTATATTCTCCTACGATTCCGGGCGCGGATGATGCAATCCGGGAGATGTCGTACCGACGGGCGCATCAATGGTACGGCGAGAACTTACCCGCCGTAGTACAGGCGCGTCTCGATCAAGAGTTGACGCCGATTATCGGCCACGGTTTTTCCGTACTTTATCTCATCGCGCACAAGCTCGTCAAAAAATCGAATATTGACGGTTATCTGGTCGGTTCCCGAGGTTCGGTAGGTTCTTCTTTTGTCGCGACGATGACGGATATCACGGAAGTCAATCCGTTGCCTCCCCATTGGCGTTGTCCGAAGTGTCAGTTTAGCAAATTCATTACCGACGGTTCTTACAGTTCCGGATTTGATCTTCCCGATAAGGAATGTCCCATTTGCGGCGAGCAACTGATAAAAGATGGGCATGACATTCCCTTTGCGGTATTTCTTGGATTTGACGGGGACAAAGTGCCCGATATCGATCTCAATTTCTCCGGTGTGTATCAACCGACGGCTCATAAATATACGGAGCAGCTTTTCGGTCGGGACAACGTCTATCGCGCCGGTACTATTGCGACCGTTGCGGACAAAACGGCGTATGGATATGTGAAGAAATATTACGAGGAGAAGCATGAAAATAAACGCAACGCCTTTATTCAGCATGTTTTGAACAGTTGCGTGGGAACGAAGCGCACGACGGGACAACACCCCGCCGGTATCATGGTCGTGCCACGGAATATGGACGTCCATTTCTTTACGCCGATTCAGCGTCCGGCTGACAAAACCGACGCCAATACCGTGACGACGCATTTCGATTACCATTCGATTTCCAGCCGGCTTGTCAAGCTCGATATCCTCGGCCATGATGATCCGACTGTCATCAAAATGCTGGAAGACATCACGCATCGCGATCCGAAAACCATTCCATTTGACGATCCGGCAACGCTCTCTCTGTTCCATTCTACGGAAGCGTTGGGTGTTACGCCGGAAGAGCTGGGAGCGACTTCGGGAACATTTGGCATTCCTGAGTTCCGGACGCCCTTTACACGACAGATGATTGACGATACGCACCCGTCGTGCTTCAGCGATTTAGTGCGTATTTCCGGATTTTCACACGGGACGAACGTTTGGCTGGATAACGCCCAGACTTTGATTCGTGGCGGCACATGCACGCTGCACGACGCAATTTCAGCCCGTGACGATATCATGATGTACCTGATTCATAAAGGAATCGACCCATTGCTTTCCTTCAAGACGATGGAGTCCGTTCGCAAGGGAAAAGGCATTAAGCCAGACGTGGTGGAAAAGCTCAAGGAGGGCGGAGTTCCCGATTGGTATATCGGGTCCTGTCAGAAAATCAAATATCTGTTTCCTCGCGCCCACGCGACAGCCTATGTCATGATGGCTTATCGTATCGCCTATTGCAAGGTACATTACCCGCTGGCGTTTTACGCAGCGTATTTTTCCATACGAGCAGACGCGTTTGACGTTAACGTTGTGGCGGCAGGGAAAGATGTCGTGAAAAAGAATTTGAAGGATTTGGAATCCTTGGAAAAGCCGGATGAAAAGCAAAAAGAACTGATTATTGTTTTACAGCTTGCCTGGGAAATGTATTTGCGCGGCTATGCCGTCGAACATGTCGATCTTTATCGCTCTGACGCCGAGAATTTTGTCATTTTAGAAAAAACATTGATTCCGCCTTTTACGTCACTAAAAGGGTTCGGAGCGGTTGCCGCCAAGGCGATTATTTCGACGCGACGAAACGGAAGATTTACTTCTGTCGCAGATTTAAAGAAACGTGCTCCATCTGTGACGAAAGCGAATATTGAGCTTTTAAGGGCACACGGTTGTTTGGAGGGAATGATGGAGAGCGACCAGATGGAACTTTTTTGATGAATGATATACTTTTTAGATAAGGGAAGATTTTTTCATCGTTATATAGAAATTGGTAATAATGAGGGTGAGGATATGCATACTGTACAACGTATCGTTGTGACGGTTGTAATAATTTTATTTTATATGACGTCCGTGTCATTTGCTGAAGATATTTTTTTAGAAGAACAGGACGGTATGATATATTATTGCGGAGATCGGAATTATCCGCTTTGGTCTATGGGGAATCGAGTAGCAGCCGTTGCCGATCTTTCCAGTGCCTATATTGCAGATGAAAATGAAAAATGGCGATTGATTGGTTTTTTATCCTTTCCGGTACTTTTGAACAAAAATGATTATTTAAAAGGCGCGATCGCACTTAACGAAGAAATCCGTGAATGCTGGTTTTGGCAAAAAATGAAAACGGGGGATTTTTTCTTTTATAGAGACGGTCGCCCTGGCAATAAAGTTGAAGGCGAAGCATTCTTACGGGAATTGAGCGTATATAGTATGTTGTTGGAAGCTGCGGAATTAAATGCGGCAGACTTTTAATAAATAAATAGGATATTAAGCCTATGAATTTATAAATATCACTTGCCGAAAAGATTTTTTTAATATATAATATCAATGTAAAAAGCTGAGGAGATTTATGTGTTTTTTGAAGGGAGTGTATCGATATGGCTATTGGAGGGCTTGGCTATCTTAACCAGATTAATCGTACGAATTCCAGTGCGAATTCCAGTATCCAAAAAATTGTCAGCGGATCTCAGCGTCCTTCTGCAAAGAATGGCGCTTCATCGTATGCGATTGCTTCGCGAATGAATTCAAATGTAGGGACGGCGGCGCAGTCAAGAAGCAATGCGCAGACTGCGAACGCTATGCTGAACGTGGCGGCAGGTGGTGTCAGCTCCACCGTGGACGCGTTGACGAGTATCAAGAGTCAGATTTTACAGGCGGCAAACGGGACGAATCAGGGTTCTGACATTTCAGCGATTCGCAGTTCTATCCAGCAGTCTGTTTCGACAATTAATGATAACGCCAACGTCGAGTATAACGGCATGAAGCTTTTGGACGGATCGCGCTCGATTTCCGTAGCTGGCGATACTGGCTACAAGACTATAAAGCTTGGCAATCTGTCTTCAGAAGGTCTTGGTTTGACGGACAATGACGGCAATTTAACGCTTGACCTTTCCTCCGAAGAGGGAATCAATAATGCCCTTAATACTGTGGACAGCGCTCTTGATAAAACTTTGGGTATGTCAACTGATATCGGCGCAGCCCAACAGGGTCTTGTGGCTTCGGAGGGGAACTATACGACAATGGGCGAGTCGTTGACCGCGTCGCTTTCTACGGAAGATGACACTGATATTGCTGCTGAAATGACGAAGCTCCGTTCTGCGGAAGCGCAGAACCAGCTTGCTTTGCATGCACAAAAGATGTTCATGCATAATAGCGCGCAGGTGCTATCGCTTCTTCCATAATTTTGTATCAGGCATTCTAAAAGGGACTGCTTTCGCGGCAGTCCTTTTTCTGTTGGCATTGCGATCATTAATCTGTTTGATTGAACCGAATATTCCGTAGACTGATAACGGCACGCATGTTATAATTAGGCACAGAATCCCGTGAAAATGATGATAATATATATGGCGAGACGGATACTCTCGGCGATTTGATATCTTAATTGAAAGGACACGTTAATCATGGCATTATTGGAGATAGAGAAAGCCGGTGCTCCTATTTTAAAACAAATATGTGACCCGGTTAAAAAGATTGATGGAAAACTCAGAGGATTTCTTGACGATATGGCGGAAACCATGTATAAAAATGACGGAATCGGCCTTGCAGCTCCACAGGTTGGCCGCTCGATTCGTGCGGTAGTTATCGATATCAGAGAAGGCAAACTATTGGAATTGATTAATCCGGAAATCACTTCTAAAGAAGGATCTGCTCTTGATTCAGAAGGATGTTTGAGCGTACCGGGGATTTATGGCGATGTTGAACGTTCATCGAAAGTGACGGTTAATTATACGACACGCTACGGCAAACGTCGCAAATTAGAGGCGGATGGTCTCTTGGCTCGATGCATTCAACATGAATTGGATCATTTAAACGGAATTCTGTTCATTGATGTGGCCAAAAATCTTCGTCAGGAGACGCCTGAAGCATGAAGCGTTTGAAAACTTTTTTTATGGGAACTCCGGATTTTGCCGTTCCGTGTTTGAAACGGCTCGTGGAGATAAGCGACGTTGTAGGTGTTGCGACCCAGCCGGATAAAAAGAGAGGACGCGGACAAAAACTGACTCCTTCTCCGGTGAAAGCATTTGCGCAGGAACGCGGCCTTTCCGTTTATCAACCTGATCGAGTTCGAAACGAGGAGTTTATCTCTCAATTGGAGAATCTGTCCCCTGATCTAATTGTAGTCGTTGCGTTTGGGCAGATTTTGCCACAACGTATCTTGGATTTGCCTTCGCTGGGGTGTATTAACGTTCATGCGTCTCTTTTGCCGCGCTATCGCGGAGCTGCGCCCATGCAGCGTTGTCTGATGGCGGGTGAAACCATAACGGGTGTAACGACGATGTTTATGGATGCAGGATTAGATACGGGAGATATTTTACTGCAAGAAAAGATCAAGATCGGAACGGATATGACGTTTGAAATGCTTCATGATGCTTTACGAGAAATCGGAGCGGATCTGTTGGAAAAAACAATCAATGCTCTGACAGACGGGACATTGATTAGGACGAAACAAGATGATTCGGCGTCAAATTATGCAGCTATTTTGACGAAAGATACAGGAAAGATGGATTGGAAAAAATCCGCCATTGAGTTACATAATTTGGTTCGTGCGTTAGATTCATGGCCCGGCGCTTATACTGTTTGGGAGGGGCAAACCTTCAAAATCTGGCGTACGCGAGTAGTATCCGAAGATTATAACGGTATTCCCGGAGAAGTGATTCAACAAACAAGACAAGGACTCAAAGTTGTAACCGGAAATGGTATATTGGAAATTCTTGAATTACAAGCGCCGGGGAAGAAGAGAATGCCTGCAACTGATTATTTACGCGGGCATGCAATATCCGAACATAGTTGTTTTTCATAATGGGAGGTAAATATGGAGGAAGCGTTCATTATGGAACGACCTCGCAAGCGGCTTTTTATGGCTCTATTGTCATTGAGCCTGTTAGTTGTAGGTTTCTTGGTTTACGCGATATGGCGAATCAGTTATTTGGGTTTACGTGAAATTAATTCGTACCTTCCGCTGATTTTGGGCAGTATATTCGCTGGGCTGTTTTTGATTACCGGGTTCGGAATTGTCGGAATCGTGGGGGCGATTCTTGGCGTGCCGTTTTTGTCGATGTTTCAGACCCGCACATATGCTTTAATCAATGCATTGTTTCCGATTGCGATATTACTGGGGAAGATGTTTGGCTTTGACCGGCGCAAGATTGAAAGATCATTCATTGCCGTAAGCAATCAGATTATCCATCAACAGAATATAAAAATACCGGCGGATCGTTTGTTGGTCGTTACGCCGCATTGTCTTCAACTTGCAAGCTGCCCGCATAAAATTACGCGCGATCCGATGGCAAACTGCAAACGCTGCGGCAGGTGCGATATCGGTGCTCTCGTATCGCTTGCTGAGGAACTGGGATTTCATTTTTTTGTTGTAACAGGGGGAACCCTTGCGAGACAAACCGTTAAGAATATTCGTCCGAAAGCGGTTTTGGCCATTGCCTGTGAAAGAGATTTAACAAGCGGCATTCAAGACGTTTATCCTCTTCCCGCTATCGGGGTCATGAACATTCGTCCTAATGGCCCCTGCTATAACACTCATGTGGATATTGCCCAAGTGAGGCAGGAAATAGAACGTATGATTATAGATGAATCGTCTGAACCATCGGAGGAAAGACATGGATAAGGTGCGCGGCGCAGCAGTTAAAGTCCTTTTAGCTGTCCACGATGATGGAGCGTATGCAAATATTGCGTTGACAGAGGTTTTCAAGAAATATCATTTTACCGGACAAGAACGACGATTTTTAACGGAACTGGTTTATGGTGCCGTTAAAGCAGGAGAAACGTTGGATTGGATTATTCAGCGTTATGCCAAACGACCGATTGGTAAAATGACGCCTGCTGTTCGAGCTATTTTACGGCTGGGGATGTTCCAGCTCTTTTTTTTGGATCGAATTCCCGCTTCGGCTGTTTGCAATGAGTCAACGGAATTGGCAAAAAGATTTGGACATATTGGAACGGTAAAATTTGTCAACGCCGTTCTCAGATCGGCAGTACGCGAACCTGAACGGGCATTTCCTGCAGAAGATGATACGCCCGAATATCTTTCTATCAAGTTACAGCATCCTGTGTGGTTGATTCGCCGTTGGCTGCATGTTTTTGGCCGTGAGGAAACGGAAAAGCTCTGTGTTTTTAATAATACGCCGGCAATTCTTTCGCTTCGAACCAATCTGCTGCGCACTGACAGGGATAGTTTGTTGACTTTGTTGCGTAAGGAAGGTGCAGAAGCACATGCGTCTGAATGGGCGCCGGAAGGCATAATATGTACAAAACACGGCGCGCTTGAAGAGTTGGATGCATTACAGAAAGGATTATTCCAGGTTCAAGATGAAAGTTCAATGCAGGTTGCGCACGTACTTGACCCTCATCCCGGAGAATTCCTGATTGATTTGTGCAGTGCTCCCGGAGGAAAAACAACGCATTTGGCCGAACGCATGAATAATCAAGGGCGTATTTTAGCATTGGATATTTATGACGCTAAACTAAAACGTGTTGAAGAAAATGCAAAACGTTTAGGAATTTCTATTATCCAAACGCAGTGTATGGACGCGCGGGAAATAGGGGAAAACTTTTTCGGACAAGCTGATCGTGTCCTTGCGGACGTTCCTTGTTCCGGATTAGGCGTGTTACGCAGACGTCCGGATGCACGCTGGAAAAAAAACGAGGAAGAAATAAGTCAATTACCAATTATACAGCGGGCAATTTTAAGAAGCGCCGCGCATGTCGTAAAACCCGGAGGAATCATTGTATATAGTACTTGTACAATTGAACCTGATGAAAATGAAAGCGTAGTGCGTTCCTTTTTGGATACGCACGAGGGATTCCATTTGGAATCAGCGGGGGCATATCTTCCTTTGAAACCGTCAAGCCATGACATGGTACAGTTTTACCCTCAGCGCGATGGAATCGACGGTTTTTTTATAGCGCGAATTCGGAGAGACAAGGGGTAAGCGTATGGAAAATATATTCGGTCTAACAATTCAGGAGATAGACAAGCGTTGTCATGAATTGCAAATGCCGTCGTACCGTTCCAAGCAAATTGCCGACTGGATATATCACAAAAGCGCAAATTCCTTTGAAGGGATGAACAATCTACCGAAAGATTTGCGCATTGCGCTCGCCGCACAATTTTCCATTCTAAAAGCCGAGTGTATTAAGCAATGGGATTCAACAGACGGCGTTACCACGAAATTTCTTTTGCGATTTTTTGATGGCGTGACGGTTGAAACCGTGTTAATGCGACAACCGTATGGAAATAGCGTATGCATATCAACACAGGCCGGATGTGCAATGGGATGCGCATTTTGCGCCTCTACTTTGCATGGAGTGACGCGAAATCTTACGACAGGAGAAATGCTTGCCGAGGTCTTTTGGGTCAATGATTATTTACATATAAAAAACCAAAAAGTAGATACTATGGTGCTTATGGGTTCAGGCGAACCCATGATGAATTACGACAACGTGCTTGGTTTTTTGCGTCTAATCCACGAAAAATATTGTTTGAATTTCGGTTATCGCAATATAACGATTTCTACTTCCGGCGTCATTCCCGGAATTAAACGTTTAGAAAAAGAGGACTTGCCGATTACTTTATCGATTTCTCTTCATGCGGCAAATGACAATTTGCGATCGGAACTAATGCCGATTAATAAAAAATATCCAATACATGACGTGATTGCGGCAGGAAAAGCATACAGCGAAACAACCAGACGCCGCGTAACATATGAATATATATTGATTCATGACGTTAATGATACGGATAAAGACGCTTATGATTTAGCGAATTTATTGCGCGGTCAAATGGCAAACGTTAATCTCATTCCAATCAATCCGGTCAGAGAGCGGAATTGGAAACGGCCTCCCAAAGAGAGAGTGGGGGAGTTTTTAAATATTTTAGAAAAAATGCATATTCCAACGACTGTCAGGCGTGAAATGGGAACCGACATACAAGCGGCATGCGGACAATTACGCAATCAATATGAATGTGGCATAGAAAGGGAATTCTTTGACTAATATGGTTTTGAGCCGTATAATAAAAAGGAATATGATTAATTTTCATATACACCTGCGTTTCGGATGTAAGAGTGTTTGATTACGATATTTTCTATTTAATTAATATAGTTGTTTTGAAAGTTCAATTAGGAGGGATTCGGTAATGCTCAATCGTTTAGAATCCTTTTTTAAAAAGAATATAGCAAGCTTGTTTCATCGCGGTTTTTCAAATGAACTGGAACCTTCAGAACTGCGAAATGCTTTGGAAAATGAAATCAAAGAGCGTCGCAAGCATACTCGAAATGGATATATTGTGCCTAATACATATGAAATACAACTTAGTACGGAAGATTATCAACGATTGTCCTCGGCGCGATTCATGGAGGATATGACGGTTTCTATTGAAAAGACATTAATTCAATCCGATAGCTTTATGGATGGGGTATTGTCTCTTCGATTACGCGAGGACAATGATTTTACCAAAGGAACTTTTGCAATATCTTCTCTTTATGAGGATACCAAACCGACAACGGTAGCGGATACGGAATCCAACACATTAGTGCTTTCTCATTCTGATTTTACTTTGCCGCTTAACCTTCCGCCGGTGCGCCGGTTAGCGTCTTTGCGCGTTGTTCGAGGAATAGACGCAAAAGCATATCTCGAAATCGGGGAAAGAAAAGTTTATCTGGGGCGACGAGAGCAAAATGATTTGATTTTGACGGACCTTAATGTATCTCGGCTCCATGCTTCGATTGACTACGAACGTCACCGTCACATTATTCATGATGCAGGAAGTCTTAACGGATTGTTTGTCAATGGCGAACGAATGTCGGATGCGTGTTTATTGCCGGGAGATGAAATCGGTCTCGGAAATACGTTGCTGCGTTATGAAGTCATTTGATGGATACATTATTAATGGGATGTATTGATAATTAACTTCTGAATTTATTCATGCACCTATGATAAACAGATATGTATTGTTTACAACTTAATCATAGGTTTGTTGAAGGAGGTGACGCGTATGGCTAAGGTCTACTTGGCAACCGATATAGGTCCTCGGAGAGATTTGAATGAGGACGTCGTAGCAGAACTGGGCAATGAAACATACGTAGTCGCCGATGGTATGGGCGGATATGCGGCAGGAGAAGTTGCAAGCCGTATTTTAGTAGATACCGTCAAGGCAGAATTAGCGCAAAAAGAGCATATTGATGAAGATACATTAAAGAATGCATTGCTTTTGGCAAATACAGCCATATTGCAGACAGTAAGCGACCATCCCAAGTATGCGGGAATGGGAACGACGGCGACGATTTTTCATCGTGAAGGCCAAAATATTGTTTGGGCACATGTTGGCGACAGCAGATTATATCTTCTTCACGAAAAATTTTTAAAACAGATTACACACGACCATTCATTGGTTTCTGATCTCGTGGATAATGGATCTATAACGCCGGAAGAAGCTCGACAACATCCAAAACGCAATGTCATTACCCGGGCTGTTGGAGTAACGGCGGATCTTGTCGTTGATACCGGCGTTTTTTCAGTGCATGACGGCGATATTTTGATGCTGTCCAGCGACGGTTTGACCTCCGTTGTTTCGGATGAAGAAATCTGTAAGATGCTACTTGATTCGTCTGAAGACAATATAGCGGATTCTTTGGTTAAGTATGCTATTTCTGCTGGGAGTCATGATAATATCAGCGTAATAGTGGTACGGATATAAGAAATAGAGTTGTAAATTATCGTAAATTGTCAATAATTTGTTATGACAATGGAGCCTGTTGGAGGGACGCAAGGTGGAATACGGCATTTTAGATCACCGCTATGAACTCCTTGAACATATCGGCGGCGGCGGAATGGCCGACGTATATAAAGCCCATGACGCGATACTCGATCGCATGGTGGCGGTTAAGATTCTTCATGCCCAGCTTGCCAACGACGAGGAATTTTTAGAGAAATTCCGGCTGGAGGCAAAGGGCGCGGCACGGCTGTCGCACCCCAATATCGTCGGCATATACGACGTCGGTCACGACGCAGACAAATATTATATCGTGATGGAGTATATTGCTGGTGAGACGCTGAAGAAAAAAGTGCAGCGGGAAGGCTGCCTTTCCGTGGAAGAGTCTCTCCGTATTGCAAAGGAGATTGCGCGCGCCCTTCGGGAAGCGCATGCGAACAATCTCGTGCACTGTGATATCAAGCCTCACAATATTCTCGTCACGCCAGATGGCCGTGTGAAGGTGGCGGATTTCGGGATTGCCCGCGCCGTCACTTCCTCGACGATGACGTACAATGGAAATGTCGTAGGATCTGTGCATTATTTCTCGCCGGAACAGGCGAAAGGCACGAAGATAACGCCGAAATCGGATGTCTATTCCTTGGGCGTCGTCCTTTACGAAATGCTGACTGGAGAGCTTCCTTTTACCGGAGAGACGACGGTGAGCATCGCTCTGAAGCACTTACAGGAAGAGCCGAAACCAATCTGCCAGCACAACCATCAATTGCCGCCGATGGTCGAGGCCATCGTACAAAAAGCAATGGCGAAGGAACCGGAGGATCGACCGAACAGCGACGAACTGATTGAGGATATTCAGCATACGGAGCGATTCCTCGGCTTTGAGGGCGGCTTCGAGACGGGAGATACAAGCGATCCATTTGCGACTCGCCTTATGCCGCGCGTCGACGTGGACGGAATGCAAGAGGAACCCGAAGAAGAAGCAACTTCGAAAGCAGTTCCTTTCTACAAATCAAAAATATTTATCGTCGCCGCGACAGTCATAGTCTTTCTTGGTTTTGCGGTAGGTGCGTTTTTGGCCTTTGGAAAATTTTGGAGCATGGCCGAAGTGCAGGTGCCCGACGTCAAGGCCCGTCCGATGGCGCTCGCAAAACAATTGATTGAGACCGCGAATCTTCGAGTCAAAGTCGTCGAGCAATTCGACGCGGAGGTGGCCGCCGGGCAGGTTATCTCCCAGACACCGGATGCGGGAACAACAGTAAAAGAACAGCGCGTCGTTACGATTTACGTCAGTAAGGGCGGCGAAGATCTCACCATGCCAAATCTGAAGGGCCTGTCCCGTTTATCAGCTGAAGACAAGCTCAAGAAAATGGGGCTGACGATTGGCAGCGTTTATGAAAAAGTGTCGGATCAAGAAGTCTGGACAGTATTGGATCAGGAACCTGCGTCTGGGAAAAAGATACAAAAAGGACAGACTGTCGATTTGACAATCAGTAAAGGGAAACAGATTAAGCTTGTCAACGTTCCCGATTTCACTGGGGGAACGCTGGACGCCGCGAAAGACCGTCTCAAGCAGCTCAAGTTGTCGCTTGGATCGGTAACGCGGGAAAAGAGCCGTCAAGCTTCGGGCACGATTCTGCATCAGACGCCCAGCGCCGGGACAGAGGTTGACGAGGGTACCACCATTGATTTCGTGCTCGCGGAGCCGATGGGACCAAGCAATCCGCCGTCCCCCGGGAAAAAAGAGGACACGGGAAAGACCGACGAGGGCGGATCAAAACCGCCCAGCAGGACAAACGAGACGGGGAAAAAGTAGCGCGTCGACAAACGCAAAAGAAGGAGAACGATTATGCTGAAAATAGCCCCTTCGATTCTTTCGGCGGATTTTGCTGCGCTGGGCTCGGATGTTGAGCGCGTGGATACGGCGGGAGCTGATTATATTCACATCGACGTGATGGACGGTCAGTTCGTCCCACGCATCACCATCGGATCGGATGTGGTCAAAGCGCTTCGTCGACACACGAAAAAGACCTTCGACGTGCATTTGATGGTGGAGCGGCCGGAAAACCAGATTGACTCTTTCGCCGACGCGGGAGCGGACATAATTTCATTTCATGTGGAGGCGGCGCAGCATGGTCATCGCATCGTGCAGGCTATCCACGGGCGCGGACTGAAGGCGGCAATCGCTTTGAATCCGGGGACCCCTGCCGTAATGGCGGAGCCTTTCATGGAAGAGGTGGATATGATTCTCGTCATGACGGTAAACCCGGGATTTGGAGGGCAAAAGTTCATTCCTTCGACGCTCAAAAAAATTCGTCAGATTCGTGAAATGATTATTGCTTCCGGCAGGTCGATAGAATTGGAAGTAGACGGCGGTGTCAACGCAGATACAGCGAAGCTTGTGGTCGACGCGGGGGCTGATGTGCTGGTGGCGGGCTCGGCGGTATTCGGGGCAAAGGACCTGGCCGGGGCAATCCGTTCGATCCGTGTCGTTTAATAAATGGAGGATAATTACTTGGAGGATATACAAAGCAGCGTCGATTTACGGGGAATCGAGATTCAGCATGTCGGTGTGCGCGAAATTCATCTTCCGTTCCAGATTCGGACGAAAGAAGGGGATTTCCAACAGGTATTGGCTCGGATTTGCTTTACGGTCTCGCTTCCGCAGGAATACAAGGGGACGCATATGAGCCGCTTCATGGAAATCCTGAATCAATGGAGCGCGCGGCCCATTGCCGAGCCGGAGATGGAAGCGATCCTGGACGAGGCGATGGATCGGCTTTCCGCCGCCTCTGCTAATATTGAAATACGCTTCAAATATTTTATCAAGAAGGTTGCGCCGGTCAGCGGCAAGGCGTCGTTCCTCGACCTTGACTGCTGTTTTTATGGCAGTAAGGAAAAGGATAAGGGGTTCGTGTTCGAATTGGGCGTCGACGTGCCGTCTACGTCGCTTTGCCCCTGCAGCAAATCCATATCGCAGTATGGAGCGCACAACCAAAGGGGCATTATGCGCGCGCGGGTTCGTTTCCGGGAAGGCTGCGAATGCATCTATATCGAGGATTTGGCCGACCTGATGGAGCGGCAGGCTTCTTGCCCGCTGTATCCGCTGCTCAAGCGCGAGGACGAAAAATATGTGACTGAGCGCGCCTATGAAAATCCGAAATTCGTCGAGGATATGCTTCGCGACCTGGTGATTGCGTTCCGGGAACTGACAGGGCTGGAATGGTTTTCGCTCTCCTGCGAGAATTATGAGTCAATCCACAATCACAACGCGTACGCCAGCTATGAGGAATGGGTGAAATGAAGCGGCTGATCGTCAATGCCGACGATTTCGGCCTGCATTCCGCCGTCAATCATGGTATTATAGAAGGGTACGAAAAAGGCTGCATACGAAGCACCTCCTTCGTAGCGGCTGGAGCAGCGGCCGAGGAGGCGGCGAAGCTCGCCCAGGCTCACACGGGGCTGGGCGTCGGGATCCATCTGACATTGGTGGCGGAGCGCCCTGTGCTTCCGCCGTCGGAGGTGCCGAGCCTGCTCGGGGAGAACGGACGTTTATTGCCCGATCACATGGCGTTTATCCGTCGTTATATGACCGGCGGCATACGCAAGGAAGAACTTTATGCAGAATGCGAGGCGCAGATTCTCCGGGCCAGAGAAATGGGCGTCCGCCTTTCCCATATCGACAGCCACCAGCATTTACATGTGCTGCCTGGCGTGGTCAAGGTCGTCCTCTCACTGGCGAAAAAATACGGTTTTACGAAAATGCGCCTTCCGGCGGAGCCGTTCCTCTTTACGGGCGGATATCCGACGTCCGCGGGGCGGTATGTGGCGAAATGTGGCCTGACGTCCTGCGCCCGCATGGCGAAAAGCGCAATACGAAGCGCCGGAATCGTTACGCCGGATTCTTTTTTCGGCATGCTAGCCGGAGGCCATCTCTATACGCCGCATTTTCTGTCGATTTTGCGGGCGCTGCCCGACGGCGTCTCGGAAATCATGGTGCACCCGGGCAAGGACAACCACGTGCTGGACGATATTTACCACTGGGCGTACCATTGGGAAGAGGAACTGGCTTCCGTAACCTCGGCGGAGGCGATGAAAATGATTGAAGAACGACAGATTCGTTTGATTTCATATGAGGAGTTAACGGATGGGGAAATTCTATAGGCGGCTGGCGCTTCTCGTCCTGCTGGTATTGGCCATATCCGGGGCGGTAATTTACTTTACCGTGGATATCCATACGCTTGCGAATTTGACGATGTTCCAGCCGTGGTCGTTGGCGCTGGCGCTGCTCTTCATCGGTGTCGGGCTTTTTCTGGACGGCTCCCGGCTGATGCATCTTGTGCATATATCACATGAAGATATTACGCTTTCGCAGGCGGTACAGGTCGTATTTGGTAATTACTTTCTCGCGCTTTTGACCCCGGGGGCGACGGGGGGAGCGGTTGCGCAAATGATGTTCCTGCGTCATGCGGGCGTGCCCACCGGCAAGGCGACCGTACTCGTCTTTGTCAGAACGGTGGTCTCGATTCTCTTTTTGATCCTGTGCATGCCATTTATCTTCATGCATGAGGCTCATATCTTGCCCGGGGTTTCTAACGCGAAACTGATGATGATCTCTTTTATCGCGTTTCTCGTTATCGTGTTTTTGGTTTGGGCCATCAATTCCAATCTGCTTGGGCAACTTGTCGTCCGTTTGGCACGCAAGCTTTCACCGACGAGACGACGGTCGTTGATTCACATATACCGTGATACGCGAAATGCGGTCCGGCTCTTGGCGGAATCGCCGAAGGCGATGATTCTCGTCTTCATCGAGTCAGGGCTTTCGCTGATCTGTATTTACGCGATTGTCCCGTGCCTGCTTTTGGGTCTTGGCGTTTATGACGCGGACTGGTACGCGGTCATGGGGCGCATGATCTTTCTCAACATGCTGCTTTATTTTACGCCGACGCCTGGCGGTTCCGGGATTGCGGAAGGCGGTTTTGTTCTTCTGTTCAATGAAACTGTTCCGCAGGGAACAGTTGGAATCGTTGCCGTATGTTGGCGCCTTATCGCGGAATATATTCCGTTTTTGATAGGTTTTTATTATACAATCAAGGTCTTTGGCGTATCATTTCTTCAAAAGAAGAAAGAATCCGAACAAAGCCTTTGAAATGTTTATCCAATTTGAAAAGGAGGATTTTTATGTTGAACTACACGTATTATGGACACGCATGCTTTCTCTTGGATGACGGCAAGTACAAGGTGTTGGCGGATCCTTTTTTGACAGGAAATCCTAAAGCTGCGATTGAAGCGGATAATGTAAAATGCGATTTTATTCTGGTTTCCCATGCGCACGGAGATCACTTGGGCGACGCGCCGGCTATCGCGAAGCGCACAGGAGCGATGATAGTCGCGATTCCCGAGGTCATCGGACTTTGCAACGAACAGGCAGGCACGGAACTGAAAGCCCATGGCATGAACCTCGGCGGCTCCGTCAAGCTGCCGTTTGGCAAAGTGCGCATGACGTTGGCGCTGCACAGCTCCGGCGTGGCGGGCGGCATCGCCTGCGGCTTCGTTATCCAGATGGGCGGAAAGACAATCTATTTCGCCGGAGATACGGCACTCTTCCAAGATATGAAGTTGATTGGACGTAAGGATTCCATTGATTATGCGCTTCTCCCTATCGGAGATAACTACACGATGGGTCTTGAAGATGCGGCGCTCGCGGCGCAGTGGCTGAATGCGGCCAATGTGATTCCAATCCACTATGACACTTGGCCGGTCATCGAGCAGGACGTCAAGAAGTATCAGGAGCTGACGGAATCAAGCACTCGGGCGCACGTTCACATCGTCCAGCCCGGCGAATCGTTGGAACTTAAATGACGACAAACGCCCCCCAGGACAAACTGATTGTCATATTAGGGCCGACCGCCACGGGCAAGACAAGGCTGGCCGTTCGGATTGCGAAGGAATTGCGGACGAGCATTGTTTCGGGAGATTCGATGCTCGTCTATCGCGGACTCGACATCGGAAGCGCTAAGCCGGACGAAGCGGAACGGGGCGGCGTCCGTCACGCATTGATTGATTGTTTGGATCCGGCGGACGAGAGTTTTAACGCGGCGGATTTTCAGCAGTTGGCCGCCGAGGAAATCCATGTAGTCAATCAAAGTGGCTCGATCCCGATTCTTGCCGGCGGCACCGGTCTTTATGTGAAAGCGCTGCTGGAAGGATATCGTTTCAACAAGAATCGGGAGGACGGCGATTACCGAGCCTTATTGGAGAGACTGGCGAAAAAGCACGGCAAGTCATATATCCACAAAATGCTGGAAGAAGTAGATCCGGAAGCGGCCGCAAGACTCCACGTCAACGATTTTCGGCGCGTCGTGCGCGCGCTGGAGGTCTGCCGTATGGGGCAGGAAAGGATTTCACAGGATAAGCAAGAGGACGGCCTCGTCTATGACGCTTGCGTAATCGGGCTTCGCTCCGACCGGAAGATTCTCTACGAACGGATTGAAAAACGCGTCGACGCGATGATTTCCGCGGGCCTGGAAGAAGAAGTCCGTCGGCTCCTGGCGGGAGGCGTTTCACGGAGCGCCCGCGCCATGCAGGGAATAGGCTATAAAGAGATGGCGGCTTATATCGACGGGGAATTGAGCCTGGCGGAGGCCGTCGAGAACATAAAAAAGGCAACCCGCCATTTTGCCAAACGGCAATTTACCTGGTATCGAAAAATGCCGTATATTCAATGGATTGAAATTGATAAACTGTCATTTGAAGAAACTGTTGAAAAAAGCTTAGGAATAATCAAAAGAGCATTTTATTAAAAAGGGAATTATTACATTATTAATCCGAGAGGGAGATCGCGATGACGACGAAACCAATCAATCTTCAGGATAGCTTTTTGAATCAAGCTCGTAAAGAAAATGTAGGCGTTATAATTCATTTGGTAAACGGATTCCAAATTAAAGGGAATGTTCGCGGTTTTGATAATTTCACGGTTATATTGGAATCGATGGGAAAACAGCAAATGATTTATAAACATGCAATTTCAACAATTACGCCGTCACGACCGCTGGAGGGAATGTTTGAGGTTGAAAAAAGGGAGCAATGACAAAAACCGTCGCACAAAGATATGCTGCGGCGGTTTTTTATAGGAGGAGCTATGAAAACGAGAGGATTTGAAGTTATAACAGCTTATGCGGATAAAGAAATAAGGATTCCGATTCGCAAGACGGAAAGCAGTGCAGGATATGACATTGCATCTGCGGAAGATGTGATTTTGCCGCCTCATCAAGTCGTTTTGGTTCCGACCGGGCTGAAAGCCTATATGCGTCCAGACGAATATCTCGGCATTCATGTGCGATCCGGCTTTTCTGTTAAGAATATGGTTTCATGCATTAACGGCGAGGGAATAATTGACGCAGATTATTATAATAATCCCGATAACGAAGGCCATATTTTTGTAGCATTAGTCAATCATAGTGAGATTCCGATTCAAATTAATAAAGGCATGCGTATTGCACAAGGTATCTTTTATTCATACTTAAAGACGGATAATGATCGAACCGAAATGGGGAAAACCCGTACAGGCGGATTAGGCTCGACCGGAGAAATGTAAAAACGACGACAGTTCTTTCTATATACGGCTGACAACTGAGATTCGTTATGATAAAATAAACTTACATCGTCAGATGTTTGCGATTCTCAGTTTTGGAGGTTCATCGGTAATGAAAAAGATGCTGGCTTGGCTACATTGGTTGATGATTCTTCCTTTCGGGCTTTTTTTATACATCGGAGTTAAAGGTTGTATATACCTTCTGTCAATCCGATATGAAGGAAGCGGCAGTCTTATTCCGTTGATTACATATTTCCTCGTGGGCGGCATTATCGGAGTGGCTCTGATTCTTGTTTTTTCCTATGCCATTGCTCCACAGGGAAAAATGGCTGCGGCGGTAGGGGTCGCTCTGTTTTGCATCATATTTAACGGTTATTTTGAAGTATGGAGATCTTTCAAAAATTTGACGGAAACACCACTGTGGCAAGCCGGAATGCTTACCGGTCTTTCGGTTATTACTTCGCTCACTATATGGAACGAACTTCGAAGTTACCAGCAGCGTAAATTGGAACAAAGCCGTAAAATGACGGAAGCTGTGAAGGAAACATGAAATCAAGTCCGTTGATGGGTATCTTCTAATCCGAGAAGATACCCATTTTTTATTGGTTTCATATTTTCGTGATTATAGAATCTCAAGAGAATGCGGCAAAAAATTATAAAATTACTTGACTTCGTCTTTATTTTTTAATAAAATGTCTTCACGTGAAGTTACAGCTTGATTCCCACAAGCCCCGGTAATCAAGCGATATTACTTTGCGTTATATTGTTTAGGTTGCCGATTATCATAGGGAGGGTTAATGCGTGAAAACAACGTTCATGGCAAATGCGTCCAATATTGAACGCAAATGGTATGTTGTTGATGCGGAAGGTCAAACGGTAGGCCGTTTGGCTGCAGAAATTGCAAAAGTATTGCGCGGCAAGCATAAGCCGACGTATACGCCGCATGTAGATACCGGTGATTATGTTATTGTCGTCAATGCAGATAAGGTCGTTTTTACGGGAAAAAAGCTCAAAAAGAAAACTTATTTCCGTTATTCCGGCTATCCCGGCGGAACTTCTTTTACTACTGCTGAACAGATGCTTCAGAAGATGCCGGAGCGCGTCGTGGAACATGCGGTTCGCGGCATGCTGCCGAAGAATCGCCTCGGCGCACAGATGTATCGCAAGCTGAATGTATATGCCGGCGCAGAGCATCCGCATGCTGCTCAAAAGCCGGAAGTTCTGAAATTGAGTTAAGCTGGGAGTAGGAGGAACAATTTATGGCATTGGTTAATTACTACGGCACCGGCCGCAGGAAAACTTCGGTTGCCAGGGTTCGTCTGGTTCCGGGGGCAGGAAAAGTTACGATTAACGGTCGGGATATGGAAGAATATTTCGGTTTGAAGACGTTGGAGCTTATTGTTCGCCAGCCTTTGGTACTGACGGAGATGGTTGACAAATACGACGTTTTGGCAAGCGTTTCCGGCGGCGGCGCCTCCGGGCAGGCTGGAGCGATTCGTCACGGAATTTCCCGTGCACTCTTGGAGCTCGACGGCGAGTTGCGCCCGGCATTGAAAAAAGCAGGCTTCCTGACGCGCGATTCTCGCGAAAAGGAACGCCGCAAATATGGCTTGAAGAAAGCACGCAAGGCTTCGCAGTTCTCGAAGCGTTGAATTCTCAGATTATTATCCCTCGGCGTTGCCGAGGGATTTTTTATGGCGTTCGTTTACTCTTTTGCTTATAAGCGCTATAATTATCAATTGAAGAAACTATGAAAAAGGGGACTTCACGCTATGATATTGAGCCGTTCATCGGTTGAGCTGCTCGCCCCGGCGGGGAATTGGGAGGCTCTGGAGGCAGCCGTCAAAGCGGGTGCGGATGCCGTTTATCTCGGCGGCAAGCATTTCAATATGCGCCTGCACCGGCAGGACATGAACTTCGACGACGAGGCACTGGCCCGTGCAGTTTCCTTTGCGCACACGCACGGCGTGAAACTCTACGTCACGATCAACAACCTGATTTACGAAAACGAGCTCGGAGATTTGGAGAAGTTCCTTCGGTATCTCGGAACCATCGGCCCGGATGCGATTCTCGTGCAGGATCTTGCCGTGATCCGGCTCGTCCGCGATCTCGATCTCAAAATCCCTTTGCACGCTTCCGTTATGATGAATATCCATAACGAGCCCGCGATGAATCTTTTGAAGGAATACGGGATCACGCGGGTCGTCGCGAGCCGCGAGCTTTCCCTGGACGAACTTTCGCTGCTGAGGGAACGGACCGGACTCGAAATCGAATATTTCATGCACGGCGATATGTGTTTCGCGGAGAGCGGACAGTGCATCCATTCCGGCGTGCTCTTTGGCAAGAGCAGCAACCGGGGTCTCTGCTTGAAGC
>JAEEGH010009891.1_pt1 | contig 22047 bp, 18 predicted proteins | sample 9134181 | NCBI WGS metagenome assembly JAEEGH01 (sample SAMN16246544, study PRJNA631951) | gut metagenome | biome: gut microbiome; feature: rumen; material: DP-attached | host: Bos | place: Iran: Karaj | collected 2018-10
CGCAACCAAAGAGGCCATCTATGCCTTTGCTCTCTTTTAGATGAGACACGTCGGAGAAAGCTGTTTGCAGTTTCTTGAACGTGCGTCCTCCGAGTGTAAGGATGGTCTTGCCCTTTGTGATCGATGCTCGTCCGTCACCATAGCCCGTGAGGTGGGCTTTCTTGATGCCCTTAACTGTGGAAGGATGCTGTTGTGGCCAGTCGCTGGCGAGTAGGTTGCTTTGTGCTCCACTGTCGAAAGCAAGCACAACGGGTACACCGCCAACTTGGCAGTCAAAGGTCAGCAGATAGCCTTTCTTCACGCCTTTCACCGTCTGGTATTGGTAGCCCTCGTTCAGTAGCCATTGGTGCGTGGTGTCTGGGGTTAACAGCACTATCTCGCTAGACTTGAAGTCGAACAGCACATCAAAGTCTTTGTAGTAGCTCTGTCCCAAGATGCCATGCACAGCTACACCAACGGTCTCCAGATTACTCAAGTCTGACGTCATGATGTCCGTCTCGTGGAGCGTAATGCCGCCCATATCCATCGATTTCACGTGGTGCATACCGCTGACAGAACCTATGCCGACGGCACCTCGGCCTCCACTTCCCATCACCTGCCCATCAATGTTGTGGTCGAAATACTTACTGTTGAGAATGACGCCAGGCGCACCTGCATCGAAGAACATATTGCACGGCTGGCCGTCGATAGTGACGGTCACGATGGGTAGCCCGTCATATCGATGTATGGGAACGCGTACCATGCTCACATTGGGTTGTGCCTTGGGTGTGGGGGTGGCACGTTGAATTGAAATATCTGCTTGCAGTAAATCCGCTTCGAGCACCAAGTTATCAACACTAAAAAGGATTGTTGCCTCCGAGGTAGTGCTGTCGGGCCTCGTTATAATGTAACGCAACGTCAGTCCCGTGCTGTCCTGTTCGGTGCCAGCCAGTTCCCAACTCGTCATAGCAGGCATTTGGGCAATAATTTGTTTCAAAACTTTGGCGGCCAGTGGCTGTTTGATTTTATTGAAATGGAAGTCGGGTGCCAATAGTTCGTCAATGCCATCAGGCTTATGATTCTGTGCAGCAGTCAGAATACGCCCAGCTATCGGTTGACACGTGTTAAAGTCTTGACAATGCCCCGCCATTGCAACGAGGGCGAGCAGTGTGGTGAAGATAGTTTTCCTGTTCATAAAAATATTTCTTGTTTAGAATGATTGTTTCAAATTATTTTTGTAACTTTGCACGCAGAATCATTTAATTGTTATGGACTATGACATTCTTCAATCAGTTTCACAAGGAGGTGACGGAACGCAAGATGCGGAAAATCGCCGCATCGCAGCAATCGCCGATGAACTCGAACGACTTTGCGCAGTATATGAAGCGCAATGTAGAGTTAGCCAAACAGATGTGACACACTTCGATGCTGAGCAGCGTACTGCTGAGCAGATGGCAAAGGAACATGGTTTTTGGATTCCCATGATGGAGGTATTCGATCTTGGAGTCCCTGGGCCCAGCGGTAATGAAAACGACACTTATGTAGCGACAGATGCTATTTATAAAGTGAACAATCTTCTGAACAGTGGAAGCATAGTTGCCCTGCTTAGGAAGATTTTGATGCACAACCAAATATTTCCTGACACAGCCTATTGTTTTTATGGGTTTGCAGGCTTTGATGGCCGTACCGTACAGCCTGTAATTCGCCAGCCAAGAGTAGAAGATGCACATCCTGCTACGATGGTCATGATTGAAACGTATATGGCGGCACTTGGTTTTGAGAAAACCACAAATGAAGGACGCTTTACAAACGGACGTTATGAAGTATGGGATGTTGTTCCCAGAAATGCCCTTGTAGATGCCGAAGGTGACATCTTCGTTGTTGATGCTGAAATAAAGGAAATCAAATAGTTTGCACAACACCATCCCCATCCCCCTCATCGGCGAGAGGGATGTTTCATTTTTCAGATATAGTGTCAGATGTTTCATTTACAAAACGGGTTGGTGTAAGCCACAGGAGCCTGAGCCCCCGTGGCATCACACCTGTGAAACTAATTGATTGGCTGAAGATTATTTTACCACATGTTTCTTCCCGTTCTGGATGTAGAGGCCCTTCTATGAGTACGATGTAAAAATGCCTTGTTATTTGGGTTCATTTATCCATCTTACAGAAAAGTTAACTGCTATTGGTGCCTCTGTTTGTTTAGGGAATACACCCCAAAAGCATGTATAGCTTGTGAACGTCTCAACAAGATATGCGTACTCCGTATAGCGTAGGGCGCACAGATCCAAGCTATAACCTACGTTCTCTTTTCTTAAAACTAATTTCTCAATATCAGAAACAGAATCAGAAGGTTTCCACCCTATTATCAACGTCTGGCTGTTGAAGTCTATTTGAGGAAGAGGCTTCTCGCCACGATAGAGCAATGAAAAATCACTCTGATCATTGATAATGATGCAAGTGTCGCTTTCATCAGCACCGGCATTCAACTTGACATTCCAATTAAATGGTTTGCCTTTTTTCATTTGATAGGATATGGGCAACTCAGAAGCAAAAAAGTCCGCGACGTCTTTGTCTGCCTTGCTTTTCCTGAAGGTCGCTATAACATCGGGATCGTTATCGTCCTCTTCGTCAACCACTACCTTTGCTACATATTCATCGTCGCTGCTACACGACGTCATGCCTGCCAATATCAGCAGACCTGACAATAGAACTATAATCCTTATTCTTTTCATGTTGCAAAAATACAAACAATTTCTAAATATTCCAAATTATTTCACAGTTATTTTTTGAACGCACATGTCATCACCAATCGTTGCAATGACAATATAAATGCCAGGTTTCCATCTGGACGCGTTTACAGTCATGGATGTTCCGCTAACTGAATTTTCATAGACAGTCAGTCCTGTGTCATACTGGACTACGGACAGCTTCCAAGGCTGATCAACAGATTCTATAGGTTGCGTCCTCTCGTTTCCGTTCTCATCGGTTTGCTTGTTTTGGAGCGTAAAGGTATAATCCTGACCTGATGCGCTTACACCTAATGTAAATATAGGATCAGTAAAAATACATGAGAAATTCAACCTGAACGTCTCACAAGTGCTGGATTTCCATCCTTCAACAATGGCTGATCCAATATTATTACCTGTTCCCCATTTCGTAGGAATAAAGGTTATCGTACCATTGTTTGGATTTGACCAGGACAACAAAGTCATACCATTGCAGTTGGTTGTAATAGAAGCGTCAATAAAGTCACTGGACTGCAATACTGTACTCTGACTCTTGTTTAATATGTACATGCCACCACTTTGCAAAGCTGCTGGTGAAGAATTGCTGGTATCGGGATTAAGTGTTGACGGAATCTGATACCATGTACCCGTAAAGTTTCCTCCGGTATCAATCCTCTTGGTTAATGTCGCTGTCGTATTTTCTGAGGTTTGCACTGTTGCCGAAACAGTGCCTCTTGCATATCCTTGGGCTGTACGAGAGACATAATAGCTGTTGATGGAATCTTCAATGAGATAACCAGGATGTAATTGGGTTCCTGTCAATCCTAGTCCAGAAACACTCCACGAAACATTGGTATTACCGGGTAGATCCTTTACATGATAGTTCTCGGTGTTGCAAGGGATGCTTGTGCCAGAGATATAAGGAGCAACAAGGTTTTTGGTAATAGTGTGAACAGTGGTTCCATTATATTTGATTTGGGCTGAGAGTATAAGGCTAGTAGACCCGCTGAATGTACTATTTGCATTCCGAGTAATGGTGCACTGATTAGTTGAAGGATAATTGTTCTGTATGGTGAAATTCGAGGCATTAGCACCCGTCAGGCTCCATTCGGCACTAAAAGCACTTTGCAGGTTGGTTATACTATATGTTGCAGAGTTATATAACAAAGAAGCCCCAGTGATAGTTATTACAGTATTCTGCAAAACGGGGAAATTATCAATCGCCCCTTTCATTCTTTGCACTTGCATAGGAGAAAAGTATTCCATACAATCAGGCTTTGTGTACGACATAATCAAGTGAGTATCTGGGTTATATGCTTGATTGTTGCTGTCAAAATAGGTGCCTTGGTAAATCCATACACAAGACGATGTTACATTTTGGAATATACCTGGGTCAGCTGGCGTATCTCCTATATAGTCACCACAAACATCAGAATTAACACCATTCACTAATTCCGCACATTGGTTCGGGTCTCCACCTGTTTCAGAACAAGTTCCATGATGTGTGTGATACAAATTTAACACATGCCCCATCTCATGGGAAACAACATGTGTTGCTGCATAACTAATACCGTTATAGTTGCCTGTAAGATACAATTCTGTTCCACTTCCATAACCATTTGCCATACCTCCAACACCAACAGAAGTTGGATAAATATAAATGTCAATTCCGTCTTGATGATTGTTATAGGAGAAAATACTGCTTGATGGGTTCGTGTAGATAGAACTATTGTCGATGTAGTCTACAATACCATCCCATAGAAAATAGATATTATCAGTATTAAAGTCATCATTAAGAAGATTATAGGCAGATTGAACTATTGAACTATTAACGCCATCTGTTCCATTAGACGACCTTAAAACATGAAAATAAACCTTTAAAACATATTGCGAATCTGATGAACTCCTTGAAGGCAAGGTTGTTACTTTATTATCTGAAGGTTGTCGCAATGCTGGAGTCTGACAGAATGATTGCGCATTTATGGATAAAGACCATAAACTTATTACTATTACAAAACTAAAATATTTGATCATAACTTTACCATTTTATTATCTTCTATAAAAAGTATAATGCAGAGTTGGACCGGGATAAGAATACTGGGTGGGCTCTGATTCTATGGAGTGAAGTTCAAGGATATTATTATCCGTTTGATATTCAAAAGAACGAAGACAAGGATCTCCAGAAATAAGAATGACGTTCGACGTTATGTTATACCTATAATTTCCTGTTGGAAGGAAATAGGCATCCCATTCATAAGACGATTTACTGCTTATTAGTAGCTGTCCGTCTTCTTGGAACTTGATGAGCGTTTCTCCTTTAATTATCTTGTTGTCATCAATCCCTGTCATGCTTTTTTGCAGTTCCCACGTACCGAGAATGACATCAGACGAGTCTGCCTCACTGTTGGAACAACTCATCATGATTCCTGCAAAACAGAATAAGAAAAATAAAATACAAACATTCTTCATCGTTATTTTCTTTTAGTTTAAAGACACTCAGCGGAGGCTCTTTTTCTTATCATTTAACTACGACCTTCTTCCCGTTCTGGATGTAGATACCCTTGGTGATTATATTGTTCAAATGTTTACCCTGCAAACTGAAAACGCTTCCATCGGCATCTATAGTTAGATATGGAGAACTGATAGCTGTGGGATTTACCTGACAATCTATAACAATGCCGCTCTCTGGTTGTGGTGACCAAGGGAGAAAGGGGCCGGCACCAGAGCCTATTCCTTCAATCCAGATGACTTTATTGCCCTTTGATATAGGTTCCTTGAAAGAATCCAGTAATGCAAGTGTTATCCGACGGCGTTCTTTGCCACGAGTGTTAACAATTTCTATGTTTTCAACTCTCAGGTATGCTTTAAATGGAAATCCCAGCATATCATCCGGTTCTTCATCGGTATCAAGCAGACATGCAAACACATTAGCTTCAATACCGCATCTAACCTCATCACCCACTTGTAAGTTGAAATCGTAAAGCAAACGGGGAGTTGCACTGCCTTTGGCAATGGCATATACTTTAGTCCCCACGTCACGAATTGCTGCATAATACGTTTTCTCCGTTCCTCTTTGCCATTCTACGCAGTTATACACTTTCTTCCATACTTCACCATTTATCAAAGTATCACCTATAATATGGTTGACATATACATTTTCCTTAATTCCTCCAACTTGAATTTTCCATATTTTTCCTTCTTCTACCATTGAGCAATAGTCAGCTGGGGATGTTTGAGCCTGAATTGCCATGAAAGGCGTGAAAATAAGGTATGAATAGAATAATATGACTTTTTTCATTGTACTAAAAATGTTAGTTACATATTCGATGCAAATATACATATTTAATTTGACGTTTGCAAAATTAAAAGCAAATTATTATATTATTTGTCCATTATCAACTTCAACTGTTGCCCCAACTGCTGCTTCAAACTTATTTCTAATTGTAATGATACCACCATTAATTATATGAAGATAAGCTCCTGCTTTTAGTTTTGACCAGGGGACGGTTCTGTGATCATTTACACTTGTGAAACTAATTATAGGCTGAAGTTATTATTTCACCAAGACCTTTCTTCCGTTCTGGATGTAGATGCCCTTTTGAGAACCCACATTTAGGCGTTGACCATGTAGGTTATACATTGGTGCTTTTTCTGTGGCAATATCACTTCTGTGTCCATTGATGCCGGTAGTAGACTGGGGAGATTGATAAATGACACTCCCACTTTCTCTACATTGGTACAGCGACATGCCGCCACCGACCCATTGGAAGAATGAAGCACCTTTCAGACCACCGTAGATTGAGCCGACACCTTCTATCCATACATCTGACAATGGATAGTTATGAACGCTAGAAAGGTAGATGCATTTTCTTGGTTTGCCGTCGGAGTGGTTGCTGAAATTCTCTTCCGAAACTTTAGTGACAACAAACTCGTCCCAGACATATCCCTCGGTATCTTTCTGGTAATAAGTATCACCCTCTTTCAGCGAGAAATCCATAACAACTATATATACGTCATACTGTCTCCAATAGAAGTATACTTTTCCGTTAGCGTCTTGACCGACGTAACAGCCAGTCTCTCTAAAATCGGGTGGAGGACACTGTTCACCAACTATCTGGCATCCTCGTTCCAGAATCTCCCTGAAACTAATGTTATCCTTTACTATCTCATCTCCCAGCATTTGTTCCACATAGCCATTTGGACCTTGGCTCATAGGTTCATCAGGCGTATAGCACATAATCCATGCCTTACCTGCTGATAATAGGGACCCAGGCTCTGACTGTGCCATACTGTACTGAACGGCCATGAGACACATAAACAAGAAATAAAATTTCCTTTTCATATTTTATGCATATATTTGTTTGAATTATTGCTGCAAAGTTACGATGTTTTATCTATATGCAGGGGCATCGAGAGACCGGCATGCTGTAACTGCCAGTGTCGTTTATTTGTTACATGCCGCAAAAGTAGGTATTTATTTAGAAACATCCAAATAAATTGCCAAAAAAGAATTTAGCGAAAGTTTAGTTTTTGAGCATAACTGCCTGAATGTCAGCAGGAAGCAGTAACTATTTTTTTATGCTTTAAAATGGGTGATTTAGTAATACTGATGCAGTTTTTCTATCAGTTCGGCTGCTCCGCCATCGCTTTCGCCGAATATCTCCAATAAGGTTTTCGCGCAGATTTGTGACACGCGCCCCGGGCTGATGTCAAGCATATTGCTTATCTCCTTTGACTTGAAGCCTAAGCGTAATAGCATGCAGACATTATAGTCCGTGTGATTGAATATGTATTCCTTCGATGCCAGAAGGTTGTTAAGTTCCGGCAGGTATTCGATGACGAGCTTATGACATTCCCGCAGGTCCTCATTGGTCAGCTTCTGGCCATATTGTTTTTTAAACAGCTTCTGATAGATGGCCGACTCCTTCAGCTTCTTATCAGCCAAAGAATGGCTGTTGACACCTTGGCGCAACAATGACTCCAGTATTATTTCCTGCTCACGAATAATCTGTTCCTTCTCAGAGATAAGTTCCTTATTGCCCTCTTCATTCTTGCGAAGCTTCTCAATATCGCTTTGGGCCTGTACAATAGCAAACTGACTCTGCAGGTATTTCTGCTCTGCCGCTTTCCTTTTAAGTGTCAATTCTCTAATGATGATAAAAGTCAGTAGACAGATTACTATGATAATCCCAATACAAATCCAAATAATGACAATACGTTGGTTGGCTTTCTTGTGTTCTTGATGTGCTATCTCCTGATGGCGGGAGTAGTCGTACATCGCCTGTATTCGCTGAATCTCCTTTGCTGTCCTTTGGGCATAAAGAGAGTCGCTCATTGCATAAGCGTACAAACTATATTTTGCAACAGAATCTGGTTGGTGGAGTCTTTGATAAAGCTCTGCTAATCCTTTAGAGGCAGCATTTTGATTGTTGAAATCCTTACCGTCACGTAACTCCTTCCGGAAATAGTATTCAGCGGAATCCAATACGTTTGTATGAAGGAAGTAAAGTCCTTTTATTTTATAATATATCTCCCTTCCTTTTTGAATATTCCCAAGGGAATCAAAGTATTCAGATTCTGCTTCATATATTTGCATGTATTTCCTAACCTTGTCAAATTCCTTGCGATGAATAAGTGTACTAAAAGTGTAAAATAATGTTCTGGCTGAATAGTCACTATAACCATATTTGCGATAGAGTTGAGAAACATGTTCACATATATATAATAACGAGTCTGGCATATTCAGGTTACGATATGCCTGACTTTCCTGTACATAATTCATTAGGGCTGCAAGAGTATCTTTACCATTCCACGCAGATTTTACAGACACTTGATCAGAAACTAGCTGTTCCCTATAAAGTCCCTGTTCGTAGAAAATCTGAGCCATCTGGGCATACACCCTGCATAATTGCGCATAGTCACAGTCTTTGCTGAGAGTATCCGCACACTCGACGGCTTTCTGATAGCACTCAAGGGCCATGGGAGCCTCGCCGGCCTCGTAGTAGGCACGGCCGAGGAGATAGTGGGCCAGCAGGCGGTCGTTGGGAGTGCCCTCGTCGTCGAAGAACTGAACGTAGGGCTTAACATCCTGCACGGTGAAGGGCAGGTCGTTACGGTTGCGCTGGTTGATGCTGTCCAGCCCGCTCCGCATGCGGTTGCGGTCGGCCTCGGTGGTGCAGCAGACCAACGTCATCAAAATGGCAAACAAAAGTACCAGATTCTTCATACTCCCTGCCAAAGATACATTCCTCTCACAGGCCGCCTATTTCAAGTGTAGCTGGTGGCCCATGCGCTCCTTCTTCGTCTGCAGATAGCGCAGGTTGTACTCGTTGGGAGTGATTTCTATGGCTACGTTCTCCACGATTTCCAGGCCGTAGGCCTCCAAGCCAACGCGTTTGACGGGGTTGTTGGTCATCAGACGCATTTTTTGGACTCCCAGCATACGCAGAATCTGTGCACCGCAGCCGTAGTCGCGCTCGTCAGCCTTGAAGCCCAGGCAGAGGTTGGCGTCGACGGTGTCGTAGCCTTCCTCCTGTAGCTTGTAGGCTGCCAACTTGTTCATGAGTCCGATCCCGCGGCCTTCCTGTTGCATATAGACGATGACGCCCTTGCCCTCCTTCTCAATCATCTGCATGGCACGATGAAGCTGTTCACCGCAGTCGCAACGCTTTGAACCCAGGATGTCGCCGGTGGCACAGCTGGAATGGACGCGCACCAGAATAGGCTCGTCCTCCTTCCATTCGCCTTTGATAAGTGCAAAATGCTCCTGACCGTTGCTCTTCTGGCGGAAGGGGATGATGCGGAAGTGGCCGTATTCAGTGGGCATATCGGCCTCGACACCCTGTTCCACGATGCTCTCCTTCTTCAACCGGTAGGCGATCATGTCCTTGATGGTGATGATCTTCAGGTCGTGTTGCTGGGCAAAGGCCATTAGCTGTGGCATGCGGGCCATCGTGCCGTCGTCGTTCATGATTTCTATGAGCGCTCCGGCAGGATAGAGGCCGCTGAGCTTACACAGGTCGATGGCAGCCTCGGTATGGCCGCTGCGGCGCAGCACGCCGTTGTCTTGAGCGTAGAGCGGATTGATATGTCCTGGACGTCCGAAGGTCTTGGCATCCGACGAGGGGTCGGCCAAGGCACGGATGGTGGCGGCACGGTCGTGGGCGCTGACGCCTGTCGAACAGCCTTCTATCTTGTCGATGGTGACGGTGAATGGGGTGCCCAGCAGCGATGTGTTGTCCTGCACCTGGTGGGGCAGGTCGAGTTCTGCTGCACGACTGATGGTGACGGGTGCACAGAGCACGCCGCGGGCATTCTTCAGCATGAAGTTCACCATCTCTGGTGTGATCTTCTCAGCGGCACAGATGAGGTCGCCTTCGTTCTCGCGGTCTTCGTCGTCCACAACGATGACGAATTTGCCTGCTTTGAAGTCAATCAGTGCCTCTTCAATTGTATTGAGTTTCAGTAGTTCCATAGTCTGTATACCTTATTATATATTGTATGAGTTCCTTGTTGGTGTGCATGATGTGCTGCAAGTCTCTGTAGAGACGGATGCGGAAGCGGATCATGCGGATATAGAAGAAAATGCCCGTAGGCAGGAACAGTCCTGTGATAATGTTCAGCCACTTGCGCACGAACGGTCTGGTATGGGCATGGGTGGCAATGACGGGGTATTCGTTCAACTTGATCAGCACGTAGTTGTCCCTGGAGTACGAAAGGTCTTCGATGGCCGACTCCAGCACGCTGTTGATATGTTCTATGTCATGATCGTCGCCAGGACGGAAGAATACCTTGATGGGATTAGGCCAGCGCAACAGGTGGTGAGCATCGCCATAGCGTTCGATATCCTGACTGACGGTCTTCAGCATCTCGTAATCCTTCGTGTAATTCGGGTCTTCGATGATGACCTCCTTCCGCGTGATGTTGCGCTTTGAGCGCAGTCCCAGCATGCGACTCAGTATCTGCTTGTACAGGTCGATGTTGAACACCACCGAGTCGTTGTTGGCCTTGTAGGTGAAGAAGCAGGCTATCGGCGTCAGTACGGCCGTTCCCAAGAGCTTTCCGAACCATACCGTCCAGTTGTCGTCGCGTGCCATCTTCATGCCAGTGTTGTCGAGGATGTAGAACACGATGAACACCAGCACGCTGATGATGACGGGAACACCCAGGCCGCCCTTGCGGATGATGGCTCCCAAAGGGGCTCCGATGAAGAAGAAGATGAGACAGCTGAGCGACAGCGTCACCTTGTTGATGGCTTCCATCTGGTGCATGCGCTCCTCGCGGTTCAGGGAGAACGAGTAGTCGGCCTTGAATTCCATATCGCTCATGGCCATCTGCGCATCGTTGGCAGCCATGCTGATGACCTCCTGTTTCCTGTCTGTGCTCAGCTTCAGGAAGAGCGAGTCGAAGTCGGTCTTTGCACTCGTGCCTTCCTTGATGGCGCGCAACGAGTCCTTCTTCTCGAGTGTCGGGCGGTAGAGCGACGTGCGCTGGGCTTCCTTGTAGAAGTTGCGTCCCACCGAGTCGTTATATTCACGGATGGAGTCGAGGTCGTGCAGGATTTTGCTCATGCTCTTGGCACGGGCATCCGTCGAGATGCCTCCCATTTCCACCATGTTGAAGTCACCGTCGAAATCGAGCACGATACGCTTGGTCGAGAAGGTCTCGCGACGATAGGGTACATTGGCTGTGACACCCAGTCCCGACTGTCGCATGTTCTCAAACCATTCACCGCTATAGAGCGTCAGCAGCAGGTGCTTCTTCTCGGCTGTCGACTGCAGGTGTCCTGAGTCAGCCAGGATGACGGCCGCATCCTCGTAGCTGCCGTTCATGCGGTATATCATGATGCCGTAAAGCGTGCCTGTCTTCATGTCCTTCTTCTGAACGTACAGGTTCGAGTCGGGGATGCCGTCGTAGAAGATACCCTCTGGAATCTCCAGCTCCGGACTTTTTTGCTTCATCGATATCAGCAGCTGACGGAACGATACAAAGGCCTTCGGACCAATCACTTCCTGGAAGAAGAACGACATAGCTGCAATCAGCGTCACAATGATAATCAGCGAGCGCATGGCCTGCATCAGCGAGATGCCGGCAGCCTTGATGGCTGTCAGCTCCGAACTTTCTCCCAGGTTACCAAAGGCGATGAGTGACGACAACAGGATGGCCAGTGGGAAAGCCTGTGGCATCAGCATCAGTCCCATGTACCAGAAAAACTGGGCCATGACTTCCAGCGACAGGCCTTTACCAATCAGTTCGTCCACATAACGCCACAAGAATTGCATCATCAGCACAAACTGGCAGATGAAGAAGGTGGCAAAGAACAGCAGGCCAAACTGCTTGGCAATAAATATGTCTAATTTCTTTATTCGGAACATATTCAGCGTGCAAAGTTACGAAGAAAATCCCGAATACCGAAAAGTTAATAGTGAAAAGTTGCTAAAGTCCGCTGACACGGTGCAAGCGTTCCAGGTTGTCGTCCCAGATGCCGCGCAGGTCCTCAGCCTCGTCTTCGTCGTAGGCATAGTCCGTGATAAGCAGCGTCAGATGGTCTGTCACATCGCTCTTGGCAATGCGCAACTCCCAGATGGCCTCGGGTGTCTCTTCGTGGTAATCCCACATCATACGGATATGGTCGTATTTCTCTTTTTCAAGAATGCGCGATTGCTTCGTATCTCGCTCCGTCCAGGGATGCCCCCATGTGAACGTCAGTATATCGTCTTCTTCCGTCACGCTGTCTGCTAGCCATTTCTGTAGGCCTGATGCATTGCTGATCATGTCCCATACAATCTTCGGCGATTGTGTCGACAAAGGGTATTCGATGGTTAGTTTCTGCATAGTATTTATCTCGTTAGCAAGTGTTATTAATCTGTTTGATGGTGCAAAAATACAAAAAATATTGAGAATAAGAAAGTTTTTTTCGAAAAAAGTTTGTGTAATTGAAACTTTTGTATTACCTTTGCAGCCGATTTCAGAGAAATGGCGGGGTAGCTCAGCTGGTTAGAGCGTCGGATTCATAATCCGGAGGTCGAGGGTTCGGGTCCCCCTCCCGCTACTGAGAAATGCATGCAAAACGTCCTAATTCAGGGCGTTTTTCTTTTATTTCCTGAAAAAATGCGAAAAAGCTTGCATTTCGGCAAAAAATGTTGTACCTTTGCGGCTAAATTAGGTGTATTACGTCTAAATGAATATGAGCAAGAGACGAAAGGGAACCCGTAGCCGACACGGCATGCAGGTTGTGACGTTATGTATAAGTACTACTATGGTGCTTATTTTGTTGGGTATGGTGGTGTTCTTCGTGCTGTCGGCCCATAACCTCTCGGCGCACATGAAGGAGCACTTGACTGTGACGGTGATGCTGAAGGACTCTGTGACGGTGAACGATGCGAAGCTGTTCTGCCGTGACCTGTATCATCGTCCGTACAGTCATAACATTGACTATATCAGCAAGGAGCAGGCCAAGCAGGAACAGGTGAAGGAGTTGGGCAGTGACCCTACGGAATTCTTGAATTTCAACCCGTTCTCTGCCACATTGGAGATTCAGTTGAATGCTGACTATGCCAACCGCGACTCGCTGGAATGGATTGCCAAGGAGATCAGGAAGGATGCGCGAGTGAGTGACCTGACATATATGGAGGACCTGATGGACAAAGTCAATGTGAACCTACGACGTGTCAGTCTAGTGTTGCTGGTGTTGGCTATACTGCTGACATTCGTGTCCTTCTCGCTCATCAGCAATACGGTACGTCTGAGCATTTATGCACGTCGCTTCGTCATCCATACCATGAAACTGGTGGGTGCCTCGTGGGGCTTTATCCGTCGTCCGTTCCTGAAACGGGCTGCTGTCATAGGCGTCATTGCTGCCATTCTGGCTAACATCGTGCTGGGAGCCGGCATCTATGGGCTCTATCTGACGCAGCCAGGCATTGAGGAGATAGTGACGTGGCAGGTAATGGTCATCACAGCTGTCGCTGTTTTCCTGTTTGGCATTATCATCACTGTGCTCTGCGCCTGGTTAGCCGTCAACAAGTTCTTGAGAATGAGGGCAGGAGAACTGTATAAAATATAAAGTAGTAAAAGTATTAAGATTATATATGGAAAAGAGAGATTTGGCCTTTGGCCGCATGAACTACATACTGCTGGCGATAGGGATGGCAGTGGTCATCATTGGGTTTTTGTTAATGATAGGACCAGGCTCTTCGGAGACGGCCTATGAACCGGATATCTTCAGCGTCCGTCGCACCAAGGTGGCTCCACTGGTATGCTTGCTGGGCTTTGTGTCCATGATTTACGCAGTGGTATACCGTGCGAAGGACAATAGCCAGCAAAAGCAGGAAAAGGAGGCTGAGGTATGACGTGGTTGGAAACCGTAATTATTGCCATCGTGGAGGGATTGACAGAATTCCTGCCTGTTTCTTCCACTGGTCACATGATTATCACACAGAATCTGTTGGGAATCCAGCAGGGTGACCCCTTTGTTCATGCTTTTACCTTTATCATACAGTTTGGAGCTATTCTGTCGGTGGTATGCCTCTATTGGAAACGCTTCTTCCGTTTCGATCATACGCCAGCACCAGCAGGTAGCACGCTGTTCCAGCGCCTGAAGCACAAATATTACTTCTATTGGCTGCTTATTGTCGGTGTGATACCTGCAGTAGTCATTGGCTTGATTGCTAAGAAGTCTGGCTTGCTTGACTGGTTGCTCGACAGTGTGCTGGTGGTAGCCATTATGCTGGTGGTGGGTGGTATCTTCATGCTGTTCTGCGACCGGCTGTTCAACAAGGGGACAGATGCTAATAAAATAAACGAGCGACGGGCATTCAACATAGGCCTCTATCAGTGTATTTCCGTCATTCCTGGCGTATCGCGCTCTATGGCAACTATCGTGGGTGGTATGACGCAGGGGCTGACACGTCAGCGTGCTGCTGAGTTCTCATTCTTTCTGGCTGTACCTACAATGGCTGGTGCCACCTTGCTTGACCTGCTCGACCTGTTGAAGGAAGATGCAGCATGGGCCACGAGTCATAATATCACGATGCTGATTCTTGGATGTGTTGTAGCCTTCATCGTGGCCCTGCTGGCCATGAAGTGGTTTGTAGCCTTCCTGACCAAATATGGTTTCAAGGCTTTTGGCGTCTATCGTATCATCGTCGGCAGCATCATCATTATACTGCTACTGACGGGTCATTCACTTGCAATGGTTGACTAATGAACTTCACTGAAGGCGAATATATCTACATCAACAAACCCTACGGCATGACGTCGTTTGGTGCGCTGGCCTATGTGCGAACCCGCATCTCAAAGAAGATGGGGGTAAAGCGTGTGAAGACAGGTCATGCAGGCACTCTCGATCCTTTGGCTACAGGAGTGCTCATCCTTTGTACGGGCAAGAAAACAAAGGAGATAGAACGTCTGCAGCTGAACATCAAGGAGTATACAGCTACTCTGCAGTTAGGAGCCACCACGCCCAGCTATGATATGGAGCACGAGGTGAATGCCACCTATCCTACGGAGCACATCACCCGCGAACAGATAGAGCGCGTGCTCGTCGGTTTTATCGGTGATATCCAGCAGGTGCCCCCTTCCTATTCTGCCTGTAAAGTGGGTGGTGACCGTGCCTATGACTTGAAGCGAAAGGGGAAAGACGTAGAGCTGAAGGCCAAGACGGTACATGTCGACGAGATAGAACTGACAGCATTCGACCCTCAGACGATGCAGATGAGCATCCGTGTGGTATGTGGCAAGGGTACCTACATCCGTTCTCTGGCTCGCGACATCGGCAGAGCCCTTGACAGCGGAGCGTATTTGACGGCCTTGTGTCGCACCCGGCTAGGCAATGTCCGTATTGAGGACTGCATCACTCTCGACGATTTCCCAGCATGGCTCGAACAGCAAGAGATAGAAGTTCCCGCCTCAAAATAATGTAATAACGTAAGAACGAAATATAATTATATGAAACTCTCACAATTCAGATTTAAGCTCCCTGAAGAGCAGATTGCCCTTGAACCGCCCCATAAGGTGTTTGAGAATGAGGACGGCACCGTTGAGAAAGTGTATCGCCGTGATGAATGCCGCATGATGGTGGTGCATCGTAAGAGCCAGACTATTGATATGTATGAGAAGGATGATGACGGCAACGACACCTCTGACTTTATTACCTTCCGCAGTCTGGTGAACTACTTTGATGAAGGCGATGTCATGTTGCTTAACGACACTAAGGTTTTCCCTGCCCGTCTGTTTGGTACCAAGGAGAAGACCGATGCCAAGATTGAGGTCTTCCTGCTGCGTGAACTGAACGAGGAACTGCGTTTGTGGGATGTGTTGGTAGAGCCAGCCCGCAAGATACGTATCGGTAACAAGCTCTTCTTCGAGGAAGACGGGCCGATGGTGGCTGAGGTTATCGACAATACGACCAGTCGTGGACGTACGCTCCGATTCCTATACGACTGTCCTCATGACGAATTCAAGCGTGAACTCTTCTCGCTAGGTTCTGCACCGTTGCCACGATATATTATAGACCGTCGTGATGTCACTGCTGACGATATGGAGAACTTCCAGACTATCTATGCCAAGACTGAAGGGGCTGTGACGGCTCCATTCTCGGGCTTACATTTCAGCCGTGAGCTGATGAAACGTCTGGAGATCCGTGGCATTAACTTCGCATTCATAACGGTACACTGTGGTCTGGGTGCTTTTGATTCCATCGAGGTTGAAGACCTGACCAAGCATAAGATGAGCTCTGAACAGGTTATCATCAAGCAGGATGCCTGTGATGTTGTCAACGAAGCCAAAAACAGTGACCGTAAAATTTGTGTGGTAGGTGTCAGTACGTTGCGTGCCGCTGAGACGGCAGTCGGTACTGATGGCATGCTGAAGGAATTTGACGGATGGACCAACAAGTTCATCTTCCCTCCCTATGACTTCGGTATGGCCAACTCTTTGATAGCCAATTTCTACCATTCCGAATCGACGATGCTGATGGCGACAGCGGCTTTTGGCGGTTATGACCTCGTGATGGAGGCTTACCACAAGGCTGTCGATAATGGTTATCATTTCGGCTGTTATGGCGACTGTCTGCTGATACTTGATGACTAAGGTTTATCTTGGACTTGGGACGAATCTCGGCGATAGGGAGCAGAAGCTGCAGCAGGCCATTCGGCTCATTGGCGAGAGGGTAGGGATGGTGGTGCGTCAGTCATCATTCATTGAGACAGAGCCGTGGGGCTTTGAATCGGACAACCGGTTTCTCAACGCCGTCATTCTCTGCGAGACCACGAAGACACCACGCGAGGTGCTTCGCCTGACACAGCAGATAGAGCGCGAGATGGGTAAGCAGAAAAAACACGCAACACTGCGCAGTCCTGGTGTAGATAGTGAACGGCCCAATTGTAAATATCATGACCGTCCTATCGATATCGATATTCTGCTGTACGATGATCTCACAGTTGACGAGCCCGACCTGAAAATCCCACATCCGCTGATGTACGAGCGAGATTTCGTGATGATTCCGCTGAGAGAAATACAAGAAGATAAAAGGTAACTAAGTAAAAAGGTAAGAAAGTAAAATAATAAAAACTACAAAACGAATCTACGTATGAAGAAACTAATCTGTTTGTTTTTGCTGGGCGTGGCCATGGGTGCCAGCGCACAGTCTTCATGTTGTGAGAAGCATGAAGGCAAGCAATGTGAGAAGCATGAAGGCAAGCAATGTGGAAAGCATGGAGGCATGCAGTGTGACAACCCTTACAAGCGATTTACCAAGGACCTCCCGTTTGAGATGCCAGCTGTCAGTGCACCTCAGATTCCAGACCGTCAGGTCAATTTGAAGGACTTCGGAGCTGTGGGCGATGGCATCGTGCTAAACACTGAAGCTTTTGACAAAGCTATCAACGCCCTCAGTACACAGGGTGGAGGCCGTCTGGTCGTTCCTGCAGGCGTGTGGTTTACAGGTCCTATTGTGATGAAGTCAAACATTGACCTGCATCTGGAAATGGGCGCTGTTATTTTGTTCTCAGGTGATGACAGTCTCTATTCGCTTATCGATACTTCGTTTGAGGGGCTTGATACCAAACGCTGTCAGTCGCCGCTCTCTGCCAACGGCTGTGAGAACATTGCCATAACGGGTCTGGGGGTTATTGACGGCAATGGCCAGTTCTGGCGTCCTGTCAAGCAAAGCAAGATGACTGATGGTCAGTGGAAAGAAGTGCTGAAGCGTCCTGGTGGCATCGAGTCCAAGAAGGGATATTGGGTGCCCTCTCAGGGCTATGCCAATGCTGAGAAAAAAGCTGATATGAATGTTGTCAAGGCTGAGACGGAAGCCGAATGGAATAGCTATAAGCGTTTTCTGCGTCCTGTCATGATCAGTCTGGTGAATTGTAAGAACGTGCTGCTGCAGGGTGTCATTTTCCAGAATTCTCCCGCATGGAACATCCATCCGTTGATGTGTGAGAATATTATTATAGATAATGTACTCGCGCGTAACCCTGCCTATGCACAGAACGGCGATGCCCTCGATCTGGAGTCGTGCAAGAACGCCCTTATCGTCAACTCGAAGTTCGATGCCGGTGACGATGGTATCTGCATTAAGAGCGGTAAGGACAAGGATGGACGCCGTCGTGGCCGCCCCTGTGAGAATGTTGTCGTTTCAGGCTGTACCGTCTTTGCTGGTCACGGTGGCTTCGTGGTAGGCTCCGAGATGAGTGGTGGCGTGCGTAACATCCTCGTTGAGAAATGCCAGTTCCTGGGCACTGATGTCGGTCTGCGCTTCAAGTCGACGCGTGGTCGTGGTGGTATCGTCGAGAATATTTTTATACACGATGTCTCGATGACTGACATCAAGACTGATGCCATCACCTTCAATATGTACTATGGTGGTAAGAGTGTGGCTGAGATGCTGGCTGATGGCGACAATCCTGACAACACCACGAAGGCTCCTGTCACTGAGGAAACCCCCATCTTCCGCAATATCGACATACAGGACATCGTCTGCAACGGTGCTGGTCGCGCTATGGAGTTCAATGGTCTGCCTGAAATGCCTATTCAGGGTATCAACCTGAAGAACATTGTCATCAAGGCTAAGAAGGATGCCACCTTCACCAATGCCGAGAACATCACCAAGGAGAACGTGAATATTATGGTGGAATAGTCCGTTGGAAGTGCCCTATAGCAGGGGGGATAGAAGACGGGTCAGTGACTCCCACAGACGCTGGAGGAATTTAGGACGCACCCATGAAGGGACGTCAGCGAGGGCAGTGCTATGCGACAGATCGTCGAGAAAGACTTTCTTGAGGCGCAAGGCAGTGCCCTCGTCATATATAAAGATATTTGACTCAAAGTTATTCTCAAACGAACGGAAATCGACATTTGTTGAACCACAGGTGCTGAGAGCGTCGTCAATAACCATCAGTTTGCTGTGTAGGAAACCTGCCGTATAGAGATGGATGCGTGCTCCAGCTTCATGCAGTTCACGAAGATAACTGCGACTAGCCCATTCCGTGAAGCGGGCATCCGAATGGCGTGGACACAGCAGACATACATCGACTCCAGCGACTATTGCCGTTTTCAGTGCAAAGAGCACAGGCTCGTTAGGTAGAAAGTAAGGTGTCTCGATGTAGATATAGCGACGGGCGGCTGTGATGGCACGTACATATCCTTGCATGATTTCTGGGTAGGGCGTGGTAGGTCCGCTGGTAACCAGTTGTGCGAGGCAGTTGTTGGGTGATGGGTGATGGGTGTTAGGTGTTGGTGGGTAGTAGGCTCGGTCGGTGATGAGTGTGCGGTCCACGAAATACCAGTCAACGAGGAATGCACGCTGTAGGGAATAGACGATACCGCCTTCCAGTCGCAGCATGGTATCACGCCAGTTGGCATTGGCATAGCGCAGTGCAATGTTCATACCTCCCACATATCCCGTTCTACCATCGATGATGATGAGCTTTCGGTGATTACGGTAGTTGACCTTGCTGGTAAAAGTGGGGAAATGGACAGGCAGGAAAGCATGAATCTCTATTCCTTCTTCACGCATGCGTTCAAAGAAACCATGATGCACACGCCAGCATCCTACGTCATCGTAGATGATACGTACCCTAACGCCCTCGCGGGCTTTGTCTATCAGTGCATCGGCCACCAAATTTCCCAGTGCATCTTCCTCAAAGATATACATGTCGATATGAATATGGTGCCGTGCTGTACTGATGTCTTTCAGTAACTCTGGAAAGAAGGCATAGCCATCGGTCATGATGTCTATAAGGTTATTTTTGAAAGGCAGCGACATGCTTTGGTTGACGAATAGGTCTACCAGCTGCTTGTGGTTGTCGGCAACCCTCAGATTCTGCTGCTCTACGAAACTCAGCATAGAACGTTTTGTCAATTCATCCAACTGTCGTTGGTTGACCAGTCTTTCACGACGATGGTTGATGCCGAAAAACAGATAAAATACGATACCCACAAAGGGCAGGAAGACAATGACAAGTGCCCACGCCATAGTCTTGGCTGGCTGACGGTTGTCCATGATGACATGAATTGCAGTCACTGCTACTAGTGCCCACATCAGCGTCATGCTTATCATGTAAAACAGTCCTTCCATCCCTTCTCCTTTACTTCGTTAACTTCCTTAATTTCCTTAACTTCTCTAACTTCTTACACAATCACATCCGACCCGCGTTGTCTTGCCAATGCATTGCGTATCTCCTGTGTCTGCTTGTATTCTTCCATCAGTTCTTTAATACGCTCCATGTCTGAACCAACCTCCTTCAGTTGACGCTGGACGTCTTTCAGATGGCGGTTGATGATATCCATGCGGAAGTCGAGAATGAGATGCTGCATGCGCTGACGCAGGTCGTTCTCCGTCAGCTCCTTCTCGAAACTCTTGCTCAGTTGGTGACGGTCAATGCCCAACGTTGTAGCCAGCTGGCTGACGTCTGCATCAGGGTGCTGCATAAAGTAGCGGTCAGCCTTGAACCCTTCCTCAGCAGAGTGCTCTACGGCCTCGCGCAACACTCTGTTGTACAACTCGTTGCTGAATGACAGTCCGTCGCTTCCCAAGTCGAAATTCACATATTGTGCCACATTCAAGTTGACCTTCTGCCCATTTTCCGCCTCTAAGTCACTGAAGATAATCATTTCTCCGTATCGGATAATGTTTTGGATGATGAGACGCTCTACAGGTGACGACGTATTTGACACTAGGAAGGTGGGAGCTTGCACAGGCGAATTTCCCGATGCTTGTTGCTGCTGTTGCTGGTTGGCCTCACGCTCTGCGGCTTTCTGCTGTTCCTCTCTGTCGCCTGCAATAAACTTGTTGGCCTGAGTAATCAGCGTGCGCTCGTCGACATCTAGTCTACGGGCACATTCCGTGATATACGTGGCTCGGACGATGGGGTCTGGAATGATAGCTACTGAACGTACGATGCTGTTGATGGCCTCGGCCCGTTTGATGGGATCCCTGACATTCTTCAGCATCAGCTCCGTCTTAAATTGGATGAAGTCCGTCTGGTGCTGTTCGATATATTCCTTGAGTTGCTGTGTCGTATGCTTGCGTGCAAATGAGTCGGGATCGTCGCCGTCAGGCAGCAGCAGAACCTTGACATTCATACCTTCCTGCAATAGCATATCCGTTCCACGCATGGCAGCATGAATGCCGGCCTCATCACCGTCATAGAGCAGTACGATGTTCTGCGTAAAGCGTCTGAGCAGCCTGATTTGATAAACCGATAGTGCTGTTCCTGAGTTGGCTACGACATTCTCCAGCCCACACTGGTGCATGGCAATGACGTCGGTATAGCCTTCCACCATGTAGACACAATCCTCCTTGGCTATGGCTTTCTTGGCCTGATAGATGCCGTATAGTTCGCGTTCCTTATGATAGATCTCGGAGTCAGGGGAGTTGACATATTTCTGTTGCACACCCTTCGTGGCGGCATCGAGCTTACGTCCGCCGAATGCCACCACCTTACCACTGACGTTCAGCCACGGGAAAATGGCACGGCCGGCAAAGCGGTCGATGAGTTGTTGGGTGTTAGGTGATGGGTGTTGGGTGTTAGTTGTTGGCTGGTAGCACAACCCCGTTTTGATAAGGAATTCTTCCTTATATCCCTTCCGCTTGGCTTCGTTGGCCATCGCATCGCGCTTGGTGAGGGCAAAGCCCAGCTGGAATTTCTCGATAATGTCGTCGCGGATGCCACGACTGCGGAAATACTGCTTGCCGATGGCCTGTCCGTCAACATTGTTCTTAAGAATCTCGTGAAAATACTGACAGGCCCATTCGTTGACTACAAACATTGATTCACGCTCACTCTGTTCGCGCTTCTCGTCTTCCGTCAGTTCACGCTCCTGAATCTCGATA
>JAEEGH010009892.1_pt1 | contig 22047 bp, 13 predicted proteins | sample 9134181 | NCBI WGS metagenome assembly JAEEGH01 (sample SAMN16246544, study PRJNA631951) | gut metagenome | biome: gut microbiome; feature: rumen; material: DP-attached | host: Bos | place: Iran: Karaj | collected 2018-10
TTTATACTTCGAACATTCTCAGACAAAACTAACATTTATCAAATACTTTTTTCACACGATGTTATTGACGAAAAAGGTAACTATTATGGATTAATATGGCCTGAGGACTAAAGGTAATTATATTGTTTAATCCTTTAATATTTTTTATGGTTATGAAAAAATATATTTTACTTTTAACATGTTTATTGAGCTTTGGTATATCTATGGCTCAACAGGAAACTTCGCATAAAAGACTAACACGTATCGAAGGCAATGATTTCTGCTGGGGATTGAATTATACTCAAGATGGATTATTGTATAGTGTTTATGATGGCAATAAGGGCAAAGACCAATATCTGTGGAGCTATGACTATTCTGTGTCATTAGATGGTTTTCCATTCATTATACAGAGCGGATATTTCAATCCGGGCGAAGAATTCCATATTTATTATGAGGATACATTTTTCAGAGAGTCAAAACTCAATTCTGACGGACTAATATCAAAAGATGATAATGGAAACCATTTTATGTGGAGTACAGGTGAAAAATTTGAATATGAGTATGCCGATGGTAGAATGATGAAAATTACAGGAAACGAAGGGCTTGTTGCAGAATTATTATGGCAGGAAGGCAATCTAACACAAATCAAGTTTCTGGAAAATGAGGAGGAAGTGGGAACTATATCCTGTTCATATACCAATATGGAGGCAAAAGGAATATGTCAGGCTTTAAATTCACCATTGTTCCTTCTGTTGGATTATTATCAGATCAAGCCATTGGGTGCTCTGCTTCATGGCTACTATGGCAAACTATGCCAGAACCTAATATCAGAGATGACCATTTCCTTTAACGACAAGTTTATCAAAGAGCATGACGCTCTATGGGTACTATTGTTGGGAGTTATTATCCTATTGTGGAGAAAAAAAGCCGTGTTTATCATTACGAGACAGCAACTGACGGCTCTGTTGCAAAAATAACCATAAATGAAGGGGAGAATATAGAGGAAATCTCTATGGTATATGAGGCAAATATAGCTTCTATACGCCTTCCAAAAGCCCAGAGTGGCTCGAAGAACTCTTATTATGACCTTCAGGGACGTGCTGTTAATAGTCCTACAAAGGGAATTTATATTAATAACGGACGTAAAGCAATTGTGAAGTAACGTCAGTTCGACGACTTGCAAGTGTGATGAGCCTTAGTGAATAATTTGCATTCAGTAAAAGGGCGCATCACCCTCGTTATGATTCCGCTCATCCTCCATTATTCCTCCTAACCAAACTCGATGAACCTTCGCTATTTCCCTAGAAAAATGGGAGCTTCATCGAGTTTGGTTAGGAGAAACTACGGAACTACAACGGACTTACTACCTAAGAACAACAAAAGAAATGGGCAATGCCCACGAAAGACATTGCCCATCTATATTATCAATTATATCCGTTTACTGGAAAGAATAAACTACTCCCATGATCTTCTTGCCGATAGCATCAGCCTCTTCCATAGAGTGTGCCTCGGAATAAACACGGATGATTGGCTCTGTGTTTGACTTACGGAGATGTACCCACATATCTGGGAAATCAATCTTCACGCCGTCAATATCATTTACCTGTGCATCTGGCTGAGCAGAGAACATTTCCTTTACCTTTGCAAGAATTGCATCCACGTCGGTACTTGGAGTAAGGTCAATACGGTTCTTTGCTATGAAATACTCTGGGAAGGTCTTGCGCAACTCACTAACCTTTACACCCTTATGAGCAAGAGAAGAGAGGAAGAGAGCAATACCTACAAGGGCATCACGACCATAGTGGCTCTCTGGATAGATAACTCCACCATTTCCTTCACCACCGATTACGGCACCTACCTCACGCATCTTTGTGGTCACATTAACCTCACCTACGGCAGCAGCACTATAAACGCCACCATGTTTCTCCGTTACGTCACGAAGAGCACGTGTAGAACTGAGATTGCTTACGGTAGCGCCTGGGGTATGCTCAAGAACATAGTCGGCAACGCTTACAAGGGTATATTCCTCACCAAACATCTTACCATCCTCGCAGATGAATGCAAGACGGTCAACATCTGGGTCAACAACAATACCGAGGTCATAGCCACCCTTTGCAAGCTCATCCATAATACCAGTGAGATTCTTCTCAAGTGGCGCTGGATTATGTGCGAAGTCACCATTAGGCTCGCCATTAAGGAACTTGTATTCCACACCGAGCTTATCAAGGAGCTTTGGAAGGATGATACCGCCAACAGAGTTGATAGAATCAACTACAACACGGAAGCCAGCCTTCTTGATAGCCTCAAGATCTGTAAGCTTGAGGTTGAGAACAGCCTCAACATGACGGTCGTCAAAGTTCTCCTCTGTATATTTACCCATGTGGTCAACATCAGCATACTCAAATGCCTCTGCCTCTGCAATAGCAAGAACCTCATTACCATCATCCTTTGTAAGGAACTCACCACGAGCATTAAGGAGCTTGAGTGCATTCCAATGACGTGGGTTATGTGAAGCTGTTATGATAATACCACCATCTGCACCCGCCATAGTAACGGCAAGCTCTGTGGTAGGAGTAGAAGCAAGACCGATATTGATAACATCGTAGCCCATGCCCATCAACGTACCGCAAACCACGTTCTTCACCATCTCACCAGAGATGCGTGCATCACGACCAACAACAATCTTGTTTGTAGGGTTCTTAGTGCTCTTACGGATGAATGTAGCGTAAGCCGATGTGAACTTTACGATATCAAGTGGATTAAGGGTATCACCAGCAGGACCGCCGATAGTACCACGAATACCAGAAATTGACTTTATAAGTGTCATATTATATACTTTTTACTTTATACTTTACACTTTACTCTTTACACTTTCACACCTAAATTCCTCTTTCGAATGTTATTTCATAATACATCGCAATCACATTATAGTTTGCATACATATGCCCCTCATCATGAGGAACGATAAGGCGAACCTTTGCAATCTCATCACTCTCTTTCGCTGGACGTCCCAGTTTTATGTATGAAAGCGGCACTTTCCATCCCGCAGGAACATCAGGTTCATACCCCCTTTGTATACAATATTTGTAATAAGTATTATACATTGCACCATACGTATTATTCTCTTTCGCGCAGAACGCCAGAGAAAAACTTCCCGACTTTTTAATCACATTAACCTTTTCATAATAACGTTGATCTTCCAGCGGATCATCATTCCACACCACTAATCTTGCTGTATCTGCCGTTGCATTGAGATTATACTCCTTTAAACGACAGAGCATAGTGGCATGTTCACTTTCCTTCAACATATTTCCACAACCACGTCTTACAATCTGCATATACACGCCATTGCTAAAGCGTACGAACTCATTCTTTGACAAATCGGTAATGGTGTCTTTCAGAAATTCATCTTCTGAAATAACGTTGATCTTCTTACCCTTTATCTCACCCAAATGAGGGTTCTCTACAAACTTTGAAATAGCTGAAAGCTCATAGTCACGCTGATCTGCATAACTCTCATAGTCATCGCACGAGGTCAGCCCCCCACATACTATGGCAAGCAATACAGTTACGATATAAAATATTTTCTTCATTATCTATTTTTATGTCAGAAGTCAAATGACAAAAGTCTTTTGTCCTCTACTTTCTATTTCTTATAAAGCTTTTAAGTGGAGCGCATAACTCTAAACACCCCAAAATTGCGCTGCAAAATTAATAAATAATTACGAACTATTATCACAAATAACAGTTAATAATTAATAATTTACAGATTCAATTAACAATTAATAATTAACATGCCTGTCGGAACAATATTCTTATGCGCGAGCCCATGTTAATTGTTAATTATTAATTGTTAATTACATGGGTCTTTTTACAGCAGATCCGCAAACGCCTTTACAGCCTTCTTCACAATCTTCTCTGCCTCTTCCACAGAGCAGTACAGTCTGCCACCCGAAGCATTCTTATGACCACCACCGTTAAAGAACTGTGCAGCCATCTCGTTGCATGGGAAGTCATCCACCGACCTCAGACTCACCCAGATGACATTTGGTTTGTCGGTATCCTCACGAAGTGAGATAGACAGACGATGCCCCTTGAGTTGCAAAGGCATGTTCACAAGTCCCTCAGCATCACCCTTCAGATAGTGGAAGCGCTTCAGGTCCTGCTTTGTCAGAATATAATACGATGCCCTGAGAGGGGTGAGGATTCGCAGTTTCTCATAAAGCACATACCCCACAAGGCGCAGGCGATACTCGCTAAAGTTATTGAACACATTACGGTATATCTTATCCTTGTCAATGCCCTTCTCAAGCAACAGACTAATGATAAAGAATATCTCAGGACGACTGGAATTGAACGTAAAGCCACCAGTATCCGTCATCATACCGCAATAAGCCGTAACCGCCATCTTATGCGTCATCTGCTCATAGCCACCCAACTGATAAATCAGACGGAAGACCATCTCCGAAGCACTACTCATCTCCGGACGTGAGATTGTGAGAACGGTAGGCACCTCAGGACCAAGATGATGATCAATAAGCACCTTCTTTCCCGGAGCTTTCAGAAGCATATCGCCCAGAGGCTCGGTAATGCGCGACGGCACGTTGAAGTCAAGGCAGAAGATAGTATCGCACTCAGCAAACAGTTTCTCCACCACATCCGGACGCTTGTCATAACGCACTATGGTCTCTGACCCGGGCATCCAATGAAGGAAGTCCGGGAACATATCAGGCACCACTACCGTGGCCTCCTTACCCTGCTGACGCATATATTCCGCCCATGTAAGGGTAGAACCAATCGCATCACCATCAGGGTTAGTGTGGCCGAGGACAAGCACACGCTCAGCCCCGGCCACAATATCACGAAGCTGAGAAAGTTCAGCCTCAGAAATGAGAGTTATATTCATCAAAAAAAAGAAAAGAAGCAACCCCTTTCCCGCCCTGCGGGCACCCTTTCCCCGTGAAGGGGCAAGGGGGAAAAGTTACCTTTTTCCGTTATAGGGGTTTCTTTAAAGGTTTCATTACTATCCCCTTCCCCATCACGGGGGAAGGGTGCCCGAAGGGCGGGAAAGGGGTCTTTAGAACAACTTCTCCGGATACACGCCCTCCTCTACAAGCTTCGCGATGCGAGCTACGGTATCAGGACGATCCTCAGAATAAGTTACGCCAAACCACTTACTTGTAGTGTCGAGCACCTTACATGTTGCTGTGCCGTCGTTGATGAGCTTATTCACCATCAAAGGAATGAAGAACTCTGACTTGAGGTTCTTAATATTAGCCTCATCAGAAAGGAACTCCTTGAAATACTCCTCAGAATACTCGAAGTAGTCAGGAGTGAAGCCCCACATATTCATACTAACAGGAGCATTCTCATCCACGCGAACCCACTCGCCATCCTCCTTGTTGTCAGCACGATAAGCAACAGTACCATCATCAAGACGAGCAATCTTTGTGCGCTCAACGCAAGTTGTGAGGTTGCCGTTCTCATCCTTTGAGCAAACGCCACGGCTAACAGTACCGTTCTCACTCAGAGTGTTGCCTACGCGGAAACCAACCATAGCATACTGTCCCTTAGCACCCTCAGGAAGATCAGCAAGATACTTGCCGATAACCTTGAACGCATCACGGTTATAGAAGTCATCGCAGTTGATTACGCAGAAAGGTTCCTTGATAACGTCCTTACCCATAAGCACAGCATGGTTAGTTCCCCATGGCTTCTCACGACCCTCTGGTACAGAGAAACCCTCTGGCAATGCGTCAATGCCCTGGAAACAGAGCTCGCACTTGATCTTACCCTCATACTTTGATAAGATCTGCTTACGGAACTGCTCCTCAAAATCCTTACGGATAACCCATACAATCTTACCGAAACCGGCCTCTATTGCATCATATATACTATAGTCCATAATGGTCTCGCCGTTAGGGCCCAGACCGTCAAGCTGCTTCAAGCCGCCATAACGGCTTCCCATACCAGCAGCGAGGAGAAAAAGTGTTGGCTTCATAAATATTTTTTTGTTATTTTATTGTCGAAATTATTGTCTAAAGTCTAAGGTCAAAAGACAAAGGTCAAAGTCAAAAGTCAAACCTCTAACCCTTGAAGTTGCGAGTGCAGAACTCTAACCTCTAACCCCTAACCTCTCAACTCTGGAGTTGCGAGTGCAAAATTACAACTTTTTTTTTACCTACACAAATTTTAATTCAAAATACTTTTACAAACGCAACCTCGTTGCATCGGCTTTACCACAAAAAAAACTAAAATTCCAAACGCAGAGGCCCAAAAACGCAGAGTTTTATTTCTTTTACGAACAAGGAAAGAACGGAAGGAACGGAAATCTGTATTCTGTGTTCGTTTTATTTTATGACCACAGATATTCTGGATCTCACAGATGTTAATCACGAGCGCAAGCGAGACAATCCCTTATATCTGTGAAATCTGTGGTCACATAAAATTTAATGCGGTATTATCGTGATATTAAATGAGGAATTATATGTTTTCGCTTTGCGAACCTACATTAATCATCATCAATAACACATTAATATCGCATTAATTCTTTTTCTGATATTTTTTCGACCACAGAAATCTCGGATAACACAGATAAAAATCCCTCTATGCAGAGGGTATAAAAAAGAAACGGATTTATCTGATGTATCTGAAAGGCTCGCTTATGCGAGTTACTGAAAGCAAATTATCAATAAATTATATTCAGCAAATTATTCAGACAAATCGGATAAATCCGTTTCATTCTCAAGTCCTCCTATGCAGGGAAGTCGGAGATTGAGCATCTCCGAGTATGCGTCAGATTTAGAGGATTTTACTCCTCATCCTCATCAAATGAGATAGAAGAAAAACCTTTTGCCTCAGTATCATCATTATCGTCTGCACGTCCAACTTCACTTGTAAGTATTAAAGATTTTGCCAGTAATTGATGAAACTTCACCTCTGGAGTGTAATAATTCTTTTTCATTTTTATACGTCTTTATGTCTTCGTTATGTTAAAACTCTCCCCTCCCCCTTTGTGGGGGAAGGGTTGTTATTGGGGTTATTTCTTAAATACCTTCTTTTCATTAACGATATAGATACCGCTTGGAAGAGTCTCAAAGTCTGTTACCTGACGACCATCAAGAGTATATATCTTGTCGTTCTGAGAATCAGAAACCTTATTCTCAAGAGCTATAATGCCAGTAGTCTCATCCTCACCTTCAACAAAGATTTCGATTGGACGAGCATAATTCTCATACTCACCACCGTCTTCTGTCAGACTCTTAATCTCCATATACCATCGATATTGATTTATCGTCTTGTCTGTTGTGTAGTAGCTGAAACCGCCACTTGTACCCATTGTATAGAATCCCTTGATATTCGTTGGATTATAGATACCTACAAGACTATATTCATGCTCTGTCGTACAACATCTTACAGAACCCATTGCAGCAGCCTTTAGAACGGCATTTGTAGCCACAAATGTCTTTGTACAAGCAGACTTCGTTTTTACGAAATATGGCTTGTTTGCGTGAAGAATCTTACCAGCAGAGAGTTTGTTGAGCATCATCTTCAATGGCTCACCATCTTCAATCTCTCCGTTGTCATTTTCATCCTTATAGCTTACCATATAGAGCTTCGCGAAATCAAAGTCCTCAAGAAGTTCATCTGTTATTTCTATGTCAAATGGAGCATAGAAACATTGCCACTTGCCAATAATTTTTTCAGAGAATGAACGGGTATAGCTAACCTTATCAACCTCGAATTCCTTGGTATTCATATACGCATTACCATCAGTAAGCTCTACCTCTCGTGGAGTTACAGAAACATTATACACTAACTGATCGTCGTCTTCAAGATACAATCTGACGACAGCAGACTTACAAGGATCGGTTGTAGTTCCGTCGTATGTTGGATTATTACCAGCCTTTATTGTAACAATATTTGAGGAAACTGTCGAAGTAGCGACGGAACTATTTGTCTCAGAAATCGATTTTATTTTCTGTTCATTAAGCAAGTCGTTTGTAATCTGCTTACTCTCATTGGCACGTATTGCTACATTATAGTTAAATGTTCTAACTTCATTAATACGAAACTCCTTCCAAATGTTTGCAAACTTATAGGTTATAGTCTCGTTTGTTGGGACTTTCAAAATAATCTCGCTTGGATTTTCTGCTATGCTGCCAGTTGTCGCAGGAGGTGTATTTGCCTCACAAATAATGCGATCAAGGTTTGTGCAGCCGCTAAACGCACCACTTCCCACAGAAGTAACAGTATAAGGCAATATTATCCTTTTGAGATAAGTATGATCCTTAAAGTTATTATTTGCAATCTTGGTCATTGTTGACGGAAGCTTTATCTTCGTCACATTCTTGAAATAGCGGAAAGCATCACTCGGAATAGAGGTTACTCCTTCCGGGATTACCAAATCGCTTAAAGAACTATGCGTAACGCCGTTTACCATCAGAGTCTCGGCATAACGGGTAAGCCCCTCGAGAAACCCAATTTTAAGGAATGAAGCAACGCTGGCTACATTCACCTCTGACAAACTTGGACAGCCAGAGAATGATGAAGAAGAAAAGCGTGTCAAGTTTGTACCTATGTTTACACGGGTAAGAGCCGTACAGCCTTCGAATGCATTGCTGCCTATAGTGCCGGTATTGTCGAGAGTAACCTCTGTGAGATAGGTATGAGAATAGAAATTGTAACTTGGAATATCGGTCATTGTTGACGGAAACTTTATCTTCGTCACATTCTTGAAATAGCGGAAAGCAACATTCGGAATTTTTGTTACTCCTTCAGGGATTACGAGTTCGCTTGAAGAATCATGTGTAACGCCGTTTACCATCAGAGTCTTTTCTGAGGCGGTATAAAAAGCCCTGTCGGTAAGATAAACGAGATTCTCCATTTCAAGGAATGAAGCAAGGTCTTCGACATTTACTATTGACAGTTTTGAACAGCCTAAGAATGGATACCTATAAGTATTAGACGTTACATCTTCAAATCCCGTCACTCCTGTACCTATGTTTACTCGGGTAAGAGCCGTACAGTCTTTGAACGCAGATTCGCCTATAGTGCCGGTATTGTTGAGAGTGACCTCCGTAACATTAGCACAATTTGCGAATGCACCACTACCGATGTCGGTAACACTTTCTTCTACGACAATTTTATTGATAGAACTCCTCTGTGAATACCAACTCGCATTTGAACTTGAAGTGTTGTATGCACCCTTACCAACGACATACAGAGTGCCGTCGGAAGAAATATAAGAACCTGCACCAACACTTAAAGTCCAGTTAGTGCCTAAATAATTCGTAAATGCCACGAATCCATCATTTTCAACTGGGGCAGTAACCAAGCCTGCACCCGAATGCCACTTAAACGCTAATTCGCTAGGAACTGACGGGGCTGTTTCCGTGGCAAAGTAAATATTGCTGAGAGAACTTGTAGATGAAAATGAATATGCAGGAAATGAAGCGACTGTTCCAAGGAACGTGATGGACTGAAGATTCTTTGCACCCAAGAAAGCGCCACAGCCTATCGATGTAACAGTTGCTGGAACATCAAAATGAGTATCTGGCTTTTTTGCAGGATAGAGTCTGATTTTCGTCTTCGCCTTGTTATACAATACCCCATCCTCACCTACTACGTATTTCTCGTTTCCACTCTCCACCGTGATGGTCTGCATATTTGTATATCCCATCATTACTCCAGTGTGAGAATTTGAATACCCATAGAATTCATGTGTACCAATAGAAGATATATTTCTGTTGATTTCAAGACTTGTGTATGTATCGCAGTTCTCTCTCCACGGATGATACAGCTTATCATTTTGCTTAGTCGATGTAAGTGTTTCTGGCGAAGCATAGTTGACCGAAGCACCAGGCTTTTGCCCATAGAAGAATAGCTTTCTGTCGTAGCCTGTGCCACTCTCTGCAACCCACGCGCCACCATTACATTGTACTCCGTGAGTGTAATATTCCCAGCCAGCAGGAACAATGACACAACTGGCATCTGTTCCCTCTTTCTCTATGATCTTACCTTTTGCAGCAACACCAGAGAATGCAATACCCGTGTTAGTGGTGCAACGGCCATCATAATGAATAAGGCTAAGATTTGAACAATTATCAAATGCACCTGTGGCTAGATATGTAACAGATGAAGGGATATAGATTTCCTTAAGAGCGGTATTCATGAATGCACCACCATAGACACTTGTAACAGATGAAGGAATATTGATTTCCTTAATGTTGGTACGAGAGAATGCACGGGCACCGATTAAAGTAACAGAAGAAGGAATATCAACATAATCAATTCCAACATTATCAAATGCAAAATTGCCAATTTTTGTTATACCTTCCCCAATAGAAACAGAAGTGATTTCCTGACGAAAATCCTCCCAAGGTCTAATCGATGATGAGATATAATTAGGCATAGCACCAGAGCCTGTGATACTCAGTTTCATATTCTCCTGAGCACCATTGGGTGAAGTAAGCGTCCACTTGATTGATGTACCGGAAATAGTACCACTTGCAATAGTGGTATCCGCCTTGACATAATAAACTTGCCCGATAAATAATATCAGGAACAGAATGAATGAATTTAGCTTTTGCTTCATTTTTTATTTTGTTAATAGTTACAATTTAATATACATAGAACTTTTTCATGTGGTATTGCACATGTAAATAACCGTCTTTTGTCGTATCTATCAGGTTTTAGTATGTGATCAGATTTGATAAAGTCAAATCACATCCCTTCCATTTCTTTCTGGAATTTGTGCACAAAAGTACGCAAAAAAGTTGGACAAAAAAACAATTTTACATTTTTCTTCATTTTACCTTATGTTTTTTTGTTTATTAATTATTAAATTTGGTGTAATTATGAATTTAGTGGCAAAATTACACCAAATATAGAAAAGCCTTATGTAATTTTTCGTCAAAAATTTGTATTTTTTCGTCAAAATTATCCGAGATTTACTAAAAATGCCCATTTCATCGAGCATCACGTATTTCACGCTTAACGGAAATCCCGCTTGCGCCCTGATGTAGAAAGTAAATTATTCGCAAATAAAAAACAGTAAATTTTTATTTAAACGACCACAGATAGCACAGATTAAAGGGATTTTTTCGCTTACGCTCGTGATTGACATCTGTGAGATCCCTAATATCTGTGGTCAATATAAACATGAACACGGAAGACACAGAAGAAACGGACTTGCTATTTGCTTTCGCCTTCTAAAAAAAAACAGAAAAGAGACCCCTTTCCCCAACCCTTTCCCCGTGAAGAGGCAAGGGGGAGGCTGGCGCAGAAAAAATAATCGCGATAATGCCCATACGGCGATAGCTTCTTGCCCCTTCACGGGGAAAGATGTCCGCAGGACAGAAAGGGGTCGTTTCTAAATGGCGAAAGCAACTTATGCGAAAAACCTCCGTTCCTTTCGTGCTTTCCGTGGTCAGATAAACTCTTTGCGCCTTAGCGTCTTTGCGTTCAGTAAAATCGAGGTTCTCCCTCCTATGATCCTCCTATGTACCTCCTATGATCCTATAGTTCCGGAACGGACCTGGAACGGATTTACAACGGAGGTAGAACGGACCTATAACGTACCTAAGATAGAGGCGAGACAAAATGAACTAGAAAAAAAGAATTTTTACAACACTCGTCAACTCGTCACCCTCAGCGCTGCAAGTCGTTGTGACTCTTTTGGTTACAGCGGTGATTCATTTCAAAGCACTCGTCACCCACTCGTCACCCTCACATTACATATCCATCTGATATAGAATAACTTGCAGAATCAATTCACTCGTCACCCCAAAATAGGTGACGAGTGGCAAGAGGGTGAATTACGCATATAACACCCACATTATCAATAAGATACACAGATTTTGGTAACGAGTCGGGTGACGAGTGGCATAGGGTGAATCAGCGTTGTAAACACCAAGGGCATAACGACTTACAGCGTTACGGGTGACGAGTGACGAGTTTTTTAAAAACTCTTTTTTTGAAAGCAAAATTGTAATCTCCACATTACAATTTGCGGTATATCTTTTAGGCTTGCGTCTGTAATTCCTTCATTCAGTCGTTGCTCATTTTTTCTATGCAGGAATGATGTCATGGAAATTCGTACAAGTCGAAACTTTTTCCCTGTTTTCCTTGGGCGTTTTAGATTTTTTGTTTACTTTTGTAATCAATTAATCATACGAAATACATCAAGAAATCTAATAACGACAAAACAAAAAGAACTATGACCAATAAAAAGGGATATCTGATTTCTATCAGTTTTATGCTGATCGTTTTTTTATCCGTATTGTTTTCATGCAAAAGAAAAGATACGTTTGTATATACCCACAACTATCGGATTGACAGCATCTCTATGTATCGTATCGACATAAACGACACGATAAATACAGCCAATGCTCTATATTTGTTTGATGCCATAGTTTCTGATTGTAATCAAGAAACCAATGATAAACTATCAGGTCGATTATCACATGATTTGGGTTCTATAGATTCAATATGTGGGATTAGTTTCTTCAAGAAAAACCAAGAAACACCAGATTCTACTATCAACATCTATAAGAAATACAACAATACAAATATTAGCCACATCTATCTAAAGGAGAATGCTCATACCGAGAATGAAGCAAAAGTCGAACCATGGAATCTTGTAACTTTGAATGACGTTATAGAGATTCTCCAAAATCGCTACCTAAGCGGTTCTCTGGGAATCAATGACAGTCTTAGACATTTTTATTTTATCTTCAGTATAGACAAGAAACAAGCATTGCCAGATAGCATATCTATAAAGTTCCAAGACAGGAACCTATCTACTAAAATAGTAAATAGTCCTGTCAAGAAATATGTTGTATCAAGATTTAAAGAAGGAAAAGATCTGATATTAGATTAACAATCTTAATTCAATAATATTTTTAACTGATGGCAAAAGTTTGCACAGATTGAAACTTGCGGAGCTTGATGAGTTTTGCGAATAATTATTGTCAGTTAAAAGCAACTTGTTGCTAATCATCAAAACCTTCCAAATGAAATCAATTCTCTATTTTCTAATAGGCTTTTCAGTAAGTGCATTAATACTAACACTTGCATATTACGCAATCCATAGCCCCCCCCAGATAACCACAGGGCAAGTATTGTGGTGCACCCTTGCATTTATAATAAGTGTACCGATACATGAGTTTATCCATGGAGTAACAAGTTGCTATGTCTCAGAAAACAATTGCAAAACCATATCCTACGGAATAAAGCCACTTGAATTCCGAGCATATTGCAAATACACGCTACCCATAGAACCCCAGATGAGGAAATACGTAATCATTATGCCATGCGTAATACTTGCGGTCATTCCTGCCATTGCAGGTTTATTGCTCGACAGTCCTTCACTATGTATATTCTCCATTTTCAGTTTTGCAGGATCATCAAAAGACATACATAATTACATAAAGATAAGAAACAAGAAAAAGTAAATTCTGTGCTGTTCATTCTCCAATGCTCCTCCCTTATTCCTCCTAACAAAACTCGATGTAGCTCCGCTATAAAATAGTATCTTCACCGACTTTCCACCGACTTTGCACCGACTTTGGTACGGAGGAAGAGCGAAGGATCATAGGAGGAACAACGGAGGAAAAAACTCTTCTTAGAACGGATATCCGATGGCGAAGTTCAGACATTGACCTTTGGAGAAACGGGGGAAGTTGAAGTATCCGCTCTTGGAGTCATAGCGTGGGTCGTGAACTACAAAGCCCCAGTCTATTCGGAGAACGAAGAAATCGAGATCGTATCTGATTCCCACTCCTGCGCCTACGGCAAAGTCGGTAAGGAACTTGCTTGCCTCAAACTTCTTGCCTACTCCATTGCCCAGTATATCGTATTCGAGGGATTTCCTTGCATCGCTGAATGTCCATACATTACCGGCATCAACAAAGAGAGCGCCATAGAGAGAACCGAACAGACGAGGGCGGTATTCAAGATTGAGAACGCATTTCAAGTCACCTACGTTTGATACATACTGATAGTTTTTCAAAGAATCAGGCAAGGAAGACCTTCCCGGTCCTACGGATCTTGCAGAGAATGCCCTTATGGAGTTTGCGCCACCCACATAGTATCGCTCGGAATATGGTGCTGAGGTAGAATTGCCGTAGCATTTCAACACGCCAAGACTGGCATGCGCCACTACGGATGAGTGTTCGTCGAGCATCCATGTCTTACGCCAATCGACATCGAACTTCAGGAACTGCGAGAACGGGGTCTTGAAACAGGTCTTGTCCTTCTCGTTCCAGCTTCTTCCCACGAGGGCATAGCCAAGTGCGATGAGGTTGGAGGACTCTGTTACCGTAGCTGACAGATAGATTGGGTTATGATAGTTGGAAGGTGAGGTATATTTGTAGTTATACTTCATCTTCATGAGGAAATAGTCGTTCATGGATGCAAGGAGCACAGGCGACTTCTTCACTTTCTCGTGATAGTCGGCAGACACCTCCGCCAGTCGGTCGTACTCCACTATGAGAGGCGAGAACTGATGAACCGACTGCGATGCCGGCTGTATGGTATATGCAAGTTCGCCGGAAAGGATGTGCCTTCTGAAGAATCCGCTTCGGTTGATAGTCTCACGAGCCACGGTTATCATAGTAGAAGGGGTATTCATCCAGCGACGACGATGTTTCTTCAAGAACGTAGGCATAAGGAGTCGTGGCATAGTCAAGGTCATATCGCCCGAAATCTCATAGTTAGCACCATTATCTCCACTACCTCCTGTCTGGAACTCATAGCTTCCTGCCAGATTGAAGCCCAAGACCTCACCTCCACGGAAAGCGTTTCTCTTTGCAAAGCCAAGACTCGCACCCGGGCCCATTCTGCCAGATGTCTTTCCGAGATAGTTAGCCTGAAGGGTTACATCGTATGGCTTGTCGAGGATACAGTTCACCGTCATGTCGAGGATACCCGCCCCACGGCGCTCCTGTCCGTCACGGGTTAGCGACCTTACGGTATCAGGAACTGTCAGGACCGTTCCGTCAGGGCGCAGTTTCTTCTTGAACTCAATGCTCGTGCTTGCATATACGCCCTGACCTATGAAACGGTTCAAGGACTCCTCGTAGAGATCCTGCGAGTAGAGTTCACCAGAGCGCAGCTTCATATCAGAGAATATCACACGGCCACGGATAGGCGATTTCTTGCCATGAAAGTGCAGGGTGACATGACGACGGCTTGTAGAGTCGGTTAGCTGTTCCTGATTCTGTCTGCGAATATTCACATCAATTTTTCCGATCATCCATTTCTGGGTAGCCTCATCGGGGAGGGAGTCAACCATGTGAACCTGTAGCTGCACCTTCTCGGGCACTTTCACGGTATCGGCAAGATATGAGGTGTAGGACTGATTGTAGTAGTAATAGCCATGATTTCGGAAGATGGAGGCTATGCGTGAACGCTCGGCATCGAGTGCAGCGACATCAAACGGATCGCCTGCCTGTATCTTCGGTTTGTCGGCAAGGATGAGGTTTACGGCATCCTGCGGGAAGTTATGATAGCTGATAGTGTCGATGGTGTAGAGCGGTCCGAGATCCACAGTATATGCCACCTTCGCAGTACGCGGACGTGCAACGGTATCGGTCTTCGTTGTCTTTGCCTTGCCATACACGATGTCATAATCCACATTGCCACGGAAATAGCCATGATTCTGAAGTACGTTCTCTGCAACAGACACGCGAAGCTCGGGGTTCACATTGCCCATAAGAACAGGCGCCTTACCGAATGTCTTGCCCATCCACTTTGCAAATCCGCTCTTCTTTCCCTCACAGGCATTGTGAATCCAGAGGGCGTAAGGGATGGTGCGATAGTATGAAGAACCGAACAGGGCACCGTTAGGGGCGGTTGCAAGAGCCGCCTCCACCTCTGCCTGTGTCTCAATGAAATGCTCGCTGTTATCGTGATTCTGATAGTCGATAGGCTTGAGGCCGGTGAATAGCTGTTCGCCCGGCTCAAGGTGGGTGGAGCAGGAAGAGAGGAGGAAAATAAAGACCCCTAACCCCAGCCCTTCCCCCGTGATGGGGAAGGGAGAAGGCTGTCGCAGAACGACATCACCTATAGCCGCGAATATCTTTTTTATATATTTGCTTATCTTATTCATTGAGACACTACTATCTTAGAAGTCTCCCCCTTGGGGGGCTGGGGGGCTTCCACTTTTACTTTTGCACTATCCACTTTAACCTCTACACTATCTACCTGTCGCCTTCCAGCTCCCTTCCCCATCACGGGGGAAGGGCCGGGGTTAGGGGTCGCTGGGCTCCCGTTCTGATTCATCATCCTTCTCCTCATCTCAAGGTTCTTATCACCAAACTGGAAGATATCCCTGAAGTTCTGCAACTTACGTTTCCACATATAACCGGCACCATACTGTCCTACATAGCCTTCGAGGAAATCATATACGGCACGTTTGTAGAAGAGCTGGAGATATTGGTTGGAGATATCGGAGGTGCGATACTGGAGTTCCACGTTATCAAAGAACGTGTTGTTCTGACCGCTTACATCAGAGCCTGTGGATATCTTTCCACCTACAGAAACAGAAAGGCGGTTGTTCCAGAAACGCTTTGCGAACTTGAATGAGTAGTCGGTGTGCATCCTACCTGTCTCGTCAGAGCTTGTCTCCATACCAACCGAGAGGTCGAGAGTGCGGAGAGCAGAACCAGCTATCTGATTTATTTCCTGTTGCAGGAATGAGCTGAGAGCCGAGTTCATGGTGAAACTTGAGGTGTTGTTCTCCGTGAGATACATACCCGTGGTGAGCATCGTCACGGCACGTTTTCCTCGTTCCTCAAGCGTCAGCATACTGAGTTCATCACTAACGTAGGAATCCTCTGGAGCCTCGATGACGAACTCAAGTCCCATGTTCTGAAGTGTCTTCGAGAGTACCACGCCACACTCGAAGAGTACGGATTTCTTCACGCCGTTCTCCTCCACCATAGCCTTGTTCTTCTCCTTCGCCGTGATGCTAAGACGAGGATTCATCACATCGCCCGTAAACTCGATATACGAATCGGGGGATATCTCGAATGTCTTCAGAGGAATTACAGGCAGAGAATACTTCATCTCACCTGATGATATGGTGTATCGTCCTGTCATGGAGATATCGCCGCCTATATATTTCATCCTAAGACTTCCGCCTCCGAGGATGTCAAGGTAGTTGGTGTGGTTGGTGTTGAGCCAGCAAGTTACATGGGCACCTTCCTGAACAGTAACCGACAGATCGACAGACATACCATCCACCTCCGGACGATTCACCACCAAAGGCTCATCGCCTGAGAAGTCGGTAAACGTTACGAGTTCTTTCAGGCGGTTATCGGTTGTGATAGGAGAATCACGGAGGATATAATAAAGGTCGCTCTTTGAGAGTACGGTGAGATTACCCCTTACCTTCAATTCTGATAGTTCGCCGTTTATCCTTCCGAAGAAGTTCACGTAGCCCTTACCATAAGCCTCGGAACGACGGCTTTCCTTCGCATCAATAAGCAGGAAGTCCCTTGCACGCATACGCATATTCAGGCTGATATGATCAAGGTCGGAGAAGTCTATATCACCCATTATCACGAGTGGCTGATCGTTATTGGCATACATCTGGAAGTTCTCAAGCAAGAGCTTTGAATTGGTGATGCGAACTGGGTCGTCATCAAACTTCATCGTTATGCCGTAAGGAACAGAAATGAGAGAGGCTCCCTGCAAGTAGATATCACCATTAACCACAGGCTTTGAAACAGAACCGCGCACCGTAAGCTGTCCTTCACCAGTTCCCTCAAGACCTATGATCTGATCTGGCACGAAACCGTTGGCTATATTCAACGGCAGTTGCTGCATATTCACGTCAAGGTCAATACCTCCACCTTCCTCAACATATTCCTCTGGATTATAGCCACCAACAACGGTAGCCACCTCCGTGCCGTCTTTCAACAGGATTCCGTCAATATGGTGGGTACCGTCTTCCATAGGCATATAAACGAACTCAGAAGAGATATTACCGATACCGCAATTCTCATAGACGAGGTCCTTGAATTCCACAGAACTTGAGACGGAGAGATCATTCGGTGTCTGTATGACGTGGAAGTCACCATCCATAATACCACCCATCTGAGGCATGTAAGGAATTACAGACACAATCTCGGCAAGATTAAATCTATGCAAAGAAAGCGTCACGTCCTGAAGTGCCTCAAGATTATCATCGTCAGTATATACCAGCAAACCCATGCCGTCGGCAGATTTCAGTTTAAGGTCGGCAGAGAGTCGCATATTTGGCGAGAACAGGATATAGTTGTCAGGATTTACGCTGAACGGCTTATATCCAAGCACATGTTTCCTGTCCTCAAGTGAGATGCGGATACCTCGCGTTTCCATCACGGCAAGAGCACCCAAATCCAGGATTCTCTGCTTTCGGGCATCGTCGATTATCAGGTCAACTGATGTTCCATTCGGGAGGAGAGAGCCTTTTGCCTGAGCCGTGAACACATACTGCGGATTATCCTTGCCGTTCTCCACATCCACCTTATATCGTATCTGTTCAGAATCTGAAGTGAGGACAGCCTTTATCCTATCAAGTTGCAAGGACTCTGTTTTAAGCGTATCAATAGTCATCTCACCATTTATTCCCGTAACAGGAGAGATATTGAAATCTGCAAGAATCTGCTTCACACCTATGTCGAAGCGCTTCATGGCATCTGCCACAGGATTATCCCTGCCAAGTGACAGATAGACCTTTCCCTGCGGCAACTTACTACGGATATCCTTCTCACTAATGATACGCTTCTCCCATTGGCGCATCACCTCTTCCATCAAGACATCAGAAACCTTCATCAGCTTCTTGTAGCCACCACTAAGGTCGGCCTTCAGGTGGAAGTCTCCGCAATCGGCCACAGCATGGGTGGTGTCGGTACGTGTAAGGAGGTCGATGGTCATATCATCCGGGCGATATGCCTGCACAGAGTCTATGATTGTGAGGTCGCTCAGATTTCCCACCACCTTATAGTACTCGTCCATGTCGGTAGCCAAATCAAGATGAGCACATCCCGCAATAGTCAACGGAGCCTCTGCAAGATAGAGACGATAGAGGTCGGCCTTGTTAAGTTCCGTGGTTATCGTAGCATCCACCTTCTTGCTCAAAAGGGCATCAAAACCGATAGTACCGTCAAGAAGCGGATTCTTTGAAACTACCGTTGCATGAGCCTTGCCGCCCGAAAGGTCTGCATCAAGCTTCATATTGTTGAGATTCCACTTGCTATATGCAAAATTAGTCACGGAAGCCTTTGCATTTATCTTTGTGCGAGATGAGAACACATCAGTTCCAACGCCTGTGACATCGGCCTTGCCTGTGAAACCGCCAAGTCCCATGCCCTTCACAAAGTGTCCCAAATGCAATCCGTCGGCCTTCAAATTGGCTTTGTAAGCCATTGCCTTTGCGTTGAAGTTAGCCTTTCCGCTTAGAGAGCCCTTGCCCTCAGTAGCACGGAAATCAATGTCATAAATCTGACCTCTTATCTTCGCATCAGCCACGGCATGAACGGCTGGTATGCCTATCATCTTCGCCGTACTCTTATCGAGCATGGTCTTCACAAAGTCGAGGTTATAGGTCTGGGCATCAAGATGAACATCCGAAACGAGTTTGTTGATATCCATAAACTTCTCAGCATATCCGTCAGCTTTCACGAGGAATGCCCCCGGAAGCTGTGCGTATGCGCTCTTGATATCCACACGGTTCATATTGCCATTGGCAGAAAGCTTGATGGCAAGCGGTTTCCTCGGCCATTGATCCATGAACGGTTTCGGCATATCGCCCATGCCCATTCCAAGCAATATATCCTCACTTCCAAGAGAGGCATCTGCATCTATATACACCTTACCCGGATTGATAGAATCCATCACGTTAAGGTCAACAATGGCATTTGCCTTCAGCGTTGAGGTTGCCACATCGGCATTAACATCACGATTCAAGGCGAGGTCGAAATCGGTCGTGAGTTTCAGGGAATCCATAGCAAGATTTCCAGTCAAGGATTTTACCCCAATACCGCATTTCTCCATCATCTGGCATTGAGTTATCCTCAGACTCATCTCCATAGCATTCACCGAGTCCTTGGCTGCAAGGAATCGCAAGGAGTCTATGCCCAACCCGATATTCGTGAGCGCTATATGGTTAGCATCCAAACCTTTAAGGCGAGGCTCAAAGTTGTTGTCATAATATATTGCGCCTTTCTGCCAATCCAAAGAAGCAAGACTATACTCTCCCTTGAATAAATCGAAGAACCCCTGCTTTGCACTCACCTTGCCAAGCACAGCCTTAAACTGAAGTGTATCGCCCGGCATGTGTATGGTGGCATCAGAATTTTCAATTGCAAGTTCCTCGGCACTTATCTTCCAGAATGTCTCGCTCTTCGTCGTGTCTTCCGGAACGGTATCGCTTAGTTCCACATTTATATGGGCATCAGCAAGATAAATCTTAGCAAGGTCAACCGTCTCTTTCCCAAGGTCTATATTCGCAGGACTATTTTTCTTCTCCCTCCCTTGGGGAGGGTCGGGGTAGGTCAGACTCAATTCTCCTACCCTTCCTTTCACCCTCGCCTCATGCACGAGGTTGGCGGTATTCATCTTCAGCTCATAGATATCAAGCTGGTCGATATTCACCTGACTATCAAAAAGAGGCATCAACTGCACATCAACCACAGCCCTTTTAAGGTCGGCAATAGTATCCTTGCGTTGAGGCAAAGAATCATTCTGCTGAATAACCTTCACGCCATCCACCCCGAGATTAAGCGGGAAGACAAGGCAAACGCGCTCCACGCTGACCTCCATCCCCATCTCCTTAGAAGCATAGGCAGCAACGGTCTTTACCGCCCAGTTCTGAATAGGTGGAAGATAGAGTGCAACGGCAAGAAGCACGATTAAGATGAAGGGAGTGAGCACAATACCAATAGCCCACTTCATGTATTTATTATTCATAGAATAATCTCTGGTTTCAGGCGACAACGTGTGAATCACCTCGCACGTCATTCGTTTGACAAGTGCAAAGATACAGTAAAAATAGCATACGACAAAGACTTTTACATCTTTTTTCTTTGATATCCCGACAAAATGCCGTATCTTTGCCGAAGAAACGCATCATTGATGCTGAATTTGAAAGTAAATTAGTAAATAGTACATAGTTAAATAGTAAATATCAAGGTGACTCCAATTTACGAAGACAACCATATCATTATCGTCAGCAAGCAATCTGGCGAGATAGTTCAAGGCGACAAGACCGGCGATACCCCATTGTCAGAAACCGTCAAGGACTATATCAAGGTCAAGTACCAGAAGCCGGGGAATGTTTTCCTTGGCGTTGTGCATCGTCTTGACCGTCCCGTTAGTGGATTGGTGATGTTTGCTCGCACAAGCAAGGCTCTTGCACGCCTCAACGAGATGTTCCGCGTGGGGGATGTTCACAAAACATATTGGGCGATAGTGCAGAGACCCTCTAAATCCCCCTGCATAGGGGGACTTCCATTGGGTTCCGGCTCTCCCCCTATGCAGGGGGAGCGGGGAGAGGGTCTGGGTTCTGAGGGCACCCTCCTCACCCATTGGCTCGTTCGCAACGAGAAGCAGAACAAGTCGTATGCCTATGACCATGAAGTTAAGGATTCAAAAAAGGCACAACTAAGCTACAGAATTCTTGCCCACTCCGACCGTTATAGCCTTGTAGAGGTACAGTTATACACAGGCCGTCATCATCAGATTCGCTGTCAGCTCGCGAAGATAGGACTTCCTATCAAAGGAGATCTCAAATACGGCTCGCCACGCAGCAACAAGGACGGCTCTATCTGCCTTCTATCCAGACACATGGAATTCGTGCATCCTGTCAGCAAAGAGACCATACGAGTTACCGCTCCATTACCCGATGATGCCCTTTGGCAAGCATTCAAAAACGTATAGAATAGAAGTATCAATTTTAAGCAAAAAACTATGGGATTATTATTCGTTCTTATCTTCTGGGCATTTGCATTATGCTTTATATCATTAATACTCGGATTACTGGGCATTATTGCAGCTCTGTTATATAGTCATCATAAA
>JAEEGH010009895.1_pt1 | contig 22046 bp, 19 predicted proteins | sample 9134181 | NCBI WGS metagenome assembly JAEEGH01 (sample SAMN16246544, study PRJNA631951) | gut metagenome | biome: gut microbiome; feature: rumen; material: DP-attached | host: Bos | place: Iran: Karaj | collected 2018-10
AATGTTAAAGTTGAAGTTGATGCGGATGACCAGGAAGATACCATCAATCGTGGAGAATCTCTTGAGGAGTACCTTGAGGAGCACTTGGCTAAGGTTTGGAATCCTGAGGAGCAGGAGGCTGAAGTGGGTGAAGAGGGCGAAGGGCCTAAGGATCCCAGATTCACAACTGCCAAATCTTCTGATTATGCCGATGTAGTAATCAAGTTCTACAGGGATAAGAATCATCAAGAGGAAATCTCCCTTGAAAATATGAAGAAGGAAGCTCCTGAAGAAGATACAACATACTATGTTGTTGTTGAAGCTGTTCCCAAGACAACGGGAGCAAATGCTCAGTCACAGGTTGGATCGGCAATGACTCAGGATGGCACCTATTACTATATGGATAGGGAGCTTGAAAATCACCAGCGCGAGGCAGTAAAAGAAGCTGAGTATAAGATTATTGTTAAGGGATATGATCTTGTCCTTGTACCCGATAAGAGTGCAACTGAGTTAAGCTGGACAGACAGAACCTATACAATAACTCTTTCTGCTGAATCAAGATACAAGGTAACAAAAACTATACCTGGACAGGGAGATATTGATAAACCTGCAAGAGTTGTATTCCTTTTGGATGCAAGCTCTTCAATGAGAGACGGAACCGGAAGTGGAAAACTTACAAACAGTTCCCTGAAGGCATTAGAAGGTCAGACTAAAGAATTCATCAGGGGACTTGATAAAGGCGCAGAGGTAGCAGTTGTTTCTTTCCAGAATGATGCAAGTGTACTGGTTCCTCTCACTACTATCAGTGACAGCAATCGAGAGGGAATCATTTCCAAGGTTAGCTTGCCTACAAGTGGAAGCGGAACCAGACCAAACGAAGGCTTAAAGATAATTGAGAGCAGCATTCTTCCTGCAACAGGAACAGATTATGAGAACACATATGTAGTTTATTTCACAGATGGAAAGAACTACCCGGGTTCTGATGGAAAGTATAAAAATGCTTCTGATCATGATAATAAAGCTCAAGCAAATGCTACTTTATTAAAGAATCGAGGAGTTAAAATCTATTGCGTCGGAATGGGAAGTTATGAAAAGAGCTTCTTAAATAAGATTGCAACAGACAGCGCACATGTTTTTGAAGGAAAGAATGCCGGCGAAATGGCATCAAACTTTAAGAATATATACGAAGAGGTCATAGAAGAAACAGAGACCAAAACCATTCCCGGTGCTGCAAAAGATATAGAGTTATATGATGTGCTCACTCCTTACTTTGAAATTGCTGATGTTGAAGCAGTAAGAGCAGCAGGCGCTGAGGTTGGTTACACAGAAGGCGGACTCCAGTATGTTAAGTGGACTGGCCTCGAGACAACTGAAGAAGCAAATAAAGTAACTAGAAGCTTTGTGGTTAGAGCTAAAGATACTTTTGCCGGAGGAAATGTAGTTCCTACAAACAACCTTTATAAGGTATCAGCTCCAGATCCGAATGATCCAGAAAAGACTATTGAGAAGAATTTCCCTGAGAGCCCTAAGGTTGATGTAAACTGTGTGGTAACTCCTGGGACTGAAGTTGAGACGATCTTCCTTGGTGAATCTCTTGCCGATTACTGGATTAACGGAAGAGATGAGGTCGTAAAGAAAGCCATGATTAACACCGGTGCTTATAACGACTTTTCTTTCTTCCAGTCTGACAGAGATGTGAAGTGGTATCGAGATGAGGCTTGTACAGAAGAGATTACTGATATGACCTTGGAGGCTCCGGTTAAAGATACTGTATATTACGGAAAAGTAGTTCTGCAGCCTACCAATGAGGGAAAACTTAAGGTTGAGCAGACAACTGTCAAAGGAACTTATACTATTACGGTTCTTAACGGCAAAATCACAGTAACCAAAACCATCAACGTTACTGACGCTGAGAAGAAGCTTAAATATGATGGACAGCCCATCTTCACCTTCAATCTTAAGAAAGATGGAGAGGTTGTTCAGACCAAGGTAATTTACTTCGAAGATTTCGCAACCGGAACCAAGTCAGTTACATTTGACAAGCTTGGTAAGGGTACTTACAAAGTTGAGGAACTTAAAACCGCTGGTTGGGAACTTACATCCAGTGAGGGTAATAGTTCAATTCTTATCAGCCAGAGAAGTCCTGAAGGCTCATGCAAATTTGCAAATAAACCTGTTAAGCAGAAGGCTTTTGCTGATAAAGATGTGGTTGTAAACTCAATCACCAAGAACGAAGACGGAACAATTAGTTTCAACAAGAAAAAAGGCAGTAACTAAGGAGGCGGAAGAAAATGAAAGAAATGAAAAACATTAAAAAGACCGCCCTTATAGTTGCAGCATTTATAGCGGTTCTTGGCATATCGGTTGGTGGTACATACGCATGGTTAAATTCCAGAACCACAGCACTTGAAAATGAGTTTACAGTCGGAAGTGTTGAGACTATCGTAGAAGAACCTGACATGGAATTAAACGGTTCCGTGGTTTATAAGAAACCCAGCATAAAGAATGTGGGAAAGAACGATTGCTATATAAGAGCAAGAGTTGAGATTTCACCTGCCGATGCCGGAATTACACTTGGAAGTATCGGAAGCGGATGGAAGCTGGACGGAGGTTACTACTACTATGAAACACCTGTTGCTCCGAACGCTTCAACCACAAATCTTTTTGAACAGGTTGTTTTGCCTGATGGCTGGATAGTAAATGGAGTAGCAACAGAAGATTTTAAAGACTTTGATGTAATAGTGTATCAGGAAGCTGTACAGGCTTCGCTCTCTCTTGAGACAGGGGTTGAAACAAATTATAATACTATTTGGACCGCTTACGGCCTCAAATAATATAACCCAAATCACGAGAGGAAAGAGAAATGAAAGTTTTTAAGAAAATCTGTAGCTTTATCAACATCCTGATTATTATTGCACTTGCTGTATTGGCGTTGTATCTGATAGTTCCCAGAGTCCTTGGGATGAAGACCTTCGCAGTTTTGTCAGGAAGTATGGAGCCCGAGATTCCCGTTGGCTCGATAGTTATCACAGAGGAAGTTGATCCCGCAACCATTACACCGGGGCAGATTATCACCTATCAGCTTGAAGGTGACACAATGGTAACTCACAGAGTTGTTAAGAACGACAAGAACAACAAGCAGTTTACAACGAAGGGTGATGCCAATAATGTAGAGGACGGAAGTCCCGTTCCCTATGAAAAAGTAGTAGGACATGCAAAAAGCAAACTTCCCTATGCGGGATATGTAGTTATGTACATAAAAACTCCCCTTGGAATTGCTTGCATATGCGGACTCTTATTTATCCTGATTCTTCTTACATTCTTACCGAATGTATTGTCAAAAGATGGGGATAAGAAGGGGACAAAAGAAGAGTAACTAATTAAATGCATATGACCACCATGTGACCGTGGGGTTTTATGATAAAAAAGTACCAAAACACAAAGGAAAACACAAAAGGAGAATGCTTAAAATGAAAAAAAGTTTAATCACAATGTTAGTAGCACTTGTATTAGTAGCTGCTGTTGGTGTTGGTGCAACACTTGCTTACTTAACAGATTCAACTGAAGCTAAGGTTAACACATTCACAGTTGGTGATGTTGACATCGAGCTTACCGAGACCGCTTCTGCGGGTAATACTGATGCAGTTGTTGAGGCAACTAATGATGGTTTCAGCTTTGACAATCTTCAGCCCGGCGATGTTGTAAACAAGAAGCCCGTTGTAACTGTTGTTGAGGGTTCAAACAAGTGTTATGTATATGTTAAGGTTTCAGAGTCTACATACCTTACAGCTGATATTGACACCGAAGCATGGGAAGCACTTGGAAACGGCATTTACAGATTCATTGGTAACAATAATGATGGTATCTGTGTTGCTGGCGATGAGCTTACAGTATTTGAGACAATTACAGTTGACACAGATGATGTTGATGAGGATACAACATTTGATAACATCACTGTTCAGGCTGCTGCTGTTCAGGCTGCAAATATCACTGTAGAAGAAGCTGATGCTGAGGCTCTCGGTCTTTTCTAAGTGAATGATTTGACTTTCCAAAAGGGAGACTAGACGATGAACAAGAAAAGTTTAATTACAATGCTTGTTGCTCTTTGCCTTGTTGGAGCAGTTGGAGTTGGTGCAACTCTTGCATACTTCACAGATCAGGACAGCAAGAACAATACAGTAGTTATGGGAGCTGTTGATATTACTCTCAACGAGGATACCAATGGCAGAATGGGAACAGAAGGAACCTGGAACGAAGATGAGACAGGTCTTGAGTTTACAAATGTTGTTCCCGGAGAGACTGTTTCCAAAATTGTTAGTGTAGAAGTTGCTGAAGAGAGCCAGGAATGCTATATCAGAGTTAAGGCTGAGTTCAATTGGTTTAATGGCGAGGCACTTGCTGAAGAGTTACCTAATGTGGATGTTGCCGAGATCAGCGATTACAAGACTGATAAGTGGTTCTACAACTCAGATGATCAGTATTTCTACTACAAGGGTGTTTGCGATGCAGCTCAGACATACTACCTCTTTGATAGTATTACAATTCCCGCAGAGTGGGATAATGCTGTAGCAAATCAGGGATTTAACATCAATTTAGTTGCTGAAGCAATTCAGGCTAAGTATCTTGAAGATGGCATGATTGTTAAGGGTGATAACGACATGATTGTTTCATGGAACCTTGGCAACAATCAGATTCAGGAATACACACCTGAACCCATTGGTTAATAACTAATCAAGTTTAAACAAACATACAAAAATGGCTCGAGGAAACTCGAGCCGTTTTGCATATTTTGCATTTTATACTACAAATTCATTGACGAACGTTTGTTCACACCATATAATAATAGCAGGGTGCTACCAATTACGGTAGGCGGTTAGTCCTTCTGGCGAGGGACTGTGACCTTCGTTGATATAGAACCAATCTCCATCGGAGAAATATTATACGGAGGTGAGGCCAATGTTGACTATTGCAGATTTAATCGCAGTAATATCTCTTTGCGTTGCGCTTTATAGTTTGGGTTACTTGCATGGAAAGCATTGTAATTCAAACCACAAAAATAACCGCCATTAGATCCTGCAAGATTTAGGCGGTTATTTTTAACCAAATTATTTTGTAATCGGACTGACCGTCTATCGGTAGCGCCTTTACAAAAAAATAGTAACATTATAATCAGATAAAGTCAAACACATGAAGAAAACAATATCTAAACTAATCAGTACAATAGCGACAATAATAATAGTATTAATCATCCTTACCCTCATTCCGCTGACAGTGCCGAAGGTATTTGGCATCAAGTTATACGGAATAATGACGGAAAGTATGTCGCCCCAATATAACGTGGGGGGCGTGGTGTATGTCAAGAGTGTTGAGGCATCAAGTATTAAGATTGAGGACGTTATCACCTACAGGACCGGTCGTGGTGAAGAGTCTGTAACCCATAGGGTTATCGGTATCGAGGGCGATAAGTTCGTTACAAAGGGTGATGCGAATAATACTGAGGACCCCAATCCTGTATTATTTGGACAGCTGGTGGGTAAGGTGGTATTCTATGTGCCTTATCTTGCCAAGGTGTCTGACTATGTGGGAACAACCAGGGGATTGCTTTCGGCCTTCTGCGTTATTCTTGTGTGCATACTTATGTGGCTTGGAGCCGGAATCCTGGCAAAGGACAAGGCAGAGAATGACTCAAAAGCAGATGAGAAAGCCACTGAGCCCAAGAAGAAGCCCAAATCAGGGGACAATCTTTTGATTATCGGCGGAAGCCTTTTGGTAGTAGGGGCTCTTATTTACCTTACATACGGATACTTAAGCTACCATAGAGCCAATGTAATCTATGATGACTTTGAGGAGATGGTAACCCTTGATGAGACCACAAATGAGACTGTGGATATAGAGGACAGTGCCGTTGATCCCAAATACAGAGATGAGGTTATTCTTAAGAGAATTAACAAGCTTCATGAGACCTATCCCGATCTTATAGGTTTCATAACGATTCCCGGAACGAAGATTAACTATCCCATTATGCAGGGTGAAGATGATGAATTCTACTTAAGCCATGCTTATAATGGTGAGGTTAACAGCTCGGGAGCCATTTTCCTTACTGCCTACAATAACATTAACTTCAGCGAGATATATCAGATACTCTACGGCCACAATATGAGAGTGGGAACAATGTTCGGAGGCTTGCATAAGTACGAGCAGGAGGAGGATTATCTTAAGGAACATCCAAGTGTATATATTTATACCCTGGATAAAGTCATGAAGTATGATATCTTCTCCTACTACAACGTGGATGCGGCTGATGAGATATACAACATTTTTTACCAGACAATAGAAGAATTTGAGCCGGTATTTGAGAAGATGGTTAAGCGTTCCGTGGTGCAGAGCGAATTGAAGCCCGAATACAGCCAGGGAATCCTTACCATGTCCACCTGTAACGGCTCCACCGGAAGAAGATTTGTAGTCCATGCGGCGAGGGACTGGACGTATTAAAATGCAAAAGACGCCAAGATTTTTCAAAAAATGACATAAATAGCAATACGAATTCTCCTTTTAGGCCAATATAATTTTAGTTAGAGTAAGGTTTTATAACTTTTATTGTGCCTAAGAGGAGGAGACAAATATGCAATACGGACATTTCGATAATGAAATGCGAGAATACGTGATTGACAGAGTTGACCTGCCTACATCCTGGACCAACTATCTTGGAGTTGAGGATACATGTGCAGTAGTCAATCATACAGCCGGCGGCTATATGTTCTATAAGAGCCCCGAATTTCACAGAATAACAAGGTTCCGCGGCAACGCTATCCCCATGGATCGTCCCGGTCACTATGTATACTTAAGAGATAAGGAAGACGGAGATTACTGGACCATTTCCTGGCAGCCTGTAGGCAAGAGCCTGGATGAGGCCAAGTATACATGCCGTCATGGAATGAGCTATACGGTATACGAGTGCGATTACAAGGGAATCAAGGCCAGCCAGAGGCTTACAATTCCTCTCGGAGAGGCGGTTGAGCTTTGGGATGTCACACTTGAGAACAAGACTGACAAGACAAGAACCTTGGATGTTTTCTCCTATTGTGAGTTTTCATATCACTCAATTAATATCGATAATCAGAATTTCCAGATGAGTTTATATTGCGCCGGTTCTTCATATGAGAACGGCATTATTGAGCATGACCTTTTCTATGAACCCGACGGATACCAGTTCTTTACTGCCAATTTCGATCCCGACGGTTTTGACTGCTTGAGAGATTCCTTCATAGGCTTATACCACACCGAGGATAACCCTGTTGCAGTTATTAACGGCAAGTGCTCAGGTTCCTACGAGAAGGGAAACAACCACTGCGGTACTCTCACCAAGGCATTTACTATTAAGCCCGGTGAGAAGGTAAGATTCGTATTTATGCTGGGTGAAGGGAACCGCAAAGAGGGTGCCAGAATCAGAGCAAAGTATATGGACCTTAAAGCCGTTGATCAGGCTTATGCAGACCTTAAAGCATTCTGGGAGAATAAATGTAGTAAGCTCCAGATTAAGACTCCTAATGAGGGCATGAACACCCTTATTAACACTTGGACACTTTACCAGTCCGAAATCAATGTTATGTTCTCAAGATTCGCTTCCTTCATTGAGGTTGGCGGAAGAACCGGACTTGGTTACAGAGATACGGCACAGGATGCCATGACAATACCTCATTCCAACCCTGCAAAGTGTAAGCAGCGTCTCATAGAGCTTATGAGAGGCCTTACCACCACGGGATACGGACTTCACCTTTTCGACCCCGCGTGGTTTGAGGAAGGAAATGACGAGGAAGAGTTCGATTCACCTACAGTTATTCCCACTGCAAAGTCCGACAGAGTACACAGCTTAAAGCATGCCTGCGCAGATGACGCATTATGGCTTGTAACAAGTGTGGTTCACTATGTTCGTGAGACAGGTGAATATGATTTCATCGACAAAGAAATCAGCTACTGCGACGGCGGAAGAGGAACAGTTTACGAGCATCTTACAAAGATTCTTGATTTCTCAACTGAGCAGGTTGGTGCCACAGGTATCTGTAAGGGCTTAAGAGCCGACTGGAACGACTGCCTTAACCTTGGAGGAGGAGAATCCGCAATGGTTTCATTCCTTCATTACTGGGCTCTTGATAACTTCCTTGATCTTGCAAAGTTCCTTAAGAGAGATGCAGACGTTGAGAAGTATACAAAGATTGCCGAGAAGGTTAAGAAGGTATGTGACGACGTTCTCTGGGATGGCGACTGGTACATCAGAGGAATCACCAAGAACGGTAAGAAGATCGGTACCAAGACCGACAAGGAAGGCAAGATTCATCTTGAATCCAATGCATGGGCAGTACTTTCAGGCGCATCAGAAGGTGAGAAGGCTGTTAAGGCCCTTGACAGTGTTCATAAACACCTTGCTACACCCTGGGGAATTATGCTTAATGCTCCCTCATATACAGTTCCCGATTCAGATATCGGATTTATTACAAGAGTTTATCCCGGTCTCAAGGAGAACGGTTCCATTTTCTCACATCCAAATCCCTGGGTTTGGGCTGCTGAGTGTAAGATAGGAAGAGGCGACAAGGCCATGGAGTACTATAATTCCCTTTGCCCTTACTATCAGAATGATAAAATAGAGATAAGACAGGCTGAGCCTTACTCATACTGTCAGTTTATCTCGGGCGTAGACCACTCCACATACGGTCGCGCACATCATCCTTTCATGACAGGTTCAGGCGGATGGTCATATTTCTCAGCTACAGAGTGGATGCTTGGTATCAAGCCTCAGCTTGACAGCCTCTTAATTGATCCCTGCATTCCTGCAGACTGGAAGGAATTCTCCGTTAAGAGAGTTTGGAGAGATGCTGATTTTGACATAGAAGTAGTTAATCCCGACGGAGTAATGAAGGGTGTCAAAGAGGTATACTTAAACGGAGAGAAAGTAGATAAGATTTTGCCTCAGGCTAAGAATAGCCGAAACACTGTAAAGGTTGTTATGGGCTAGGAAAGGGTAGAAATGATTAAATTTGGAACAGGCGGCTGGAGAGCCGTCATCGGAGACGAATTTATTAAGAGCAACATTCAGCTTCTCGCCACAGCAATGGTGAAAAAGATGAAGCAGGAAGGTGTGGCTGACAAGGGTATTGTCATCGGATACGACAGACGATTCCTTTCAAAAGAGGCCATGCAGTGGTGCTCAATGGTTTTTGCCAAGGCGGGAATCAAATCCTATCTGGTTAACAAATCATCACCGACGCCGCTTATCATGTTTTACACAATGAAGCATGATTTCCCTTACGGAATGATGATTACCGCAAGCCATAACCCCTCTCTCTACAACGGTATTAAGGTGTTTACCGCAGGAGGAAGAGATGCGGACGAATATCAGACCGCTGAAATAGAGGGCTATATTGCCGAAACAGACCCTTCCGAAGTTGAAGAGATGGAATATGCAGAAGGCAAAGAGAAGGGCCTTATTACGGAGATTTACCCCCTTAATGAGTACCTTGACAATATCTTGAACAGTATTAACGTGCAGGCTATCAAAGATGCTAATTTAAAGGTTTGTATTGATCCTCTATACGGCGTCTCAGAGACTTCACTTTCGACAATTCTTTACACGAGCCGCTGTGAGGTTATCAAGATTCACGATAACCATGATACATTGTTCGGACGTAAGCTTCCGGCACCCAGCGCCGATACTCTTCGTGACCTTCAGAATAAGGTTTTGGACACGGAGAGTAACATCGGACTGGCCACAGACGGAGATGCCGACAGAATCGGTGTTATCGATGATACAGGAAGATTCCTTCACCCCAATGACATTCTCGTACTGCTTTATTACTACCTTGTAAAGTTCAAAGGCTGGAAGGGACCTGTGGTAAGAAACATTGCCACAACCCACATGCTTGATAAGGTGGCTGAGAAGTTTGGGGAGAAGTGCTACGAAGTTCCTGTAGGCTTTAAACATATTTCAGCCAAGATGAACGAGGTTGACGCGGTTATCGGCGGAGAATCCTCAGGCGGACTTACAGTAAGAGGCCACATTAAGGGCAAGGACGGCGTTTACGCCGCAGCACTCCTTGTTGAGATGATAGCCGTAACCGGAAAGAATATCTCAGAGATTTACAGAGATATCGAGAAGGAATGCGGCCAGATATTCATGGAGGAGAGAAGCTACAAGTTCAGTGCCGACAAGAAGGCAGAGATCTTTAAGACTCTCATGGAGGAGAAGAAGCTTCCGGAGCTTCCCTACATTATCGACCATGTTTCCTACCTTGACGGATGTAAGGTATACTTCAGAAATGGCGGCTGGGTAGTAGCAAGATTCTCAGGTACGGAGCCTTTGCTTCGAATCTTTTGTGAGATGGGCACGGCCAAGGAAGCTGCCACAGTGTCTGAGCTATTTGAAGAGTATTTGAATTTGAAATAAGAATGCAGGTGCAGTTTGGGGTCTGTCCCCATTCTGCACCTTTAGTGTATAATAATAGCTATGAAAAACCCCTTCAAGAAAAGAAACAGAAAGTTAATATACAGTATGTCCATGATGGTGGTTTTCTGCTGGCTGATTCCGCTTCTTATTTTTATGGCGGTAATGGTTATGATGGTAACCAGGCGTTTAAATTCTCAGATTGAGAATACCATCGTGACTACATCAGATAAGGCAATGGAAATATGTCTGCTTCAGCTTGATGATGTTTCCACGGCCTCCAAGAATGCGTCTTATTCCACGGTTATTGAGGACGCATACAAGAAGTACAGATTAAATAACAGCCGTTCTGAACTCTATAATTCTGTCAAATCATATTTGGATACAAACTACAAGAATAATCCTTCCATTAAGGATGTTTTTCTTGTGTTTCTTGATGATCCCGACAACATTTATTACACATATTCGAACTCACACCCTTTAACCAGGCTGGATGTCAGTGATTTCTCCGGGAAATATGAGGAGGATGTGCTTAAACAGGCGTCGGAATACGGTACCGGTGCTCATCTGATTCTTAGCAGTAATCGTGTATTCATGATAAGAAACATGCTGGATCAGAACTTTGAAACCTATGGAGTTCTGGTTTTCGAGCTGGATGAAGATGTCCTTTTCGAGTCCTTAAACAGCATCTGGGGCGCAATCGGTTACAGGGTTTATATCGATGATTCCCCCATTATTTTCGACGGCTCTCTTGGAAATTCGGAAATCAGGAATTTCCCCGCAATATACGGTAATGCCTGCTACGAAAATGCAGTATATTTCAAAAACAACGACAACTACTACGTGTATAAGAATATAAAACTTGATAATGAAAAAATCAGCCTTCTCGTCAAACTGGCCAAAAACGCCATTTTCGACGAGATGTCGGTGGTAAGAACCCTGGAGTTTTCCATGGTTGCAGTGATGATTGTTCTCTTTGGAATGCTGTTTATATTCCTAAGATCAAACGTTACAAAGCCTGTCAGGACCATAGAGGCTGGGGCAAGAGAGATTACCCAGGGAAACTATGGACATCAGATTTCCGGCACCGGCGGAGGCCAGGAATTTGCCAGCCTTGAGAATTCCTTTAACGCCATGTCCGCAGAATTAAAGCACCAGTTCGAAACAATTTATCTGGAGGAACTGGAGTTAAAAGATGCCCAGATTATGGCACTTCAGAGCCAGATTAATCCCCATTTCCTAAACAACACCCTGGAGATTATCAACTGGGAGAGCAGAATGAATGGAAACATTAAGGTTTCCAGCATGATTGAAGCTTTGTCCGTCATGCTTAATGCCACCATGAACAGGCGTAAACAAAGGATGATTGCCCTGTCCGAGGAATTAAGCTACGTGGATGCCTACCTTCACATAATCAAGCAAAGGTTCGGCACAAGGCTTCAGATTAAACAGGAAATTGACCACTCACTCCTGTCTGTGGAGGTGCCCAAGCTTATTATTCAGCCCATAATCGAGAATGCGGTTGAACACGGTATGGACAAGAGAAACCAGGGCGTAGTTGAGCTCAAGGTCTACAGAGTGGATAAGAAGCTTTACATAGATGTTATAAACAACGGAAAAATGTCTGATGAGGACAGAGAGCGAATAGATTATCTTTTGGGCGAAGAAGTCGACGAAGATAAGGAAAGAAGCGTAAGCCTCGGCATAAGAAACGTAAACCGTCGAATCAAGATTATTTACGGCGAGGAATACGGACTTTCCATTTACAGCAACGAAGAGGGAAATACGGTAAGCTCCATAGTTTTGTCCACGGATTTCACTGAGGAACCCAGATATGAAAAGGAAACTGATATCGATAATTAGTTTAATAGCCATGGTAACACTTCTTTGCGGATGCCAGATAATTGAGCCCGCCAAGAAGCAGGCTCCTGTGGCCAAAAAGGTGACATTAAACGTTACCACCACCTGGTCAGGGAGAAATATTGCGTCTCAGAACTATCAGAAGTTTGTTTCTGCTTTTTCCAAATCCACGGGAATCGACATAGTAGATTCGTCGGAAACTGCGGATGAGGCCTTCAAGCAAAGAATAATTGCGGACTTCCAGGTAGGTGATGAGCCTGATGCCATGTATTTCTTTACAGGAAATGATGCCGATGCCTTAATTAAGGCAGGCAAGGTTGTTTCCGTTAATGAGATAAGGGAGATTTATCCGGATTTTGCAAACAATATAGAGGATGAGGCCTTCCAGGTTTCTGAATATGATGGTAAAATCTACAGCGTTCCCACCTATGGCTACTGGGAAGCAATGTACGTCAATTTCGATGTTTGCAAGGCAGCAGGAGTGGAGGTCCCGGACGAGAACACCACCTGGGACGAGTTTATGGACATATGTGAGAAGATTAAAAAGGCAGGATATATTCCCATAAGCGCCTCCATTGCCAGTGAGCCACATTATCTTTTCGAATACTTTATATATAATAATTCCGTTAACGGAAGCCAGGGGGAACTGCCAAAGGAAGTTGGGGATGATGCCTACAAGGCTTGGGAAGCGGGCCTTACTCAGTTCAGGGACGTATATCAGGCCGGATATTTCTCGCCGGATGCACTGTTTTGTGATGATGCCACCTGCTTTAACAGATTCCTTAACAACGAGGCGGCTTTCTGCATAAGCGGGTCATGGATGATTCCTACAATTCTGGCGGAGAAATCCAGTAAGGCAACAGGCTATGGCGTAACCTTTGTTCCGGGTACTGACGCAAGAAAGAATACGGAAATGATAGGCGGCTTCTCATCCGGCTGGTACATTTCAAAGAAGGCCTGGGATGACCCCGGCAAACGGGATGCTGCAGTCAAATTCGTTGAATATATGACCAAGAATTCAATTATAGAAAGCTTTGCTACAATAACTTTGGGGGCCACATCCTTAAAGGGAAAGGCCCAGTATATCGACACAACTTATTCAACTATCCAAAAGTCGGCTGCCAGCATGCTTGAGAAGAAGACAGGGCTTGTTCCGGCAGTGCAGGATAAGGTGGATGCCACAGTTCGTTCCCCTTTAATGGATTCGATTCAGGATATTGTTTCCGGAAAAACACCCGTAAAGAGGGTTCTTGACAAATTCATTGAGAGTGAAAAGAGGATAAATTAATGTATAAGGTTATTATCGTAGATGATGAGCATATAATTGTTGAAGGTCTGTCCAAGGGAATCGATTGGGCCAAGTATAACTGTGAGGTGGTAGGCACCGCAGGAAGCGGTGAGGAGGGCATGGAACTCATAAGAGAGCTTTCCCCCGACATCCTCTTTACGGACATCTGTATGGGCGAAATGGATGGCCTTACAATGGTTGCGGGAATAAGATCCGAGTTTCCCAATCTTCAGGTGACGATTCTTACAGGCTACCGAGACTTTGAGTATGCTCAAAGGGCCATAAGACTTGGGGCTTCCAGGTTCCTTTTAAAGCCTTCAAAGATGGAAGAGTTAATAGAGGCAATTGGCGGCATGACAGCCAAGCTTGACCTTATTAAACCGGGGGTTGCTCCGGATGAGGGCGATGAGGAAACCGACGCAGCAGCATCCAGCTATGTGGTTACCAGAGCTTTAAACTACATGGAGAAGAATTACAAAGAGAAGCTTCGTCTTGTGGATGTGGCGGAGAAGTGTTTTGTGAGCCAGTGGCATTTAAGCAAACTTCTAAATAAGTATGAGGGGATTGGCTTTTCCGATGCCTTAAACAGGATTCGTGTGAAGAAGGCTGAGGAGCTTTTGATGGATCCGACCTTGAGAGTAAGCGACATAGCCGAAATGGTAGGATTCATAGATATGGCTCATTTCTCCAGAGTGTTTAAGAAGTGGGCAGGGTGTTCCGCAAATGAATACAGGAATAAACAAAAATAAAGTGCAGCCCATTGGGCTGCACATTTTTTTATAGGTTCTGTTTCATATCGGCGATTACCCAGTTTCCGTTCTCCAAAACGTAGTAGTAACGCTGGTTGGTAACGTCGACTCTGTCTTCTCCCGTACGTGTCAGGTGGAGGTTCTTCTCGAAGTAAACATCTACATAGAAGAAGCTGTCTGTTACAGGAGTGTAATTGGTAACTGATTCGTTAGCAAATACCGGCTCGGTGTGAGCGGAGTAGAAGCCCATATCTTCGCATCTGTAAATCTCAGCAGGTCCGAAGAAGTAAGAATCGCTTGTAAACATGGGTCTCAGACAATTGATGGATGTAAAGCATCCGGGAAGGTCGCCTGAGAAGAAGTTTGTGTAGTCTTCGGCATACTTAAGAACCAGAGCCTGTAAGTCTGCAGGCATATCGGCTGTAGCGAAGTCGGCCGTGTAGGTTGAGCCATCGAGTTTGCTTTCAACTTCGTTTCCTGCTGCATTTGTGATCTTGACTTCAGGTGCAAACATAAGACCGTCAACTCTGTATTCCGCCATGGTGGGTACTTCCACGTAAGCGGCAACGTTCTCGAAATCTTCAATCTGAGCGCTTGCATCCACAAGTTCGGATTCGGCAAGCTCAATTCCGTTAACGTAAACCTTATAATCTGAAGGAACCTTAATGGTAACTCCCGTGTCACCTGTCTCGAAGTTGGGGGTGACATTCTCGATAGCCCAGGTCTGGGCAGTAAGCAGAAGCATCATGGGCTCCTGTGAAGTTGCCTTAAGGGTTACTGTTCCGATGGATTTATCCCCTGCATAGAGATTAAAGATGGGGCGGGTTCCGGTAGAACCTGCTGCTTTTTCAAAGGTAATCTCTTTGCCGTCAAGACTCTTAAAGTATGTATCCCTGAGGATGGTTCCGGATTCGAAACGTGAACCGCTGCCAAAATCAAAGTTCTCAAGCTCTCCGCTTGAAAGCTCCTTTGCGATATCTGCAATTACGTTCTCGGGCTGAGAGGCCTCGTATTTTACCAGACATTTCTTACAGTAGAGAATGACTGCAAGCCAGCCGCAAACCATAAGGGAAATAAAAATGATATATGCGGGCCAGAATACGGATTTCTTCTTCTTTGGTGCATCGATATATCCGTAATCTCTGCCGTTGTATCCGTTACTTCTGTTTTTTTTCTTTCCGGATTTCTTTCTGGGGCGTTTCTCCTCGTAGTATTCCTCTTCGTAGTATTCCCCGTCGTTTTCGTTGTAGTATTCGTCTTCGTAGTACTCGCCGTCCTCGTAATACTCACCTTCGTAGTATTCGCCGCTTTCCGCATAGGAGGGCTCTTTATCGAAGTCGATCATATCCATGTCGTCATCTTTTCTCATCTTTCACAGCTCCTTTCCGATTACTTTGTTACCACAAAAGCTGTGGGAAGACGCCAGGATGAGGTGGAGTAGTAAAGGGTTACACTGGTCATCTCATACTGTCCGTTATAGTACATGGAGGAGGAACTTCCGCCGTCTAAGTTGGCAGCGTTTACAGCACCGTACTCCTGCATGATTCCGATGACATCGGCAGCGGTTGCACCAAGGTGTCCACTGGCGCCTCGACCGTCACATACAAGGAATAAAACCGCACCGTCGGCACGCTGTCCGATGGCGGTTCTGGGGTTGGCTCCGGAACCGGAACCTGTAATCTGTGTAGCTTCTCCGTTGACAATTAACTTAGTAAAGTGGTTGTTGTCTGTTCCGTTCAGATCCTTGAAGCAGACAGCGTCCATAATCTCGTTTTCTTCTACAACCTTCTGTGCGTTCTCGGGAGAGAAGTTTGAGATATCTTTTATAACAAGCTTGTGCTCCTTGGAAAAACCAACAAGCACATCGCCGTTTTCAGGCTGGTTAAACTGAATTTCGCCCTGGCATACAACAACGCCCTTGGGACGTCCACCCCAGTTTCCTGAGGACTCGTATTCACCGCCGTTTATTCCTGCAAGGTAGTCACCTTCGGTAACAAGCTCTTCGAGAGTCTTGCCATCCTTACTGTGGTTAAGATCGGACCAGGGATAGATGGTGGTGGAAGTAACTCTTGAAGGATCTTTGATAACCATCATCTTGGCGAAGAATGTACGTCCGGTAATCTCATCGATTCGGATACCGTTCTCGTCGAATTCTTCCGTTGTATCAGATGCTTCGGGGTCATCGGAAATCACGATAAGATCCGTATCAACCTCGGCATCATTATGAATCATTCCGTTGGACTGGGTGTACTGCTCAATCTCCTCCTCGGAGAAATACCATTTGGCAAGGAACTTAAGTGCTCCTGTCTCAAGCATTGTGGTTACAAACATCTGCTTGGCGCTTTCACTGGGGCCATTACAGATTGTGTAGAGTGTAAGATGTGCACCCAACGCAGTAACGACAATAAAACTTCCCAGAACAAGGAAAATTCTTCCTATTACTTTTCCGGCTTTCATTGATATATTTACCTCACTGATTACATTTATTACTTATTTAAATACCCATTCCTGCTGAATCCTGAAACTGAACAGGAAAAGAAGAATGTCCACGATAAGCTTGAGTACAGCCTCAAGTCCGGTACCGGCATCAAACACTGTGCTAAGTAAGAATACCAGTCCGTAGGAAATGCTCACCTGACATACTGCCAGGATGTAGTAGCGCAGCATTGAGCGGCGCTTCTTTGTCTTTGATTTGAAGACGAGCTTTCTGTTTACCGTGTAATTATATAAGGAAGATACCGTTCTTGCAACGAAGGTTGCAATGAAGAGCTTAGTACTCTTTGGCATCGTAGATGTAAGCATTATATTAAGGAAATTAAAAATTCCGTAGTCAATGGCAAATGCCGACATGGAACTTAGGAAAAACCTGAAAATGTTCTTAAAGATAATGCGGTAAATCTTAAAGGAATCCCTGAAGGGATGGAAGTGACTTGATGCATTCTCTTCTATATATACTGTCTCAATGGTTTCCTCAACCCACTTAAGTCCTGCTCTGTCCAGTGAAAAAAACATCTGGGTCTCATATTCGAACCGGTCACCCTTGGTCTCTATGAGAACAGGAAGGAAGGACATGGGAAAAGCACGAAGACCGGTCTGGGTATCCGTGATTTCCATTCCACATAAGTGCTTAAATACAAATCTTGTTATCTTATTTCCGTTCTTGCTCTTGAAGGGAACGGAAGGATCGTTGAAGTCTCTGCAGCCAAGGACCATCTTGTCCTTTTCGGCTATAAGGCGCCTGGAGCAGTTGGCCATATCCTTCGGGGTGTGCTGGTTGTCACCGTCAACTGTGATGGCACCGGCCATATCGGGAAGGTTTGCCAGTATGTATTCAAAGGCTGTCTTTAAGGCACGACCTTTACCTTTGTTAACCTCATGGGTAAGTACTGTGACCTCGGGATGCTTTGCTGCCTCCTCAAAACGGGCCACATGATCTTCGTCGCTGCCGTCATTTACCAAAACCAGGTGGGTGAAGCCTTCATTGATGGCTCCGTCTACAACCATGTTTAGCTTTTCATCCGGGTTAAGGGATGGTATAATGACAACGACGCTTGATATATCACTCATCAATTGTTTCCTCTTTATATGTGTAACATTTGGTGCATTGCCGTCATGCAACAGTATAACAAATTCATTTCAAAAGTAAAAGTATGAAAAACGTAGGATTTTCTTAATTCTTTTTCGAAATAAATGTTGACAATGACGATTCGAAGTGTTATTCTATTCTGGCGTGTGAAGCGTGAAAACAAAGCAGAGTATCCACTCTCACCTTACGGCAACAGGGCTTGTAAGCGTTAACATTGAAGATATCTCGTGATTTTTCGGGTTTATTTTTGGTTCGGTGGATAATTTGCTATCCACTTTTTTTTATTCATTTTTGGAGGGTACGACAATTAGCGAAACATTAATTAATGAACAGATTCGTGAGAAGGAAGTGCGTGTTGTAGGCGCAGACGGAGAGCAGCTCGGAATTATGTCCGGCAAGGAAGCTCAGAAGCTTGCAGATGATGCAGAGCTTGATCTTGTAATGATTGCTCCCACAGCTAAGCCGCCTGTAGTTAAGATTGTTGACTACGGTAAGTACAAATATGAACAGCTTCGTCGTGAGAAGGAAGCAAAGAAGAAACAGCACACAACTGAGGTTAAGGAGATTCGTTTGTCTCCCAACATCGATACCAACGATTTGAATACCAAGATGAATGCTGCAAGGAAGTTCCTTACAAAGGGTGACAAGGTTAAGATCACTCTTCGTTTCAGAGGACGTGAGATGGCTCACATGAACAGTTCCAAGCACATTTTGGATGACTTCGCCGAAGGCCTTGCCGATATCGCAGTAGTGGATAAGGCACCCAAGGTTGAGGGAAGAGCAATGACAATGTTTTTAACTGAAAAGAGATAACTTTTGTTCTCAACAACAGTTAAAATAGATTAAGTTCAGTACAGGAGGAATATGTTATGCCCAAGATGAAAACCAGCAGAGCAGCTGCAAAGCGTTTTAAATTAACAGGAAATGGAAAGTTAAAGAGAAACAAAGCTTATAAGAGCCATATCCTTACCAAGAAGACAACAAAGACAAAACGTAACTTGAGAAAGCCTGCTATGACAGACGCTACCAACGTTAAGAACATGAAGAAGATTTTGCCTTATCTCTAAGATAGGGTTTTACGATTTTGGATTAAGGAGGAATAATTATGGCACGTATTAAAGGCGGTTTAAACGCTAAGAAGAAACATAATAGAGTATTAAAGCTTGCAAAGGGATTCAGAGGAGCTCGCTCCAAACAGTATAGAGTTGCTAAGCAGTCTGTAATGAGAGCTCTTACATCCAGCTATGCAGGCCGTAAAGAGAGAAAGCGTCAGTTCAGACAGCTTTGGATCGCACGTATCAATGCAGCAGCAAGAATCAACGGACTTTCATACAGCAAGTTCATGTATGGTCTTAAGCTTGCAGGTGTTGATATGAACAGAAAGATGCTTGCTGAGATGGCAGTAAATGATGCTGATGGATTCAAGACATTGGCAGAGCTCGCTAAGAGCAAGATCGCTTAATAATGAAAAAAGAGCAGGGTACATACCCTGCTTTTTTTATGTGCAAAATGGGGACTGTCCCCAAACTGCACCTATTCGGTGTAGATAGACCCGGATTCGGGTGATTCAAATATTCGCCGACCGTCACGGTAGACCATGAGCTTTGATAGGGGAAGGGGTGTCCAGGATTCTATGACGACAATGTCGTCAAGTTCGTGGAGAGCCTTTAGCGGGGCGGTGGAGAAGAGAGTGGCAGTATTGTCATTTCTCTTAACCGTGGCAAAATAAAGGGTTGATTTCATGTTAGTATGCACATATGTGTTATTTCCATCATAAAACATGAGATTGAGCTTATTATTCGGTGTCATGGCCCTTATAGTGTCCGCCAGGACCTTGGGCAGCTCTTCATCAGGCACATCATTGACCATCTCAGTCAAATACCATAAAATGCGCTCACTGTCAGTGGCTCCAAGCTGTGATTCCTTATAAACATCAAGCCTTGGGAAATCAAAGACAGTACCGTTATGCATGAAGGTCCAGACCCTCCCGAGACCATCTGTCTTTCTGAAAGGGTGGGCGTTTTCATAGATCATGCTTCCTTTGGTGGCCTGTCTTATGTGAGCAAACATATTCGTGGCCTTATAGGGAGAGGAGATCAGCTTTTTTACCAGAGAACTCTCGTAGGCAGGGAGGGGCTCCTTGATGATTTCATCCTTGTCTATATTGAAGATTCCCCAACCGTCAGGGTGTTCGGTGGAATGAGAGAAAAACTCCTCCAGGCAGGGGGTAAGGTTTAATTCAATTGTTCCGTTTAATCCAAATAGTTCACACATGGGTTTATCGTAGCACCCGCCCCTATGGAAATCAAGAACAGAAAATGTTATAATTCTAAGTTGAGTGGTATAACTCGAAATAAAGTTTTACGGAAAGGATTGTTATGGGAAAGATTTCGGATTTGGAACCTAAGAAGGTGTTTGAGTTCTTTGAGAAGCTCTGCAGCATCCCTCACGGTTCCTTTAATATTGACAAAATAAGTGATTATCTGGTGGGTTTCGCAAGCGAGAGGGGCTTGAAGGTTATTCAGGACGAAGCCAAGAACGTTATTATATTTAAGGATGCCACCCCGGGCTATGAGAAGGAAGAACCTGTTATTCTTCAGGGCCACATGGACATGGTGGCGGTTAAGAAGCCTGATTGCGACATCGACCTTGAAAAGGACGGGTTAAGAGTTACCCACGACGACAAATATGTTTTTGCCGAGGGAACCAGCTTAGGCGGAGACGATGGAATAGCGGTTGCCTATTGCCTGGCAATTCTTGATTCCGATGACATTCCTCATCCTGCCCTTGAAGTTGTTATTACGGTTAATGAGGAAGTGGGTATGGACGGAGCCAAAGCTCTCGACTGCACTCCGCTTAAAGCCCGCAGAATGATTAATATCGATTCCGAGAGTGAGGATGCTTTCTGCGTAAGCTGCGCCGGCGGTGCAAGAATTGACTGCCGAATCCCCGTAATCTGGAGCCACAATAAGGGCGTTCCTTACATGATCGTTGTAGGCGGCCTCGTTGGCGGACACTCAGGTGAGGAGATTAACAAGGAACACGGAAATTCCAACGTCCTCATGGGAAGACTTCTCTATAAGCTGGTAAAAAACTGCGATATCTCCCTTTGCAAACTTGAGGGTGGTCTTGCGGACAATGCCATTCCCAGGGAGACTGTTGCCAACGTTCTTATCAAGTCTTCAGATATCGAGAAGATGGAAGAAATCGTTGCAGATTTTGGCGAGGAAATAAGAAACGAGCTGGGGGACAAGGATCCCGACGTTACCGTTACCTGCGGAATTGTTTCCGGAGATATGGAATATGAGAGAAGCGTTGGAAGAGAAAGCCTTCGTACAGCTCTTTCCTATATGAATATAATGCCTAACGGCGTCATCAGTTACAGCGCTGAGTTTAAGGGACTTCCCGAGACATCCCTTAACATGGGTATCCTTAAGCTGGATGACTGCCTCTGCCCCGAATTCTCAGTTAGAAGCTCAGTTGGAAGCGCCAAGGACAATCTCCTTACAAGATTATCCGCAATTACCGAGGCTTCCGGCGGAAGCGTTACCGTAAGGGGCGAGTATCCCGGATGGCAGTACAGAAAAGAATCTCCCTTAAGAGATAAGATGGTTCGTATATATAAGGAAGTATTCGGTCACGACGTTAAGGTTGAGGTTATTCACGCCGGTCTTGAGTGCGGTGTTATCTCTTCCAAGATCGATGATTTCGACTGCGTATCCATCGGACCCAACATGCTTAACATTCATACCACTGAGGAGCATTTGGACATTGCTTCCACAAAGAGAATGTGGGAGTTCCTGCTTAAGGTATTGCAGGAAAAAGACTGAATATAATCGATTTTTTGAAAAATAAAACAACTTTTCAAAAATACTTGATTTCACGCGAAAGGTATTATATAATAAATTTCGCGTCACGGGGTGTGGCTCAGCTTGGTTAGAGCGCCGTCTTAGGGAGGCGGAGGTCGCGAGTTCGAATCCCGCCACTCCGACGACAAGGTCTTGAACTTCTTGTTCAAGACCTTTTTTATGTTTGCGCGCCATGGGCGCGCTCTAACGGGTGAAAGTCCCGAACACGCCCAGATAGTGGGAAGTGTATAGCTGAACAGCAAGGGTGTCCATCGTGAGGTGGAATCTGAAGGAAGCTGTA
>JAEEGH010009896.1_pt1 | contig 22045 bp, 19 predicted proteins | sample 9134181 | NCBI WGS metagenome assembly JAEEGH01 (sample SAMN16246544, study PRJNA631951) | gut metagenome | biome: gut microbiome; feature: rumen; material: DP-attached | host: Bos | place: Iran: Karaj | collected 2018-10
CGTGAAAAGAGCAAGGTGCAGACAGCACAGAACGAAGTGAATATTTATAATGTTCGCAAGCGTGTCAACGAGATGTATTTCGGATTGCTGTTGCTTGAAGAACAGATAAAGTTGAACAACGACTTGCAGAATTTGCTGGCTGGCAACGAGAGCAAACTGGAGTCTATGGCTAAGAATGGCACAGCAGCCGAGAGCGACCTGCAGAATGTGAAGGCTGAGCGACTGAACGCGGTGCAGAAAGCCACCGAACTGGCATCGCAGAAGCAGATGCTGCAAAGGATGCTGGGCACATTCTGCGGTATAGAGATAAAGAACGTGCAGAAGCCACAGGTGAAGACTGACGGCGGAACACTGGCGACAGTAACCGGACGCGAAGCTACGCTTGCAAGGCAAGAAAATCGCAGACCAGAGCTGAGGGCACTGGATGCACAGATAGGTGTGCTCAATGCTCAGGAGAAGGCTCTTAATGCTGCCCTGATGCCTAAGGTGGGTGTGTTTGCACAAGGCTATTATGGTTATCCAGGCTTGAATATGTTTGAGGGCATGACGAGCCACAAATGGAGTTGGTATGGCACCATTGGTGCACGCATTACGTGGAACATCGGCGCCCTTTATACTCGCAAGAACGATAAGGCTAAGTTGCAGTTGCAGCGCGATATGACAGAGAATAAGCGCGAGGAGTTCCTCTTCAACAACAATCTGGAGCAGATTCAGCAGAACGAGAATATAGAGCGTTACCAGAAGCTGATGGCTCAGGACGGAGATATTATCTCGCTGCGACAGTCTGTGAGAAAGGCAGCAGAGTCAAAGCTGACACATGGTGTCATCGACGTGAACGACCTGGTGCGCGAAATCAATCAGGAGCATGCTGCTTGCGTGCAACAGTCTGTACATGAGATTGAAATGCTGAAAGAGATATATGATAATAAATACACGACTAATAATTAAGACTATGCAAAAGATATATGTATTGGCAGGTTTGGCACTGATGATGGCATCCTGCGGAGGAAATGAGAAAGACTACGATGCAACAGGTACGTTCGAGGCTACCGAGACGACCGTGTTTGCTGAACAGAGTGGGGCATTGCTGTCATTCGATTTGGAAGAGGGCGACAAGATGGAGGCTAATCGCCAGGTGGGACTTATTGATACCACACAGATTTGGCTCAAGATTAAGCAGACTGATGCTACCAAGGCTGTGTATCAGAGTCAGAAACCTGATATGGAGCGCCAGATTGCAGCCACTCGCCAGCAGTTGGCTAAGGCTCAGCAAGATGAGGAGCGCTACAGAGAACTCGTTGCTGATGGAGCTGCTCCATCAAAGATGTTTGATGATGCCACAAGTAAGGTGAAGGTGCTTCAGAAGCAGTTGGATGCTCAGGTATCATCATTGAGCACCAGCATCCAGTCTCTCAACAAGCAGACAGCAGCTGCTGATGTGCAGAAAGCACAGTTGCTGGATATGTTGCGCAAGTGTCACATCATGACACCTACCAAGGGAACCATACTTGATAAGTATGTGGAGCAGGGTGAGTTTGTGAGTGTTGGCAAACCTCTGTTTAAGATTGCCAATACTGAGCAGATGAAACTGCGTGCTTATGTCACCTCAGCCCAGTTGCAGAATATCAAGATAGGACAGAAGGTCAAGGTGTTTGCCGACTATGGCGATGGCAAGCGCAAGGAGTATGCTGGCACCATCAGTTGGATATCTTCTCGTTCTGAGTTTACGCCTAAGACCATCCTCACCGATGACGAGCGTGCCGACCTGGTATATGCCGTTAAGGTGGCTATCAAGAATGATGGCTTCGTAAAGATTGGTATGTATGGCGAAGTGAAACTTTAGTTTACAGTTTACAGTTGATAGTTGATAATGGATGCAATAGTAGTTAATAATGTGTCGAAGTCATACGGACAGGTGCAGGCACTCAGCGATGTGTCGTTCTCTGTCGGCAAGGGCGAGGTCTTCGGACTTATTGGCCCTGATGGTGCAGGTAAGACGTCGATGTTTCGCATCCTCTGTTCGCTGTTGCTGCCTGATAAGGGTAGTGCAACGGTAGATGGCTTTGATGTGGTGAAGCAGATGCACGATGTGCGTAGCAGGGTGGGCTATATGCCTGGCAAATTCTCGCTCTATCAGGACCTCACCATCGAGGAAAACCTGAAATTCTTTGCCACCCTTTTTGGCACCACCGTTGATGAAGGCTACGACTGCATCAAGGCTATCTATTCGCAAATAGAGCGTTTCAAAGACCGTAAGGCTGGTGCCCTCTCAGGAGGTATGAAACAGAAACTGGCGCTCTCATGTGCGCTGGTTCATCAGCCCAGTGTCCTCTTCCTCGACGAGCCTACCACAGGTGTCGACCCTGTGATTCGTAAGGAGTTGTGGGAGATGTTGCTCGCGTTGAAGGATAGAGACATAACTATCTTAGCTTCAACACCTTACCTCGACGAAGTACGTTGTTGTGAGCGAGTGGCTTTCCTTGACCAGGGCAAGGTGCGAGGTATAGGCACTCCTGACGATATCCTCACCCAGTTTGCCAGCATCTTCAATCCTCCAGGCATAGAGCATGAGAAAGGCACAGAGGTAAAAGACGAATACGTTATCGAGGTGGAACATCTGGTGAAAGCCTTTGGTAATTTCCATGCCGTTGACGATATCTCGTTCAGCGTTAAGAAGGGTGAGATATTCGGCTTCCTTGGTGCCAATGGTGCAGGCAAGACTACAGCTATGCACATGCTTACAGGTCTTAACCAGCCCACCAGCGGAACGGGTAAGGTTGTGGGCTACGACATTCGCACAGAGTATGAACAGATAAAGCACCATATAGGTTATATGTCGCAACGCTTCTCGCTCTACGAAGACCTCACCGTAGCCGAGAATATCCGTCTCTTTGCAGGCATCTATGGCATGCAACCTGATGAGGTGGAGCGCAAGATGGATGAGGTGTTGCGACAGTTGAAGTTCGAGGAACATCGCAACGACTTAGTGGGCTCTTTGCCATTAGGTTGGAAACAGAAACTCGCCTTCTCCGTCTCCATATTCCATGACCCAGGTGTGGTGTTCCTCGACGAACCCACAGGTGGTGTCGATCCTGCTACTCGTCACCAGTTCTGGGAACTCATTTACGAAGCTGCTGGTCGTGGCATCACCGTTTTTGTCACCACCCACTATATGGACGAGGCTGAGTATTGTGACCGTATCTCAATCATGGTCGATGGTAAAATCAGTGCCCTTGGCACTCCTGATGAGCTGAAAAAGCGCTTCAACCAGCCCGATATGAACCATGTGTTTACTTATTTGGCACGTCAAGCCACACGTGGTGACAGTTAAGTGTTTAGAGAAATGAAACAGTTTATAGCATTTGTCATAAAGGAAGCCAAGCACATTCTTCGCGACAAGCGTACCATGCTGATACTCTTTGGTATGCCTGTGGTCATGATGTTGCTCTTCGGCTTTGCCATCTCTACCGATGTTAAGAATGTGCGCACTGTGGTGGTCACATCTCAGATGTCGCCTCGCATACAGCAGGCAGTAGAGCGACTGGCTCACTCAGAATATTTTATCATCACTCAGACGGTGAATACCCCACAGCAGGCTGAACAGCTCATGCGAAGCCAGCAGGTTGATATGGCTTTGGTGTTTGATAAGGACCAGGGTTTGCAGTTTATGGTTGATGGTAGCGACCCCAACATGGCTCAGCAGTGGACCACCTATGCCCAGCAGACCTTAGCGTCAGAAAACCCTAAACTCTCAACTCTCAATTCTCAACTACTATACAATCCTCAGATGAGGTCGGCATATAATTTTGTGCCAGCCATCATGGGTATGTTGCTGATACTTATTTGTGCCATGATGACCTCCATCTCTATAGTTCGCGAGAAAGAGAAAGGCACTATGGAGGTACTGTTAGTATCGCCCGTCCGTCCCCTCATGGTTATCGTAGCCAAGGCTGTGCCTTATCTGGTACTCGCCTTTGGCATCCTCATCACCATCCTCTTTATGTCGCGTTACGTGCTTGGAGTGCCCATAGCAGGCTCGCTCCTCAGCATACTTGCCGTGAGCACCCTCTATATCCTGTTGGCACTCTCGTTAGGACTGCTCATCTCCAATGTGGCACAAACTCAGCTCGTAGCCCTGCTCATGTCGGCTATGGTATTGCTGATGCCAGTGGTAATGCTCTCAGGCATGATATTCCCTGTCGAGTCTATGCCACAAGTGTTGCAATGGCTGGCAGCATTAGTGCCACCCCGCTATTATATCGAAGCCATGCGCAAACTAATGATTATGGGTGTAGGTCTCGATGCCGTAGCTCGTGAGGTAGCTGTCATGGCTGGCATGACGGTAGTATTGCTCACCGTCGCCCTCTTGAAGTTTAAGCAGCGCTTAGAATAAAAATTTTAATTGTCAACTCTCAATTGTCAATTATCAATTATCAATTATCAACTATGCTTAAGTATCTCATACAGAAAGAGTTCCTGCAGATACGTCGCAATTCGTTTCTGCCCAAACTCATCATCATGTTCCCCATCGTCATCATGTGCGTGATGCCATGGGTTATGCAGATGGAAGTTAAGAATGTCGTGGTAGATGTGGTTGACATAGACCATACCATGGAGTCGCAGCGCTTGGTACAGCAGGTTGCCGCTTCCAACTATTTCATCTTTGGTGGACAAAAAGCCACCTATGCCGAGGCGATGAAAGACATAGAGAAGGGTGATGCCGATATAATACTCGAGATTCGTGATGGCAAGTACCTCATAGCCGCCAATGCCGTCAATGGCACCAAGGGAGGCATGGGCTCATCTTATCTTAGTCAGATAGTCACCTCAAACCTCAAACATCAAACCTCAAACCTCAAACATCAAACCTCAAACATCACGCCTCTCACCTTATACAACAAGAGTCAGGACTACAAACTCTTCATGATTCCTGCGCTCTTTGCCATAGTTATGATGCTCATGACAGGATTCTTGCCCACACTCAACATCGTAGGCGAGAAAGAGGCTGGCACCATTGAGCAAATCAATGTGACACCAGTCTCCAAGTGGTCGTTCATCCTTGCCAAACTCATTCCTTACTGGCTCATAGCGCTCTTCGTCATCACCGTCTGTTTGCTCTTGGCATGGATAGTCTATGGCATCACGCCCGTTGGTCCTGTTTGGCTCGTCTATGTGCTCGCCATGCTGCTGGCACTCTTCTTCTCGTCATTCGGACTCATCGTGTCCAACTATTCCGACACCATGCAGCAAGCCATGTTCGTCATGTGGTTCTTCGTGGTGAGCATCATGCTGCTCTCAGGACTGTTCACCCCTACGCGCTCCATGCCTGAGTGGGCATACCTCACCACTTACATCAACCCCATGCGCTATTTCATCGATGCCACTCGCACCGTCTTCATCCGCGGTGGTGGCTTATACGAAACAGGCCACCAAGTCTTAGCCCTTGCCGCCATCGGTACCCTCATGGGCTGCTGGGCAGTACAGAGCTATAAGAAGAACAGTTAAAATTATACCCACTCAAAGTTGACTTTTCCGACTCCAATCTCAAAGTGGTATTTGGCAATACCTAAATCCATCTTTGTATAGCCAATCATAGAAAAGCCCTTCTTTGCTCTTATTTGATGGCGGTTGTTCTTCACTCCGATATGTTCAAACGAGAATTTCTGCTGGTTCACGGCTGTAGGAGCAAGCAATGCTGCTTCAACGCCTTTCTTAAACCATGACGGAGTGATGTCACTGGCATTGCTCACTTGCTCGACGGTCTTGATTTTATGGCTGACACCTTGTGTCTCACCATAACCGATGGCAATATAACAAGCAATTTTCTCGTCTTCGCCAAGCTCATACGTTCCTGCCACCTTCGAGTAGGAGAGACCTACCCAACAGGTGTTTAGCCCAAGTGTCTGAGCCAACAACACCAGATGCTCGCCATAGTAGCCTATGCGTTCATCAAGATCTTCGGCTTTTTTTCCTGCCATGACAATATAGTTGTTGGCATTACGGAACTTCCCATATTTGGCCATTGTCCCTTGGAATGCCTTTGGCTCGTTAAGGATCAACTGCATATGCAGCTTGCCTTCACGATTCAGAACGGCAATCTGCTCTTCCAGTGCCTTTACTACATCGTCTGTCAAAGGCTCGTTTTTATATGCCCTTACACTATGCCGGGCTTCAATAGCTTCTTGTAGTGTCATTGTTTGTCTTCTTTGATAATCGGGTTCTTCCTTTCGTTCCATTTCTTGATTGGGCCAGAATGTGGGCCACGATTTAGTGTTATGCCATATTTGCGCAGGATCCTGAAGATGGAACTTCTGCTCTTGAAACCGCTGACAGCCCAAATATCGTCAATAGCATGGCCTCCATTGTACATGTTTACAATCGTAGCCTCTCGTTCCTGACGGGATTTAGTTGATTTTGTCTTGGTTTTGGCAGTACGCAACCGCATGATATGGGTAGATGCCTTACGAAGTGTGGCAACTTCTGCAGGGAGGGAACCAATCATGTCAAGAAAGTCAGAAGTCTTCAATGCAGGGAATACTTCATCCTTTGAGTCAACCTTATCGTGAATGGAGATAATGCGTATCACCTTGATACGGCATAGTTCGAGGAAGTAAGAAAGTTCTCTGGTACCACGCAACGCATTGCTGAATTTGCTCAATACCAGTTCATCACCTCGTTCAAGACTCATGAGAAGAGCTTTCCACTCTGGACGCAACTTCTCATCCTCGGCATTCTCTTCGACAATTTTCACGCAGCCGAATTTCTCCATCCAAGCCTTATCGGACTCGACGGATTCGTATGCCTCTGCCAGAAAGATATAACCTACCTTTGCCATATTTGTTTTCAGTTTGTTAGTGGGTGAAACTTGCGTTTTTACCTGTTTCGTAATGCAAAGATACACTTTTATTTCCAATAATAATCATACTCAAATGATATTTGTGCATTTTTAATACTTGATACTCGACTGTTTATTTGCTTTCGAGTATGATTATTTGAAACTTCAAGTATCATTTATAACAATACTTAAAGTTGTAATCATACTGCTCGCTATTTCGATTATTATACTTACCTTTGCAGCGGATTTCAAACAATTATCAGTATATGTATAGCATTAAACCAAATTGTTACATGAATACTTTAAAGCTTTACTCAATGTTGAAAGTCAACCAAAAGAAAGCAAAGGAAACAAAGTATAATCATACTCGCATTATATTGGCTATTTCTGCCACTATAATTGCCATCCTTTGTATGGCATCATGTGCCACTGACAAGTCGAAGTATCATTTCGATTCAAGTAAAGATGCTCTTACCAGTTATCATGTTTACTTGTCTGAACTACAGAAAAAGGAATCTCTGTCTTCAGATGATTTTGTTGCCACCATCAGCAATTGGTCAGAGTTGCGCGATAGTGTTTATACTTACATCAGTAAGGATTCTGCATTCTATGCACACACTTATCTGTCTTCGGAGTTCTATAGCTTACATGACTCTATCAGAACTGAGATGTTCAGACTTGCCGTTGGACAAGACAGGACACTCAAAGACGTTCTTAGAGTCAAGAAGTCCACCTCACAATATAATAATGAGGAGGACATCAAAACCACTTTTAACTCAGCCAAAGCGTTTTATGCCTCTCTTGACAGCCTTGAAGTTTTCAAAGCAGACAAAGGACAGACGCTTGTCTTATACAGAAAATTCTTTTCCGGCATAAACGATATCGAGTTTAAGAAGCTCAACAATCTGAAATCAGTCATCCGTACTGAAGACAGATTATTCCGTACCTTCCTTACCCATATCAATGAATATAGTGATATATCTCTTGCTGATATTACCAAAGGTACAGAACAATTATGTAAGTCTGTCTATGGATATGCGACTGATGGAGAACTTGATGCCAAGGATGTTATGGTATATATGTCTATGCGCACGAACCGCCGTTTGGTGCAGAATACCCAATCTTGTATTGAAAGCATCAAGCGCAGAGACAAGCTTACCGACAAGCAGCAGGAAGCTTATTACTGGATGCTCATTCAGCCTTACATAGCCATAGATTCCTTTGGAATGGCTATGCTCACCCCAGAACAGGAGAGGACGCTGCTCTCATACGCTGACGAGATTCAACGTATGGAACAGACACACAAGCTCGGCAAGAATCACAGGAAACTTTCAGAAATGAGCAACCTCATTCTCAAACTTTACATTTCAGGACTCTAATCAAGACATCACTATGATACAAGAAGAAATCGAACAATTCAAGATGCTTGCGCCAGCCATTCTGCCAGAACTCTTCGATAGCGTAAGCATCGCAGAAACAGACATCGACGAAGAGAGTGCCACAATTTCCTACGCTTTGTCTCACCAGTACGACCTGGAAGATGTAATGGACAAATTCGAGGATCAGATGGAACTTACCATCCTCTATCATTTCATCCCCTCTGCTCATACTGATTTCGGACACCAGTGCTGTGCTTACTCAGATACACAGTTCGGCCACATGTTCAAGATACATGCCAGTACGAATGCTTCTGGTAAGGTCGAGACTCTGACAGTCACAGTGTACGATTCCTTGGATGCCATGTGTACAGACCTCATGGAAGACCTTGACCGTCATGAGAATCGAGGAAAGTTCGTTCATAAGGTTCCAAAAGAAGACCTGTTGGTAGAGTTCTGCTAATGTATGGAGCTTGCTTTAATCAGACGAATAGCAGACATCATCAATGAACGAAGGACATGGATAAACGCAGAACTCAGTCCGAAACAGACTCCATATCTCATACCGCTCGACGGCACTATTTCGGTATGCTACAGTTGCTCCCTGAACCTTCAGGTCATAGAAGCACGAAATGGCTACAAAAAAAATCAGAAGTGGATAATACCAGAAGTCGTACTGGAGAAATCTGCCAGAAAGATAAAGGCCCAAGATGCAGCCTTTTGGGAACGGCTTATCACTGGGCAAATGAACTATCAGGACGTGGAACGTCTCATTCTCGATGCCACTTACGGCATAGTAAAACTCACACTCGATGAATACGGAATTTAATGTTTAACTCTAAAAACGTGTAAGTATGATATTCTCAATGATCCATCTGGTGCTTATCTCCGTGATAATCCTTGCACCTTGGTTCCTTTACAAGAACCCGTCGCGTCGGATGATACTGTTCTATCAGCGGATGTCCTACAGTACCCATTGCCGACTGTTCTATGGAAAGATTCTGCTGCTGACACTCATCCTTTTCCACTTCGTCTGTTACTGGATGAAGCCAGGAGAATATGGAGTGATGCTGTCCACTGTTTTGGTGTTTTATCTTTTCTCGGCAAAACGTTCTCTCTCACTGATCAATGGCATACGCAACAGCCGTGGGGTCATGGTTTTTGTCTTCACAATAGCACTGGCACTATTGTTCACACCTCACATGTACAGTCTCGGTGTGACTTTGGGCTACATTCTTCTGGCAGTAGGCTTCTATCCTTCAAGTCTGCTGGAGGGTGAGAAGCCATCCCATAAGGAGTTTGCCACCTATCAGGATTTTCAGGATGACATTATTCGGAACTATTACTTATAACGCCACTAAAAGTGGACACTCGGTGATTTAATCAACGTCTGCTCCAGTCAGACAAGTATTCACAACTAAAGGATTGTAAATGGATAACAAGAATGTAACTTTGTATGGAATGGAGAATGACATGGCTCTTCTCCAATTCCTACGCTCGAAAAATACTGAACGATTCACCAAACTCGATGCCTTCTGCTATTTGATTGGCAAAATGTCTGGACAAGACAAGGCGCATAAAGGCGACTCATCAAAAGACATTTCACCACTTTGTCATGGCGAATTCACAGGTTCAATCTCGGAGCTTGCCAATGACTGGCATTGGCACCGCGCCACGGTACGCTCATTCCTTGATGGACTGGAAAACCTTGGTGTCATCAAACGAAAACTCCAAGGACGTGACTACACCTTCAGGTTGCGTACCCACGCCAGCCTTACCGTTCCAATCATCAATTACGATACAGTGCTTGAAGTCGCTTACCTTCTTCTTCAGCACTGGGACGAATACAATCTATCTCCAGAGTTTCTGGCTGCATACTTTGAAGCATACGACGGGACTATGAATGATGAAGATGATTGCGGAGATCCCGACTGGAACAGAGAAGACCATAATGCAAAAATCGTCTTAGAGTGTTTCTCTCATCTGGAATTTTCGGTCATCTTTAACCTACGATCCGATAACTCTCTTGTCCAGATGGTTGCATCCACTTTCAAAGGTGCAGGTCAATGGTCATGGACAAAATGGATGCAAGCTTTGATGTATATGGACTTTGTTCTGATGGCAGAAGATTTTCCAGATATTGATAAGTCTGATGAAGACTCTTACAAGCACAATGCTTTCGTCTATGACTTCTCAAAGCAGGACATGCGTCTGCTACGTGAACTGTTCTACAAGTTGAAGAAGATGGAGAAAAATGATTCCGAGCAGACGGACTCAAACCACACTTCTTCTTCCCTTACTTCTCAGGATAACGAATGATGCTTTTAATCTGTAAACAGTCTTTTGCTTTTTTCATGTAGTCCGGGAGCAAGCCCGGAGGCTGACCGAAACGTTAGCGCGAAGGGCTTGCCCTTATCGGGGCATCAGGCTTGCCTGCTGTCCACTTTACGATAGGGAGGGGCAGCCTAATACCCCTCGACCCAAAAGGACGAGGGAGAGGTGTCCAGATGAATTAGCAAGCTAAGGACACAGATAGTAACAAAAACAACCATACGAAGCGTATGAATGGAGCAAAACAGGTAATTGATTTCCGAACCTCCAAAGGTTTCTCTAAAGCTCAGAGCGATGAACATCTACGTGTCCGTTCTGACAACAGTCGAAAACATGCTCTTTCCATAGGCAACTATGATTTGACTCGTGAGCATCTGAATTTCGAGATAACAAAAGGAGGCAAAATACAGCCAGTCGATAAGACCAGGAGCATCCCAGAGCGAATCGCAGCAAATCTTGCAGCTCGTGGTATCAAGGATCCGAATGAAGGGCTTGAAGAACCTCGGTTCCGAACCGTGGTGAATTTCATCCTTGGAGGAAGCCGTGAGCGGATGCTTGAAATCGCTTTCGGTGACCAGAAAGTGAACCTGGCAAAAGGTGCTGATAATTCTCACCTGAAACGTAGCAAGGACATTGAACAATGGGCGAAGGATATGTACTACTTCGTCAGTGACAGATACGGTGAAGAAAACATTGCTGCTTTCGTCGTTCACTTGGACGAAATGAATCCTCATGTGCATCTTACTCTTCTGCCTATAGATGAGAATGGTCACTTCGCCTACAAGAAGATTTTCGCAGGAAAGGACAAGTTTGAGTTCAAAGCAAGAACACTGGCCATGCATGATGCTTTTGCCAAGGTGAATGAGAAATGGGGTCTCTATCGTGGCACAAGCATCACTGAGACTGGAGCCCGACACCGCTCAACGGAAGAGTACCGCCGTTTGCTCGATGAGGAGTGTGTCACACTGGAAGACAAGATAGAGAACCATCGTAAGGTGCTGTCAGGTCTTCAACAGGAAATTTCATTGGCAGAACGTCGTGTGAAAGGTCTCACCTCAATGGTGCTCAATCTTGAAAAGGACAAGGAATCAGTTGAGAGAGAACTGGATAGTCTGGCATCTGCTGTTTTGGATAATGCTGATGGCAAGCTTTCCAATGAAGATAAGATAGCTGCTCTTCACAGACAACTCGCAGACATCAATGCTAAACTGGCAGATAAGAAACAGAAGCTGTCCGATGCAGAGGATAAACTTGACAAGCTGAAGAAAGAGGCTGAGAGCATCAAGGAACGCACAGAAGAACTACGAGGTGAAGCTACACAAGTGGCTACTTCGGTGCAGCAAAAGGTACGTGATGAAGTGACCAAGGCACTCTATGAGAATGTGGTCAGTGATTTCAGATTGAGACTCCCACAGATGCCTGATGACGTTCAGCTTCATCTGGACGAATCAGTACTGATGGACGTTGCTGAACACGGGAACCAGATTGTGGCTTGCGCCATGCTTCTATTTGCCGGATATGTCGAACAAGCGACAGAGTTTGCCAAGGGTCACGGTGGAGGAGGAGGTGGCCCATCTTCAGGATGGGGACGAGACCCCAAAGATGATGATCGTGAGTGGGCGCGTCGATGTGCGATGATGGCTACCAAGATGATGCGCTCTGGTTCTGGACGTAAACTGAAGCGATAATCCTTTGCTGAAGTTGCCACTTGAAAATTCGATTATAGTCAATACATTGCTCAAAGTAAGTAATCTTAAAAAGTAAAACAAGAATGAAAAAAAAGATTGTAATCATGTCCATGTTATGCCTGGCACTAACTGCTTCGGCATCTGGACAATCAAATGAAGTTGACTCTTCTTACATGGAGCCAGTCGTCACGTCGGATGTCATGCTGCAATCCCTGCAGCCAACTTATCTCAGAAACGTCAGCGAAGGCTCAGGCTGGGACAGAAACTGGTTCCTGGAGGTCAAGGGTGGAACATCTGCTTTCCTTGGCTCGCCTGTAGGTTGCGGTGACTTGTTCGACCGTCTCACTCCAGCTTTGCAGGTTGGTGTCGGGAAATGGTTCACTCCAGCCGTCGGAGGCCGTATTGAGTTTCAGGGTTGCCAGTTCAAGAACGCAGAGTTTGCCACTATGAAGTACCAGTTCATACATGCAGACTTCATGTATAACCTGACCGCTTTCATTCGCCAGAATGAACTTGGACTATCCCGATGGGATGTTATTCCATTTCTGGGTGTGGGCATGGTTCATAACTCAGACTGGTCAAGTGGAAACGGAAGTGGCACTAACCATCCATTCGCCTTTGCCTACGGTCTCGAAGCAAGATACCGAATCACTAACCGTCTGCATCTGCTTGCAGAGCTGAGTGGTATGACTACCATGAAGAATTTTGATGCCATAGGTTCTTCCAGTCGGTTCGGTGACAATATGCTTACACTGTCAGCAGGATTGTCTGTGACCATAGGTGAGGTTGGCCATAAAAGAATCATCGATGCAAAGCCCTACATGAGCCAGAACGAATGGCTGCTGGACTATGCAAATGGCCTGTCATCCCGAAACAGATACTTGACGAAACGTGTCCATGAGGATGAGCTTTGTATGGCAGAATATCGTAAGATTCTGGAGATTGAAGGTCTGCTTGACCTCTACAAGGACAGGCTGACAGACAAGGGACATACGAAAATCAAGTCCCTGTATCCTAAGAATGATTATTCTGGCTTGAACAGTCTTCGCGCACGTCTGGCTAACCGAGGATGGGACGGTAATCCCAATACGATGCCAAGAGCTATGCAGAAACGTAATGGCATGGAAGATACTGAGGATATCTATTCACTCGATAGCCTTTTCAACAACTCAGGCGTTACTGACAATGCTTATCTGAGTGCTATGCTCAACGGGCAGGAATACATTGGTGCTCCCATCTACTTCTTTTTCCATTTAGGTACGGATGTCCTAACCGAAAAGAACCAGGTGATGAACCTCGACGAGATAGCCAGGGTAGCCAACAAACATGGTCTTCAGGTAAAGGTCATTGGAGCTGCTGACAGTGCTACAGGTACGGAGTCCATCAACGATAATCTGAGCCGTCAGCGAGCGGAATATATACGCCGCTTGCTGCTTGACCGAGGCGTTGATGACAGTCAGGTATATACCATCTATGCAGGTGGCATAGACAAGTATTCTCCTGCTGAAGCAAACAGAAACACCTGTGTAGTGCTGTCTTTCTAAAGAATCTTTATAACAACCAATTTACAAACAATTATGATTGATATTGAAACTATTACCCCCCAGCAACTGTTGCTGATGCCCGTCGATGAGTATCTTCGTACCTTTGGCAACAAGAAAGCGTCTAAACGCGCTCTTGCCATCCTGTGTACCAAGTTACTGAAAAATGCAGACCGTCTGCGTAAGAATCTGATTGGTGGCCGTCCACTGTCAAAAGACGGTGAACCTCTTTGTGTCGGTGACCTCATTCGTGTTCCACATCCATACCTCTACAAAGCGAGGATTGGACAAGACAGCCTACACTTTATCTGTGAGGCTCTGGAGAGAAATGAGCTTAGACTGAACATGAACGACAAGGCTATCGAACAGTATATTGAGACATTCGATATAAACATTACCAAGCTCCGCATGGTGCTTGAGCTCCTTTGCCGTCAGTGCCTCAGAGAGAAGAAACGTGACTTCTCACGCATCTTCGACCGTAAGAAGGAAATCATGCCTGGCTTTGACTGTTATGTGCTTGTAACCAGAATATAGGTTATCTCATTTTTCATTGTACCTTGCATTTTATGATTAAATATGAAAGAAGGGCACCGCTCGTGAGAGTAGTGCCCTTCATCCTTTGTGCGTCTGGCTGTTATCGGTGAAAACGATATCCGATGCTTTGCGCCTCGTTCTCCTTGGGTGGTTCCTTTGCGGCAACAGCTTCAGACAGACTGGACGACTCCTTGCTTTCACGTTCTCTTGCATCATAGAAAGTGACGGGGTAAGTCTTCGTGGCAAGGAACGGTGACTCGCCTTTGCTGGTCAAGGCTTCCTCGTTCCTGGGCCCGAAAGCAGGGTATCGGTTTAACTCCGTGCTGTTCTCGAAGTCGATGTTCATCACGAAGCCATTTGGGAAGTGTTCCTTGGTGAACGCATCAACGTTGGCCACCTCCTCATCGGTCAGGTTGGTGGCATCACCGTTCTCCAAATAGTTCAGGCTCCATTCAGGAATGTCAAAGGTGCCCAGATTCTTCAGTTTCGACTGTTCCGGCTGTGATTCGGACTTCCCCTCGTCAACACCTTTGTCCAGCTGAAGCTGAATGGCATCGACCTTTTGGGTAATCATCTGAGATGCTTTCTTCACATCCGTCAGGATGGTCTTGATGAAGGTTGGTTCCTCCTTCAGACTCTCCAGCCAGCCTTTGAGATAGGCAGCTGAATCTTCCTTCAGATGCTTGGTCATGCCATAACGCTGAGAAACAAGCGCAGCCGTCATTTCAGCCTTCAGCTCCTCAGTACTGTATTCCTTACTGCCGAAAGAGGTTGGTTTGAGCCTGTCCAACTGGTCTTCAGCACCTGTTGAATGAGCCATCTCGTGGAAAAGGTTGCTATAGAAGGACTCACCATCCTTGAACTGTGATTTCTCAGGAATGACGATTTCCTTCTTTGAAATGCTGTAATAGGCATTGTCACCATGAATAGGCTTGATGGGACAAATCCACTCGTTATGCTCAATCATGTGGTCAACAGGCTTGAAAGAGAACTCTTCTCCTTCTGCCACTTGTGGACGTACCTGCTGATTCTGTTCCTCCAGCTTGTGATACAGTTCCGGGCGAGCTTCCTTCAGGTTCGTCTGGTCAACGTTGAAGACGTTATAGACAGACAGTTTCGGATAGACGTTGTATTTTGCCTTTTCCTCTTCTGAAAGTCGCTTGTAGTCATCATACTTAATCTTCTCCTTCGTTTCCTTGTCAACACAGGTGAAGGTAGTGATGAATACAGGGATGGACTTGCTTCCTTTGTTGATGGACACCTTGGGTAGTTCATTGCCCTCTGCATCGGTAAGCTGAACCTTACCACCTTCCTTGTCCTTGCCGTAGTTGAGACCAACCACACGGTCGAAGGTACAGAATACAGGCAACTTGAAGCCTTCTTTCTCGCAGTGCATCATGAGCATCATGGCGTTCATGCCATTGTACTCCCTGCCTGAGAGGTTCTTTGGCCATGTGAGAGCACCCTCCGTAAACCAAGGCTTCTTCCAGTCGCTCTGAAGAGTTGAGATTTTCTCAATCATCATTTCGGCGAACTTTTCCAAAGCTCTGTCTTCGGCTGATGGCCCTGCATGGTTATATTTATTATCCTTACGCATAGGCTTTAGGTGTTAGGATTGTTAGCTGTCTTGTCCCACTTAGACACCTCACTGACACGGCAAGCAATGTCAAGACGGTCGTTATAGACAGACATCTGGAGTTCACCCTTGGCATTGATACCAGCCTTGGGCTGCATCCAGTCCTTACGGCTCTCGCCAAACTGGAGGAAACGGATCCAGGTGTAATCGTAGTTCTCGCCGTTCTTCTCGCTGCTGAAGGCTGAGAATACACAGAAGGGATTGCCCTTCTTGTCCTTCTTCTCCTCAATCTTGTTGCCGAGCGTGCCGCGGAACTCGATATCACCCTTGATGCTGTCTTCAGAACCTGCGCTGAAGGTGTTAATACCTGTGGCAGAGAGATTCAGATAGAAAGCTTCACCTTTCTTGTGGAAAGTGAGAGTGCCTACCACCTCGACACGATTGCCCACAGGATAGTTCGCAAGCTCCTCCTGAGAGCCGCCATCCTTGGCCACGCTGATTTCTACGGTCTTGTTGATGCCAGACTTGGCAGGGATGACCACGTTAATACCTAATGACATGAAGGGCTTACCCTCCTTACCTGTACGCATCTGCGCTGAGCGTGAGATGATACCACAAACTGTTACATTACATTTAATCATAAAAGCTGAAAATTAGAAGTTAATATTAAGAGAAAAGTTATAGTTGCTGGTCTTCTGTTGCTGCATGTCTGATGTCTTCCGCTATCCAGCACAGTAAGGCTACCATGACAGAACAATAGATAATACATCCGATCAGACCTAACAGGCAATAAAGTCCATAAATGATGCTGCCGATGATAGCTCCGGCTATCAGCAAGGTCAATACTTTATTGAAGATCCTTTCTTTCATGTTACTTTCTTTGAATGGATTGTTCCTGGTTCTGTTGTGCATCCACGCCTTGCTGATAGTTTTGGGACATCTGCTGTGAAACAACAATGCCGTTCACCACACTGGCTACTGCACGACGTTTATCATCCTCAGAGAGGTTGCTGTTTCCCAAGGCTTGCTGGAGTCTTATCATTTCAGCATTGGTGATTTCATGGGTAAAGTTCACCGTGCCGTTATCCACCTGAAGAAGTGGCCTGTTATCGGAAATGATAAGATTGCACACTTTCATCTGGGGGAGGAGAGAAGTCAGATCTATCTGTCTGTTGGCTGCTGCATCAGTGACAGCTTGCATCTTTTCCTCCTCGCTCTTGTTGTCAATCTGGATTGCCAATGCCATCAGTGAGGTGAAAAGAGTCATGGCCATCTCTATCACTGGGTCACCATTCGGGTTCATGCTCATACCGCTGTCCTCCGAAGACAAGATTTTCTTCATCCATTCGTCAGGTGACATATTCGTGTCAATCTGCTGCTGGGCTGTGACAGTTTCCTGAGCACAAGGATTTGCAGCCTTATAGCTGGCCAACAAGTCTTTTCCGTTATGAAGCAGCTGTTGAGACAATCCACCTTTCTGGCTTATCTCTGCGATATATGCAGCTGGGTCAATATTGCGTTTCGTGCCGTCACTGGTAATGGTCTTGACCTCAAAATGCAAATGTGGCCCTGTTGTCCTGGTTCCTGTATTTCCTGATACGCCAATCTTCTGACCGGCATTGACATTATCTCCAACCTTCACGTCGATGCTCGACATGTGCATGTAGGTCGTCTGATACTTGCTGCCATCTTCACGGTTATACTCAATCGTAACCGACTTGCCGCCGCCAGTGTTGGCATTGTGGTTCACACCAACCACCTTGCCGTTGTTCTCTGTGGCAAGTAGTGCTTCGTTCTTGCAGCTTACGTCAATTCCTTTATGGAACTGCGTCTTGCTGTGATCCATTGGGTCACGACGGTTGCCGAAAGGTGAAGTCACAAGCATAAACTCCTCTCGTTTCAAAGGAAGGGAATAAAGACCGTTGGGAGTGGGCTTTGCAGTGACGCTGTTGGCAGGAGTGGCAGACACATCCCCCTTGCGGTAGTCTGTGGTGCCAATCTTCTTACCTTCTCTCTTAGCCTGTTCAATCACCATCTGGTCATATTTCTGCAGGTTTGCTCCTTCAATGACTCCAACGATGGTGCTGACATAGTTCTTGGCGGTAGCATAACCACCAGCCTTGATGCCAGCAGCCCATCCTTTGTAGTCATCAGCAGAGAGGTTCCTGGTGTATTTCTGATAGCGGTCTGCCATGAGGACTTTACTGTGGTCTTCATAACTCTGTCCAACGTTATCATACTTCTTGAACTTCTCATTGGGCTTGTCATCGTCGGCACGGACAAACTGGCCGTTGAACTCACCCTTTACACCGAAATGGTTATTGGCAGTTCTGGAAAGCATACTCTTTCCTTCTGCTGACTCAATGATGCCTTGGGCAAGAGTGATGGATGCAGGGATGCCATATCTGCGCATCTGCTCCATAGCTTCCGCTGCATGTTCCTCAATATATTTTTGTCTTGATGCTGTCACGTTTTTACTCTTTTAGGTTATCGATGAAAGGCTTGATGCTTCTCTGGTTCAGCCTTAGTTTCCTTTTCTGAGGCTACACCAGGTGACACCAATTCTGAGATACCGCGCTTTGCCGTCTGCTTTGGAGCTTCCAACTGGTCACAGATGGCTACACGCTCTCCGGCACGGATAAGTTTTGGCAGATAAGTGTCAAGGGCATGATAAGGGAAACCAGCCATCTTTACAGCATTGCCGTCAGGCCCTTTCTGCTTTGTGCTTTTAGTGAGAGTGATGCCGAGTATCTTAGAGGCTTTCTCAGCGTCTTGCTGGTATGTCTCATAGAAATCTCCTGTGCGGAACAGAAGAAGAGCGTCTGGATGCTTGCTTTTCAAGTCCAGGAACTGCTTCATAATCGGGGAAAGGACTACGGCAGCTACGGCTTTGGTCTCTGCTTTGGTGGCTTCTTCCTTGGCTTTTTCCTCCTTACGCTCTTTCTCCTTTTGTTCAGGAGAGTTACGACGCTTCTCTTCCTCTTGCTTCTTCTCAGATTGCGTCTGCTCTTCCTTCTGCTCCTCCTTCTTGTCTTCCTCTTCATGGGCTTCGACATTCTTTGTCTGCTCCTTGGTCTCAGACTGTGCTTCCTGCTCAGTCTTGTCGGTACCAACGGCTACTGCATCGGTACGTTCCTTGCGGAGCACATCGGCAAAAAGGGATGCTGCAAGGTGGGTCTTGTAGTCCTGTTTGTCATCAGCCAGCCACATACGCTGCCACTGCTGCTGATTGACCTCACGGGCTTGAAGCCTGTTGCCGTCGATGGTAGGTACGCACAGAATGACACTCGGCTTGTTGTCGGTGGCTTTGGTCTTGAAGATGTTCACACGCTCGATACGTGCCAACTCCTCGGCAGTAGCCTGACTCTTGAAGAGGTCTGTCTTCAACTCAGGCTTCTCCATAGCCATAGCATAGTATCTGGAAGCCATTTCCAGACGCATGTGGTCACTGGCTTCTTCATTGCCTTGCTTCATGGTCACGAAGAAGCGGTTGACATCTGCCTTGTCAGCATAAACGGCAAAGGATTTTTCATTCTCAGGCTTCAGGAACATCGCCCACTTGCCAGCGTCATCCCTCAGCATAAGCACTTTGTCGAAAGCAACAGAGTTGGAACGGCTGACTGCCTCTGCTACATCGAGCTTAGCAAGGTCTCTCAGTTCCCATTTGTTGAGCTTGGAAACGGAAACTTCCTTGCCAGCGAAGAAACTGTCATCAGGACGATAGCCCAATGAGCCATCCATGTTGAAGAAGGAAATGGTCTCAAAGCCTTCTTTGCGCAAGGCTTTCTCGATACGTCCTTTGTTCATGCCTGGTATCTCGTTGTCCACCTCTAAGGAAGCACCTGCAGGGAGTACGACATCCGCTTTCTTTGCCTCGGAGTCACGTACTACGACAAATTCCTTGGTGTCTTTGTTGGGCAGGTTCTTCAGCTCATCAGCGACATAGTAGTGTTTGGGCTGTTCTATCTGAGCTTCCTCTTTCTGCTGTGGGGATGCCAACTCAACCTTCTCACCACGCTCTGCCTTGTGAAGCATATCCAGAGCATTGTTGACATCCATCTCCACGACATCAATGAGACAGGGATTCTCTTTGAGTTCACGCTGCCAGTAATCGACCATCTTCATGCTTTCAGCAGAGAGCTTGGCAGGAAGTCCCAATTCAAGCATCTTACTGCCAGCTGCCAACTCGACAATAAGGCGTTCCTGCTTTGCTGCATCTTCTGGAGAGGTGTTCCCGTTGTTCATGCCGTTACGTCCCAGACGCTGTGCATTGCCTGTGGCACTTACCACCTGACGCATGAGTTCGTTGGTGAAGTCCTTGTAAGACTCGAAATCCTTCTCACTTGGCATATACACCGTGTCTTTCTTGGCATCATAGTGGGCAACACCGCTGCCATCAAGACGGATGGGAACAAGGTTATCGCGTGTCTTCAGGATGAAGTCATTGACAGAAAGACGGAGGTGGTCACTCTCTGATTTGGAGTGCTCACGATCCTCAGAGGTTCCATGTGTCTTGACTTCCTGCTCATAGCGTTCCTTGTCAACGAAAGGAAGGGTTGTCTGGTCAATATTGAACAAAGCACGGACTTCACGGGTTCTGACTCCCTTGTATTCTGCCTGTTGCTTCTCGTCTAAAGCCTTGTAGTCTTCACGGCTGATGACATCTTCAGGATTATGTCTGTTGACATACTCCTTCCAGTTGTACCAGTTGAAGGGAACTCCCTTTTCCTTGGACTGTACGGACTCGCCGCGTTTCTTGGCTTCGCTGAAGAGTGTGTACTCGTTGGTCTTGTAGTTGTTCTGGTCACTGTGAAGTGCCATTGTCATGGCATTGAAGGCTGAGACATTGACACCTCGTGGATAGAAACGGGGTGCCGTCTTCTCTGATGGGTTCAACCATACGCCGCCATTCTCCTTGGCTCTTTCCATTGCATTGATGAGAAGTTCAGCCTGTTTTTCGGCTGCTGCTTTCTCCTGTGGGTTCTTTTCCTGCATATCTCTATTGTTTTAATGGGTTTATTATCGTTGTGCAAGTGTCCTGGTCTGAGCCTGTTGCTCACTGGCTGCATAGTTCTCAGCTGCTATCTGTCGCATCTGGTCGTTCTTGGCAAGTACGGCATTGGCAAGGGTGTTAAGAGGCAGTGCGCCCTGATTGTATGCGTCCACCACTCTGTCCGGCAATGCGATGGTACATGGAACCTTGTCGATGGTTGCAATCAGACAGTTGCCCTTAATCTGCGGTTGCGAGATTCGGGCATTGAGGGCTTCATCCTCATAAACCTTGTAGTTGCCCCGGACATTGGCATTTCCACCTTGTCCGTAGCCGACTCCATTGTGATTGTCCAAGGCTTCGTGACCTGCCTTGTTCAAAAGGTTGAGTCCTCCCATACCGATGAGAACCATCTTCAGAATGGGGTTCCTGACGAACATACCTGCCACGATACTGGCTAATGGCAGCATGTTATCCTTCAGACCAAGGGATTTGGTCTTACCCGTGAAGATGCCAACAAGCATGTCTGGAAGCATGGCCAGTACATAGCCGAGATTGTGACCTATGTCGGAAATGCCGTTCAGACCAACAGAACTGAGCAATCCGCTCCAGCCATTCTGATTTGTCTGCTGTGGTTGTTCCTGCTGTGTTTCAGGTTGAGTCTGAGCGACTTCTTTTTCTTCGTTTACAGGCTGCTGTGCCTGTGTTCCCGTTGTCTGTTCCACTGTTGGGGCGTTTTCTTTTGGTTTTAGCTTGGGTTGTTCCTGATTCCTTTTTGCCTGAGTAGCCTTGTATTCGGCTCTATGTTCGGGCGCAATAATCAAGGGAACATCATCGGTTTCTTTTGCTCCCACCTTGTCGATGGCGGCATTCAAGGCAAGGTCAACACCAACGAACTTGGCTGCTCCAAACCAACTGCCACCGATACCGCCCATCGTCATATAGTCTGCTGCTGCTCCCAAGACATAACCTGTTCCTTTTTCCAAAGTGGATGGGTTATATCTCTTCTCAGCCTGTGCCGTGATATGGTTCTCCAGTGGTGATTTATTAAGTGCCTGGGGAAGATAGAAGATGGTGTTGGTTGCTGCCTTGCGCATGATATAGTCAATGGATGACTTCGGAATCTCATCCTTGATCATCTTTTCAATCATCATCTTCTCTATCTCTGGAGTGA
>JAEEGH010009897.1_pt1 | contig 22044 bp, 18 predicted proteins | sample 9134181 | NCBI WGS metagenome assembly JAEEGH01 (sample SAMN16246544, study PRJNA631951) | gut metagenome | biome: gut microbiome; feature: rumen; material: DP-attached | host: Bos | place: Iran: Karaj | collected 2018-10
TATTCACCAACTCTGCGGCGTTGGGTGCATCGCTGTTGAAATCGAGGAAATGCTCGAGCTGCTCGCGGATACACGCTACGTTGTGGCGCAGGATCTCCTCGGTCAGCAGGTTACGCTCCGCCGATTTGCCGGAAGGGTCACCGATCATACCTGTGGCACCACCAATCAGCGCGATCGGTTTATGGCCGCAGGCCTGCAGGTGACGCAGCATCATGATACCGCACAAGTGGCCGATATGCAGACTGTCCGCCGTCGGATCAATACCTACGTACGCGGTCGTCATCTCTTTCATCAATTGGTCCTCCGTCCCGGGCATAATATCCTGTAACATCCCTCTCCAACGGAGCTCTTCTACAAAATTTTTCTTCATATATTCGTTGTGTTTTATTATTCTATACTAATTGCCAAACGCCTTTGATTTTCGAGTGCTCTTTGTTGATGTAGCCATTCTTGCGGAGCCAAACGGTAGCGCGTTCAATGGTACTATCATCCATATCCAGAATGGTCGCCATTTGCGCTTGTTTAATACGAGGGTTGCTATGAATCAATTCATATACACGCTTGATTGTTTCCGTCTTAAATGCGGGTTTTTGCAATTTTCCCGCATTGTTTTCCTGTGTCTGTGCGGGTTTTTGCAATTTTCCCGCATCTTCTCTTGGCTGTTCGGCAAATTCAGCAGGTGGGTTGATGACCAAATAGCGGCTCTTCAGTACCCATTGTTCACCAAATAGCAGATTTCTGAAGAAACGCTCCAGATAAACAGGGCTGTAGTCGATCCCTTGTATAGCGTTCTTATAATTCGCGCGTACGAGGGCATCGCGAAAATACTTGGAATGTGCGGCAAAGAGATCGTTATTCACATCAAATCCAATCGAGCGGAGATATTGGATGGCGAAGACTGCTGTTGTGCGCGTGTTGCCTTCTCCGAAAGCGTGAATCTGCCATAAATCTCCGACGAAATGGGCGATATGTGCAACAGTCTCGTCGGGAGACAGCCCTTTGTAACTAAACGGTTTCTCTTGCGCGATGTCATAGTCCAATGCTGCACGCAGATCTTCGTGATTCAGATAATTGACCGTTCCGCCACGAAGCACAAACTCTTTCTTCGTAATATCATAAGTGCGTATTTGTCCTGCATGTTTGAATACTCCGGCAAAAATACGGCGGTGGAGAGAGATGTAACCGTTTGTACTGAAATCCATGGCTTGTGATGAAAGAATCTTACTGATGTTTCCGGCTACCTTATCCGCTTCTTCTCGCTCCTCATCTCCAGGCTCGTGGTCAGTTTTGCTGATGTAATAGGCATGGACAAGTTGCTGCACTTCGTCAATAGAGATCTCGCCTTCGATATTACGTTTGACGGTCTCTTTCATGTATTGCGAGGTCTCGAGCCCATCGACTTGTTGCAAACCGATAGCGGTACGCCATATCTGCGCACGTTCTTTCTGGCCGGGTTCACCTTGACGGATATACTCCTCAAAGTCCGGATTGTATGTGGGTATTTCTCTCATAAAACCTTTGCGGGTGCAAAGGTACTACAATTTTTGCACATACGCAAGATTTTAGGTGTTTTTTTACGGTCGAAGTACTGCTTTTTTGACAAAAAAAAACTGCACCTCGGTGGGAGGTGCAGCTAAAAGTGAGATTGTTTGTACGGTGGATTTATAGGAAATCGTTATTTCACTAACTGTCCTTGTATGGTGTATATGTGGTCAGCGCGGAGGATGAGGATCTGACCGTTATGGAGGACTTTCTGTGCTTTGTCAACCACAGGGAGGTTCTCCAAAGCTTGTTTGTCCTTCGGACCGATCTCTACATGCAAGGCCGTAAGGCCGTCAGATTGTACGAATGTGCCGTCCGCTACATGAACACCTTCGGTCAGAATACCGGTGTGCTCGCCCAATTCCAGGTCTCCTAACACCACAGCCATCGCACCCCATTGTCTCGGATCTTCACCCGGAGCTGCTTCAATCTCCAGTTTTACGTCCAAATAGCTGTTATCTTGCACGGCAAGCGTTTCACACGCCATAAGCGGGTGGGGCGTATCACCTGTGACATACACTTTGGTGCCATCAATGGTGATCTTGCTCTCTGCATTTAACTGCGGGAAACGACCATCCAAGGTTAGGCTGCTGTTTGCATCACCGGTGAGATAGAGCTCCCATCCACCGAAGATACCGGCAGAGTTGTTCTTAACGGCGCAGTTACCGATTACTCTGATATTCAAAGGCAGCGGGCCGCTATAGTAGTCCAACCAATCCATCCAACCCATCGAATTGTCTTCTTCCTCAGTAAAGATCTTCTGGAAGTTGTTCATCGTAAGGGTGCGGGTTGCAATATCGAAGGATAACTTGCCGTCTCCGAGGATATCGTTGCAGTTCTCGGATGTCACTTTGACCATATCGAAGCCGAGATACGTGCCGCCGCCTCCCCAAGGATGCTCTGTGCGCTCTAAAGCCATCACTTGCATAGCGAAATAATCGCCCTCTTTGACCACTAGTTTCCAGGATGCACTCAGCGAGTCGATACCCAGTCTCTTATCACCGGGATAAGTAGCGGTGATCATAGATTCTCCTTTACCGGCCACAGTAATGAATCCACGCTCATCTACTGTACCTACATTCTGATTCTCCGAGGTGTATGTCAGAGGTACCATCAGCGGGTTATAGGTTTCCAATATTCTGTACGGCCGACCTGCATACGCAGTATAGGAAGTGTCAACTTCCATATTGAAAGAAAGGAAGATTGTTCCTTCATAGTAGAAATGCAAGGTCTTAACGGTGTCATTAGGCGCTACTTCGTCAAGATTCCAATAAACACTCCAACGGACATTCTTGTACTCGTCTGAGCTTAGACGAGTTGTGTCTTTGCTGAGCGCTACATGGTTCTCAAAGTGCATACGAGCAATCGTGTCGTAACTGGAAATATTGCTATACCAACGGTCTGCTACCACGTCCAACTTGCCGGCGTATGCAGCAGCCTCCGCATCTATTACCATGCGGAGCATAGTGGTGTTGACAGAGGAGCGAAGAACGCCATCCACCTCGTATCCGATTCCAGAATCGATATACTTCGGATACTCATTTTGAGCCATCAGCGGAAGTGCTACCAGCACAAAGGCGAAGAATAGGATCTTTTTCATAATATTCATTGTGCATTATTCATTATTCATTGTTCATTATTTTACGCGGACGAACCACCAGTAACTGTAGTTCGTTCCATCGCCACGAAGGATCTGGAACCAGTTTTTGGTGAGCGGCTGTACGGTGATACGGTCGTTCTCGTCTACAAGCGAATACTCCAATGGATTATTAACAAAGAGAATTCCGTAGTCATAAAGCCATGTGCCGGTCTTAGTTTCTCCGGAGAACCAATCTTTGTAGATACAGGTACCGTCCTCTTTGAATTCCCAGGTCTCAACCCACGGATTACTACCTTCGATGTGCCATACCGGCTCGCCGGGTATGTGGCTGTCTCTCACGTAGTACGCATGTTTCCATGTGCCAACGAAGTCAGCGGCTTTGGGTTCCATGATCATAGCATCCATGTCAAGTGCAGGCAGTTGACTCAGATAGATATCTCCACCGCGGTCAGACAGATGCGCCCAGCCTTTCTTGACACCCGCTATGTCAAATCCATCACCTCCACCGATAACAAGTTTACCATCTTGGAAGGCGTAGCTGGTAGTATCACCATTGATAACGACCATTGTGTTATCCAATACGCGAATGATACCGTGAGGCGGACGACTTTTTTCTCCTTCCATAAAGCAGGAGTCGATACGCCATATCGTGTTGGGGTAGTCAGCAGGATTTACATCCGTTGTGATCTCTTCCGAGTTAGTAGGTTCGTTTTTCTTGTCACAAGCGACAAATACCAAAGCACTTGCTACCAGCGCAAAGGCAAAGAATAAGAATTTTCTCATAAGGGAATGATTTATTGCTTGAGTAATAGTTCCGGCCATTCTTCTTCTGTACCGGCGTTATGAATCAGCGTCAGGTAGTCATCTTTCAGGCTGAATTTCAGTTTTTCATTCTTCGGCCAGAACTCGCTGAAATCATCACCGTCCTTACTGCCGTCCATATAGACGAGGATGGAATTGAGCGTAGCATCGATTACATCGCCCTCAATCTTAAACGTACCGTCTCCGACGATATGCTCGTGAGCTACTACGTCGCGACCGTTCATGTAATAATCCTCAATTCGTTGGTACGTACCGTCTTCACCAAAGGTGTAGAAAAAGTCAGACTCGCCTGCGACGCGCATCCATGTACCTACGATCGGGCTGTCAATTTTGTCTTTCTTCTTGCAAGAAGTGAATACCGTCATGCCGGCTGCCAGCACAAGGGCAAAGAATAAGAATTTTTTCATAACAAATTATTCTTTTGTAAATACTTCGGGGTCGGCTTGGTATTCCTCTCCGTAGTAACGGATGATGGTGAGTTTCTTGCCATCGATGGAGTACTTGATTCTTTCATCGAAGCCTTCCCATCCGGGCACGTATTCGATTTCTCCGTCATGGTTCCAACCGTGTCTGAGGAAATGCGCAATAATGACGTCACCCTCCAGATCATAATTGCCTTCCATGAGCATGATATCCACGGATTTCGGGAATTCGGGATTGTGTTGCTGATTTTGGAAAACAAAGTCCTTTTCGTTAATAATGAGCGTCTGGGTCTCATAGTAACCGGAGGCATCCTTTTCGGTGTCTCTGGACCAGGTGCCAACGAGTGCGCTGGCGCCGTTTTTCTCACATGCTGTGAATGCCAATGCAGTAACTACCAATGCAAAGGCGAAGAATAAGATTTTTTTCATTTGTGCAATCATTTTTATGCGTTAATTTTCAAATTTGCGCACAAAAGTACTGCTTTTTTCTTAAAAAGCATTCGCAAATCGTACAAATCTATTCTCAAATCGTACAAAAATGCAGATTCCTTGCTAGGAACCGTTAGTTGTTCGTTCGTTCTTCCTTTGTTGTTCGTTAGTTATTACCCTTCCCATCACCTACCAGCCTCTCTCCCTAATTTGCATCTTTCTCGCATACTTGCGAGAACCATCCCGTCGTCCATTAGGTCGAATGGTATTCGACAAAATTTTCATCGTGGCAATTTGACAATTTGACAATTTCTGTTGTAATCTGCTTGTTTACAGCGTCTTGTGTAGTTTTGTCAAATTGCCAAATTGTCATATTGTCATCCTGCTTTTTTGTATAGTCCATGTTTCTCCTTAATGATTAGCCCTTCATGTAGCCATTTTTCATTCCAACGAAAAGCAGTCCGTGGAGAGACTCCCTGTAGTTTTGCTTCGTTGATGAGATCTCGATGCTCATATTCTCCCTTCAGCTGCTCAAACAGCACCTTTCGTTGATCCAACGGCTTGATCTCCGGCACAATATCTTGCGCATCTCCGTCTATCATCCTATACGCACTCGCCATATGCAGCAGCATCTTATTCCCGATCATCTCTGCCGTCTCATAATCATCATCCGCGCAATAAAGAACGTCGTTTGTTTCGTCCGAATGATATTCGGACATCTCTCCCCTCATTGCCGTCAATATCATCGCGATCCTTTCTATCTGTACCGCCATTCGGATCACCGCCGAGTGGAAGTTATCGCCTAACAGTCCGATCAACGTCCCGTACTCCGTCTCCAGATGTTCGCCTAACCGCTCTTTCTGTGCGTCCGTCAAGCTCCATTCATGCTCACCCGCGTTCATTAATTGCTCGTGCGTACGTAGCAACCGCTGACCTACGATCTTCGGTACCGCGCTCTGCCCGCCTTTGGAGCTTACATAGCGCTTGTCAAAACCATTCGTCCCTTTAATCACCACAGTCAGCAATCGACTGAAATAACCGTTCTCTACACTCGGCACCAGCGCCTTGTACTGCCCGAAAGTACCCGTCAGCAGCATACTCAACCGCGGATTCTTGATCTCCGAAGCGCCCTTAACACGATTTCGACTAATCGGCTCATGCTCCGCCGCCTTACGCAAAGCCGTGTTATAATTCGCCGCACCCGACTTCCAGATGTCCGTAATAACGCTTCCTTCACTCTCGTGCATATAGCCGCAACCGCCTTGCTCTTCCAGCGCCTTATACCACGCCGCCAACGTACTATCACCCGCGATCAGCATCGGATACTGCTCGTCGATCACCCGCACCATCTCCAGCGCCTGGTTCGCGATACCTTTTCCGCTTGCCGCTGCAGCCAGAATGAAGCATTGCAGATTGGCGTAGTACTTCTTGCCCGTCGGACCATAACTGAAATACAGATTAGGAACGCACGCACTCACAGCCGCGAGCGTAGCCATCAGGATGATGTCCTGCTCTTCCGGTGTGCTCGCCAGCGAAATCATTTGCTGTACACTCTCAGGAAGTTTGTGCATGTCGAGATGCTCGACGATGCGGAGGTTCTCCTGTTCCTCCATTAGATTTAAGTTTTCGATCATAGTTAAAATGCATTAAATGAAACAATAAAAAATTGAATTTTTCTGCAAAGATACGTCGAAAATCACCCTTTTTCAAGGGCGGTCATAAAAAAAGGACGTCCCGGGACGTCCTCAAAATAGTATTTATGTATATTGTTTGGTTTTTCGCTTTGGCTTTCGTAATAAGCTTTTTCTCAGCGAACTAGGATCTACGTACCACCCGAAAAGCAGGGTTAGCTGTCGACATAATCTTGCGTGCGATTCATTTTTTGCAAATTTCCTGAAATTTTCATCGTACTTCTTTCGCTCCTTGACATATTCGCGGGTGGCGGCATATTTCTCCGGATCGTCTTCCGTCGGACATTTAAGCACTTCATCAGGGAAGAATAATTGCTCTTCCTCTTTCTTCTTTCGGGTTGAAACCGGCGGCTCTATTTTGTCTTTTACGAAATCGGTCCACTGGCTCATCCATTTACGGAAGAGGTTGATCTGCTCCGGGTCAAAGTCTTTCATCTCGGGTTTGATAAAGTCCCAATCGATCTCTTTCTCGCGGATGGTTTGTTTGTATTGCACCATAACAACATTCGAATCCGGAAAGATAGCAGCATCTTTTTGTGCGTAGTGCCACAACCAATCCCAATAACGTGCCATAATATCGGCTGCTTCTTCTCCCTCAAAGAAGAAAGTCTGTTCGTCGGGTTCGCCTTTCTCCATGTAGCATGCCAACTCATGCACGAGCGCGGGATCCGTCCAATCGATCTGAAGGAATCGTTGACGACGAGGTTCAATTCGTGCGGCATCAAAGAGCCACTGTGCGAAAGGCATCTTCCAAGGCACACGCTCGTATATATGCGCTCCGTACTCTTCTATAGCGATACGGCGCATGTAGGTTGCCACTACGTCCATCGCAATACTCAACTGCCTTTTGTTTGGACAGATAGTCTCTATCAACACTTGTTCGCTGGAAAACAACTCCAGGTATGCCAGATCCAATTGCTCCAGTTCCGCCTCGATATAACCCCAATCGTCAGCAATCACTTCCCTGTCGTACTGATCAAAAAAGGGTTCGTAGCGCAACGCTTCACTTAGCAAAATACCTCGTTTGTCGGCTTCATCCGTATTAAGCAGCCTTACGCCAAGTATCGCCGCTCCAAGGATACCGCCCAGCACAATCGGCTCATCCCCTTCCGGCATATAAATCAACTTATGCCCTTCATACCGAAGCCGCTCATCAAAAATATAATCGTCTAATAGTTTCATGCCCCCAAGGACGTTTTATTGTCTGACGGTGATGTGGAAGCAGGATTGTTTCCATTCGTACTTGACGTAGATGCGCCCGGCGCGCTGGTGGTTAAGGAGTACTTGGCCGAGGACGAGTTTGAGGTTATCTTCGTGCATGTACAAGTTCGTTCGGGTCACTTTGTCATAGCGCATATAGGCGAGATCGAAGGTCGTGCCGTAGCAGTGACAAGACTGGGTGACGGAGTTGATATTGCCGCTTCGCTGCAGGTACTTGATGTCCTCTTGCGTGCGCAAGACCGAGGTGACATAGAAGCGGTAATGCGGGAGTCCGTTGCGGCTCAGGATATCCGCCCACTCAGCTCCGATGGCATCCAACTCTCGCTTCGCCGCGGGGATGAGATAGGGAACGGAGTGCGTCAGGCTGTCCACGATATAGTTGTCGTTGGTTGTGATCTGAACGAGACTCTTGCGCATCGATGCGGCATCGGCACGGTCTTTGGGCGGTCGAGCCAGACCAATTCGGCTTGCCGCCTCATGTTGCTTAGTCTGCAGGTCATTGAACTTGAGCTTATAGTCAAACGTCCGCCCGGGATACCAAACAAGGCTGTCTTCGACGACAGCCTGTTCTTCCGGCGATGTACTTGCTCCGCATGCACAAAGGACAACGAGCAACGAACAAAGACAGATTATCTTAAATCGACCACTCAAAGCCATCCTTGGTATCTTTGATTTGGAATCCGAGAGCGGTGAGTTCGTTGCGTATCTTATCGGAGGTTGCCCAGTCTTTGTTCTGCTTGGCTTGCAGACGGATACCCAACAACAAGTCTATCGCTCCGCTGAATGCCTTCATTTTCTCGTCACCACTCCCCTGCTCTTCGAGGCGCAAACCGAGGATATCGATGGCGAAAGTCTTCCATACCTCGCGCAGTTCCTTCAGGTCGGCTTCGGAGATCGAACCTTTGCCGTCGAAGACCGTATTGATTACGCGGGTCGAATCGAAGAGCGCCGCAATGACGAAGGGCGTATTGAGATCATCGTCCATGGCTTCTTGGCAGCGCTGACGCAGACCGACTACCTCTACCGTCGTTTCCTTGCCTGCCTGCAGTTTACCGAGTCGGGCATAGGCTTCCTGCATACGTTGCAGACCTTTCTCGGCTGCCTCGAGGGCTTCGGACGAGAAGTCCACCGTGGAGCGGTAGTGCGCCTGGAGGATGAAGAAACGGATGACCATCGGCCCGAAGGGTTTCGACAAGAGCGGGTGATCGCCCTTGAAGAACTGCTCGAGGGTGATGAAGTTATTATAAGACTTCCCCATCTTCTTGCCGGCGATGGTGATCATGTTATTATGCATCCAGTAGTGCACGGTCTCGTGCCCGAGTGCAGCGCACGATTGCGCGATCTCCGCCTCGTGGTGCGGGAAGATGAGATCGAGTCCGCCGCCGTGGATATCGAACTGCTCACCGAGGTATTTCGTTCCCATGGTGGAGCACTCCATATGCCATCCGGGGAATCCTTCGGACCACGGACTCGGCCAGTGCATGATATGCTCCGGTGCCGCTTTCTTCCAGAGGGCGAAATCGTAGCTGTGCTTCTTCTCGTCCTGTCCGTCCAGTTCACGGGTCTCGGTGACGATATCATTGAGGTTACGACCGGAGAGTTTACCGTACGGATAGTCCTTGGCGTATTTCTCCACGTCCATATAGACGGAACCGTTGGATACGTAGGCGTAGCCACGATCGAGGATACGTTGCACGAAGGCGATCTGCTCAATGATATGTCCGGAAGCATGTGGCTCGATGGACGGCGGCAACACGTTCAGCGCCGCCATGTCACGATGGTAGCGGTTGGTGTAATACTGCACGACCTCCATGGGCTCGAGTTGCTCGAGTCGTGCTTTCTTAGCGATCTTATCCTCGCCCTCATCGGCATCGTGCTCGAGGTGACCTACGTCCGTGATATTCCGCACATAGCGCACCTTATAACCGAGGTACTGCAGGTAGCGATAGAGCAAGTCAAAGGTGATCGCCGGCCGCGCGTGTCCCAAATGGGCATCGCCGTACACCGTCGGACCGCAGACATACATGCCCACGTGCCCTTCGTGCAGCGGCTTGAAGGTTTCCTTAAAGCGTGATAAAGAATTATAAATTTCTAACATTTAGTATTCAGCTTTCAGCATTCAGTATTCAGTATTCAGTATTTAAAGGAGCGTCTTGGGGTCGAGGTTATTGCGTTCGATATCTTTGAAGTAGTTGAACGTACCTACCTTGAGTTCTTCGCAGGCAGCCTCATCGCAGACGATGATACCGTGCTGATGCATCTGGAGCGCAGAAACGGTCCACATATGGCTGATCGGCTCTTCGATGGCGTGCTGGAGTGCACGGGCTTTGTTATGTCCGTTCACCATGATCAGTACCTCTTTGGCGTCCATCACGGTGCCTACCCCTACGGTGAGGGCGGTCTTGGGCACTTTATTGACATCGTTGTCGAAGAAACGACTGTTGGCGATGATGGTGTCGGTAGTCAACTCTTTTTTACGCGTACGACTGCTCAGGGACGAACCCGGTTCGTTGAACGCGATATGTCCGTCGGGACCGATACCGCCGAGGAAGAGGTGGATACCGCCGATATTGCGGATCTTCTCCTCGTAACGTGCGCACTCGGCAGCGAGGTCGGCAGCGTTCCCGTTCAGGATATTGACGTTCTCCTTGCGGATATCAATATGACTGAAGAAGTTATTCCACATGAAGCTATGATAGCTCTCGGGATGCTCTTCGGGCAGGTTGACATACTCATCCATATTGAAGGTCACTACATTGCGGAAGGACACCTTACCGGCTTTATTGAGTTTGATCAGCTCGCGATACATACCCAGGGGCGACGACCCGGTCGGCAGACCGAGCACGAAAGGACAACCCTCTTTGGGTTCAAACTCATTGATTTTTTTTGCTACATAATTCGCAGCCCACTGACTGAGCAGGTCATACGAAGGTTCAATAATAACTCGCATTTATGATTTATGATTTATGATTTTTTGAGGACGACAGCACTACGTGCGGGCAGGTACATCTTGAGCCAACCCTTGCCGTCCTTGGCGTAGAGTTCATCGTGCTCGGTGAAGTGCTCTACGGAGTCATCGCTCAGACCGAACCCGGCGAACTCTTTGGCATCCGTATTGAGTACCACTTTGTACTTGCCTTCGGGCACGAGCATACCGTAGTCGGCGAAGGACTTCTGGCCGTTCCAGTTGAAGATGAACAGCAGGTCGTTGCGCGAATAAGCCACTACCTGGTCTCCCTCGTTGTCCCACCATTTCATGACCCACGGCAGGTGTTTGCCTACATTGTATTTCTTCTCCTCGGCCGTCGGGTTCTGGATGAGGATATGCTTCTTGAGCAGATGAATCATCTCGGCATCAAAGCGATTGAGGTCGGCGAAGAAATAGTTGGGGTTATCGACGAGACTCCACTGCCGGCGCGCGTACTTATAGCTCCATCCGTTCCCCTCGCGCGGGAAATCGATCCATTCGGGATGCCCGAACTCATTGCCCATGAAGGTAAGGTATCCGCCATTGATCGTCGATGCCGTCACGAGGCGGATCATCTTATGCAGGGCGATACCGCGGTCGGCCATATAGGTGGAGTGGCCATGCTCGAAATGCCAGTACATGTCGGAATCCACGAGACGGAAGATGATGGTTTTGTCGCCCACGAGCGCCTGATCATGACTCTCGGCGTAGGAGATCGTCTTCTCATCCTCACGGCGGTTCGTCATCTCAAACAGGATATGCCCGGCTTTCCAGTCTTCGTCTTTCACCTCTTTGATGTACTTGATCCAAAAATCAGGAATACCCATCGCCAGACGATAGTCGAACCCTACACCGCCATCCTCGATAGCCGCAGCGAGCCCCGGCATACCGGACATCTCTTCGGCGATCGTGATCGCCTCCGGCTTGACCTGATGGATGAGCTTGTTCGCCAGGGTCAGATACATCAACGCGTCGCCGTCTTCGTTGCCGTTGAAATAAGAAGGATAACCGTTGAAGTCCTCTCCCAGACCGTGGCTGCGGTAGATCATCGAGGTCACGCCGTCAAAACGATAGCCGTCGAAATCATACTCATCCAACCAGAACTTACAGTTGCTGAGCAGGAAATGGAGCACCTCGTTCTTGCCGTAGTTGAAGCAAAGGCTGTCCCAAGCCGGGTGCTCACGGCGGTAACCGTCATGGAAATACTGATAACCCGTTCCGTCGAAGTTACCCAGACCCTCGAGTTCGTTCTTCACCGCGTGGCTGTGCACAAGGTCCATGATCACGTGCATACCGCGACCGTGGGCGTCATCGATGAGGGCTTTGAGTTCATTCGGCGTACCGAAACGGCTGCTGGCCGCAAAGAAATTCGATACATGGTATCCGAACGAACCGTAATACGGGTGCTCCTGGATAGCCATGATCTGGATGCAGTTATATCCTAATTTGTCAATACGCGGCAACACATCGCGGCGGAACTCCTCGTAAGAGTTCACTTTCTCCTGCTCGGACGACATACCGATATGGCACTCGTAGATATAGAGTCCGCCTTTCTCTTTGAGCTTCTTACCGCGGTTCTTCCACTGGTACTCGGGTTCGTTCCAAACCTGGGCAGAGAAGATCTTCGTCTGCTCGTCCTGTACGACGCGGCGTACGTAAGACGGGATACGCTCTCCGTAACCGCCGTTCCACTCTACGAGCAGCTTGTACATCTGTCCGTGCTGCATGGCTTTCTCCGGCAGTTTGGCTTCCCATACGCCGTTGCCGACCGGTTGCAGACGATAAGCCTCGTCCTTGCTCCAGTTATTGAAATCGCCCTTGATATAGATAGCCGTTGCATTCGGCGCCCACTCGCGCAGGACCCAACCCTTGTCGGTATGATGCAGACCGAAATAGAGGTAACCGGTTGCCCACTCGGCGAGCGGTTGTCCGCCGGTGATCTCCGCCTCTTTATTACGTGCATAGTCGGCGCGTGCCTGAAGGGCACCCTCGTACGGTTGCAGATACGGATCACGCTCCACGATCTTCAGATGCTTCGGAGCAGTTACTTTTTTTGTTGCCATAGTATTTGATTTTGAGGCTATCAGTATTCAGTTTTCAGCATTCAGTTTTTTCTGACAGCTGATAGCTGACGGCTGACGGCGATGTTTAACTATTAACTTTAGCCTTAACAATTAACTTTCTATATTCCTTGCCCGGCGCGATACCCGGTTGGTGGGCATCGGAGGGGAAGAAGACCGCGAAATGACCGGCAGGTACCGTGAACTTCGCCGTCGCCTTGTCGCCGTAGAACTCGACGTCCTTGCCTTCGTCATACTCCTGAGTCACCTCTTGACAATCGACTTGCGCTTTCCAGCCCATGATCTCATCATCGCCCAGCGGAATCTGGATATCCAGATAGTCCTTGTGCGCCTCCATGCGGCATTTGGACTCCTCTTTGCCTTTGAAATCCAGAATGTTCACAAACAGGTCTTTGCCGTCCAAGTAAATCTTACATGCCGGGAGTTCTTCCAGGTCGTTGTCGTTGTAGAATTGCATGAATTCTTTCAAGCCGGGTACACTGTCATAGTACCAATCGGCATTCTCTAATTTGTCGAGTATCATATTATTACAGATTTTGCGGCGCAAAATTACAAAAATATTTTGATATATGCAAATTTTTTTGTACCTTTGCAGTCGATTTTGCATCAATTAACAATTCAGAATATGAAAAAACTAATTTTTACGCTGGCAGCGTTTGCGCTTATGACAACAGCTTGCACTACTAAACAACAAACAACCGGTATCGACTTGGCGAACTTGGACACCACCGCCATTCCTCAGAATGACTTCTATCAATTCGCTTGCGGCGGTTGGATGGCGAACAACCCCTTAACCCCGGAATACAGCCGTTTCGGTTCGTTCGACAAACTCGCACTCAACAACCTCGAGCAGGTGAACGGCCTGATTCAGGACATCGCCGCGAAGCACCACATGCAGGGTTCGATCGAGCAGAAGATCGGCGATATGTACAACATGGCGATGGATACCGCGCGTCGCGATAAGGAAGGTACTGAACCCGTACAGAAGACCCTCGATGAGATCGACGGTATCGAGAGCCGTGACGAGTTGTCCAAGGTGCTCGGCGCCGCCATGGACTTCCAACTCTGGGCGATGTACGTCGATGCGGACGCGATGAACAGTTCGATGAATATCCTCAACGAGTATCAGGCCGGTTTCTCCCTCGGCGAGAAAGAGTATTATATAGATGAGGACGAGCACACGCGCGCTATACGCGAGGCGTACGTGCAATACGTAGAGAAGATGTTCGACCTCTTCGGTTTTGACAATCCTGCCGACCGGGCACAGACCGTGCTGCGTCTGGAGACCCGTCTGGCGAAGGCGGCGTACAGCAATGTGGAGTTACGCGACCCGCAGTTGAACTACAACAAGATGTCGGTGGCTGAACTGCAAGAGCTCGTGCCGCAACTCAACTGGAAGACCTATTTCGCGGCGCTTGGCGTGGAGTTGGATAGTCTCTCTATCGGTCAGATCCCGCACCTGCAGGAAGCCGGTCGTATGCTGGACGACGAACCGCTCGAGGATCTCAAGACCCTCTTCTCCTGGCAGGTGATCGAAGGTGCGGCATCGTACCTGACGACGGAGATCTACATGACCTCGTTCGATTTCTACGGACGCGTGCTCTCCGGTACGGAGGAACCCAAACCGCTGTGGAAACGTGCGGTAGGTATCGTGAACGGTACGCTCGGTGAGGCAGTCGGTCAGATGTATGTAGCCAAGTACTTCCCCGAGGAGAACAAAGCGCGTATGTTAGCGCTCGTCAAGAACCTGCAGAAGTCACTCGGTATCCGTATCGAGAACCTCGAATGGATGAGTCGCGAGACCAAAGACAAAGCCCTCGAAAAACTGAATGCGATGACTATCAAGATCGGTTATCCGGACGAATGGCGCGACTACAGTAAGTTGAATATCAACCCCGAGGACACCTACTATGCCAACCTGCAACGTGCGGCTAAGTTCGAGCAGGACTACAGCCTCAGCTACCTCGGCAAACCGGTGGATAAGAAGAAATGGTACATGACCCCGCAGACGGTCAACGCGTACTATAACCCCTCGTCCAACGAGATATGCTTCCCCGCCGGAATCCTCCAGTATCCGTTCTTCGACATGCGTGCCGACGATGCGTTCAACTACGGCGCGATCGGTGTGGTGATCGGTCATGAGATGACCCACGGTTTCGATGATCAGGGTTGTCAGTTCGACAAGGACGGTAACATGCTCAACTGGTGGACCGAAGAGGATAAGAAAGCATTCGATCAACGCACCAAAGTGATGGAAGAAGCGTTTAATAAGATCGAAGTAGCTCCCGGTGTACATGCCAACGGTGCGTTCACGCTGGGCGAGAACATCGCCGACCACGGTGGTCTGCAAGTGTCCTTCCTGGCCTTCACGCTGAACGAAGAGTCAAAGCCCGAAGCAGAGCGTCTACAGACTCGCGACGGCTTCACGCCGCAGCAGCGTTTCTTCCTGGCATACGCGAATGTATGGGCAGGCAATATCCGTCCGGAGGAGATCCTCCAACGCACGAAGAGCGATCCTCACTCGCTCGGTCGCTGGCGCGTTAACGGTGCCCTGCCGCAGATCAATGCGTGGTACGAGGCATGGAACGTGACACCGGAGAGTCCGATGTACGTGAAACCAGAGGAAAGGGTTTCCATTTGGTAAAAAGAAAAGTCCGCGAGTTGCGGACTTTTTTTAGAGTTTCTCAATTGCCTCTGCAATCGAGTTGGCGATGAATGCCATCTCTTCGGCAGGCAAGCTCAGTTTGGGATTCGTGAAGAGCATGTCTTTCTCGTGGTTCATCGGCACGAGGTGGATATGCACGTGGTTCACTTCCATGCCCAGCACCGCTACACCCACGCGTTTGCAACCCGTAGCGGCTTTGATACCCTGCGCTACTTTCTTGGCGAAAGTGATGAGCCCTTGCAGTTGCTCGTCCGTAAGATCGAAGATATAATCTGCCTCCGGCTCAGCCAACTTAGGGATCACGAGGGTATGACCCTTCACGAGCGGGTTGATGTCGAGGAAAGCATAGTGCTTATCGTCCTCGGCTACTTTGTAACTCGGGATCTCTCCCTTGATGATGCGTGTAAAGAGTGTCATAACGAAATCTCCAATACTTCCATTTCCAATGTACCGGCGGGCACCTGAATCTGTGCTTTCTCGCCTACTTTCTTGCCCATCAGGCCTTTTGCGATCGGGGTGGTGACAGAGATCTTACCCTCTGCGAGGTTCGCTTCGCCTTCGGTAACGAGATGGAAGAGTTTCTCCATGCCGTTTGCCATGCGTACGCGCACTTTGGTCAGGATCTGCACCTCATCGGTCTTGATATCCGATGCATCCAACACGCGGGCTTCTGCCAGACGTGCTTTCAGCACGGCGATCTTCGTTTCCAAAGCACCCTGTGCCTCTTTTGCGGCGTCATACTCCGCGTTCTCACTCAAATCGCCTTTCTCACGTGCCTCTGCAATCGCGGCAATGATACGTGGGCGCTCAACAGCCTCTAACTGCTGAATCTCCTCTTTCAATTTTTTCAGACCTTCTTCGGTCATGTACGTTACTGCCATTCTATCTATAGTTTTAATATTTTCGATTCAAAATCTCGCTGGCGATAACCGCCTTGCGCATCTCGTCCGCATCCGTCAAGTCCGGAATGAGGGAGGTATTTTTCGTTTCGTCTGCCATATAAAAAATAAGGCGCAGCGCCTCGTTTTTTCTCTTTCGGTTTAAAAACGAAAGGAAACTTCACAGCCTCCTTTCGCCATTAAACCTAAACCTTAACTATGAAAATTTTATTTTCGTTGCAAAAGTACTGCTTTTATTTGAAATGAGCAAATATTTTGGCAAAAAAATGCTATTTTTCTTCGTTTTTACACCAAATTACACGATTTCACCCCGTAAAGTGGCAGCCGTGGCATCGAGAATGCGAATATTGACTATATCTCCGATCTTCTGGTCCGTTCGCGGGAAAACAACCGTCTTGTATTGTTCCGTACGACCGAACATATCGTCATGGCTGCGTTTGGAGAATCCTTCTACGAGCACCTCGACGGTCTTGCCGATCTCCCGTTGGTTGGACTCGAGCGAGAGTTGGGTCTGGAGCGCAATGATCTCATTGAGTCTCCGCACTTTCTCTTCCTCGCTGATGTTGTCCGGAAGATGCTTATGCGCATAGGTGCCCGGACGCTCGGAGTACTTGAACATAAACGCAGAGTCAAAGCCCACCTCGCGCATGAGGCTCAGGGTCTGCGCATGATCCTCGAGCGTCTCGTCGTGGAAACCGCAGAAGATATCCGTACTAATCGCCGCCGTCGGTAAGATGCGACGGATCGCCGCGATACGATCGAGGTACCACTCACGCGTGTACTTACGGTTCATCAGTTTGAGGATATGATTCGAGCCGGACTGCACAGCCAGATGAATGAACTTACAGAGGTTCTTATGGCGGCTGATGGCCTCGAGCGTCTTATCGCTCATATCCTTCGGATGCGAGGTTGTGAAACGAATACGAATATCGGGTACGGCATCCGCTACGATCTCCAGCAGGTCCGCAAAATCAATGACTTCTGACGGCTGACCGCTGACGGCTGACCGCTCATACCGGTAGGAATTCACGTTCTGTCCGAGGAGCGTTACTTCCTTGTACCCCTTGGCTTGCAGGTCTTTGACCTCATTGAGGATGGACTCCACGTCCCTACTCCGCTCGCGACCGCGGGTATAGGGCACCACGCAATAGGAGCAGAAGTTATTGCATCCGCGCATGATGGACACGAAGCCGCTGATGGAGCGACCGATACGCGCCGGGATGATCTGGCGATAAGTCTCCGTCGTACTGAGTTCCACATTCATCGCCTTATGTCCCTGCTCGCATTGCGCCAAGAGGTTCGGGATATCGAGATAGGCATCGGGACCTGCCACGAAATCCACACCGAAATCATCGATCAGTTCCTGCCCCATACGTTCCGCCATACAACCGATGACACCGATGATCGGCCTTTCACCTTTCACCTTTAACCTTTCACCTTTACCAATGTGCGCCTTCAGTTCGCGGAGACGGGCACCGACTTTCTGCTCGGCGTTATCGCGGATGGAGCATGTGTTAATCAGGATGATATCGGCATCCTCCCACTGCTCGGTGAGTTGGGCATCGGTTGTCTCCATGATCGCCGCCACCACCTCGCTATCCGCCACATTCATCTGGCATCCGTATGTCTCAATATAGAATTTTTTCATTATTTTGCATTAAAATTTGCACAATTCAAAAAAATGTAGTACCTTTGCACCCGCTTTTGAAAAATCGAAAGCGACGGGAAGTGGCGCAGCCCGGTAGCGCAACGGTCTGGGGGACCGGAGGTCGCGTGTTCGAATCACGTCTTCCCGACTTATTTCAATAGAGGCAGGTTAACTTCGGTTACTGCCTTTATTTGTATCTGTTGCAGGATCGTTTGCATCTCGGCGTTCTTCTGCGCCATACCTACCCACCATTCTGCTTCATCCAGATCGGCAAAGCCGCTGATACGCAGCGCGCAGCCTTCACCCCATACGGGTAGTTTCTGCAGATCGAAATCGCGGATAAGGAACTGACTGAAGTTGAACAACGCCACTTCGTACAGCAGTTCATTGAGTGCCTCTTCGTTCGCCGTCTGCATGATGAGCAATACCACTGACGGTTGTTTGCGGTCTTCCGACCATACTTGCGTGGAGTCCGAAGCCTCAGCTTCTTCGGTCTTATCAGACTGGTTACGCAGTTCCGCCAGATCGCCGGTAGTACCGCCTTTCTGGCTCTCCATTCCCTGTCCCATCATCGCGAGCATGTCCTTGGCCATCGAACCCAACTCCGTCTCGCCATAACCGGCAACGAGTTCTTGCAGGGCAGTGATAAACGCCGGTTGTCCTTCCGTACGTGCGACTGCCACGGCGTTCAAGAAGAGGAATCGAGGCGCAAGACGCCATCTGTCATTGGTCATTGGTGATTTGACATTAGCTACGTTCGTCTTGACCGTTGCATACTCGCCTTTGGTATAGGCGGTGTACGTCGCGAGATAGAGCGAGTCCTGTTCGTCCAACAGCTTACGCATGCGGGCGATATAAGCCGTATCATTGCGCAAGGCGCGCAACCGTTCGTCCTCGAAGATGTCGTCCAGACTCGGATGACCGGTGAAACGCTCCACTAACTCACGCAGCGTCTCTTGCGCCAGTTCTTCGTCTTGCAGTTTGTCGCGGTAGATATAATAGAGCGCAATCATGCCCTCGCGCCATAGACTGTCGCTAAGCAGATAGTCCTGTTCGGTGCGCGGGATCTGCTGGAGGTAATAAGCCGGATCATGCGGATCGGTAGAAAGCGGAATCCGCTCTTGTCCGATCGAGTCGGTTCGTAAGGAATCGCCTCCGAGACTGTCGGGGAATGCCTCATTCTCATCATTGAGCGCAGCGCCGATTTCATCATTGACCACGACTTGCTTATTCTGCCGGCGCCAGTTATCCTCCAGCGGACGGTTACCCCAACGGCGCCGCCATTCCTGTTGACCTTGCTTGATGAGTTGCGGGTTATAGAAGTACCACTCGCCTTTCTGCATGTTACCCGCGCCTAACATATTCGCCGTATTGACGCTTCTCAGACCATCATCGCCACGCGCGAGCTCGAGTGCTTCCTCCGCTTGCCGGGTGGAGTCTTGTTTCTCCGCCTCGATGAGATCAGCAATGATCTGATCGACGATCGCGCGTTGCTCCTCTTCGGTCATATGACCGAGTCGCTGGAGCGAGTCTTGCAGTTGTACCTGGGTGTACGCAACGATCAGTTCGTCCAGTACCTCGGAGCGTTTCTGCACGCGTGCATAATCGGGGTTCTCTGCCGTGAGGATCGTCACCGCCTCGCGGTAACAAGGTTGCGCCTGCGGGTACGCGCGTTGCTCAAAATAAATATCTCCTGCACGCACGAGGATAGCCGCCTTGGCCGTACCGGCCTGGGTCGATTCTGCGATTGCTTTCTCGTACATCTCCAGTGCCTTGACCGTATCGCGTGCCGCGAGGTATATATTACCCATCGCGCCGTAGATCTGATCCAGACGATCTTTGTATTTGGACTGCTTGGTCATCGTGCGCAGTTTGCGAATCGATTTCTTGCCGCCGAGTTCCGCCATGCGGATACGCGCATTGAAATCCATCTCATTGACCGGCGCCATACGGATGACTTGCTTATAGGCATGAATCGCCTCTTCGGGTTGGTTCTCTTTCTCGTAGAGTTGACCGAGCACGTAAGCAAAACGCGGACGATAGATCTTGCGTTTCTCGTACGGCATGGCTATCTTCACAAAGGGAAGGGCATCGTGATAGTGCTCGCCATGCAGGAGGACATCGGCTTTGACAGCGGAATAAAGTTTCGCATGCTTGCGGCTGAGTGCATCGATCTGCACGCGGTGCATCATGTCTTCCGCTTCATACTGCCAGCCCATCTCGGCGTATGCACGTGCAATCCAGAGCTGGCATTGCGCGATCATGTCGGGATCGTTCTGGTAGTGGTTGATGATATAATTGAAAGTACTGACGGCGCCAAGGAAATCACCTTTATGGAACTCTGCCTGCCCGAGGCGAAGCCATGCGAGGTGCATGTTCTTATTGAACTCCTCCGATTGGAGCCACAGTTTATATTTGGGATCGTTCGCCTTTTTCGGGTCACGTTTCGGTTTCGCTTTGATAGAGTGCAGTTTGATGCACTTACGGCATTTGTCGATGGTCTTGTCCATCTGGGAAGTTGCCGCCTGTGCCGCCGTATGATTGGACACAGGATAGAGGTAGAGGACGCGTGAGTAGTCGTCCGTGTTGGCATCGCGGATGGCCTTCAGACCTTCGTCGTACGCGATATTGCCGTTATAGAGAATATTGTATTTGACTTTCGTCTGATGGAACGATCGCGTCGCCCAGGTGTTCTTCTGGGTAGAACAAGCACTCAGCAGCACAACCAGCGCTGCTAACAAAAGAAATACTATGTTCTTTAACAATCTCAAAGTTTGAAAATTATACAAATTATATATTTTTTGAAAAACAACCTTCGTTGTCCTATGTATTTGCTTGCTTGATCATCTATGTAAATAAATTTACCTATCTGCTCAATCAACCAAATCCATCGATACTTCCGTATCTTTTTCAAAAAATGCAATTATAGTAATTATAATTATTATAATCTCCAGTGATAGCAATGACATCCTTGGATGTGAGGGGTTATTGTGGATGGACTACTGTAAATTTATTTATGAATAGACCATACAGAATAAGTACTCAGGGTGATGCAATCACTATTGCTACCAATGTTATTTTCTTTATAATTTTTATTTAATATTCGTTCAAAATGCAATCATTCGTGCGGTATCGGGTATATAGCAGTACTTCTCGCACTTAGCATAGGTCGGAGCGAAGTTGTATAATACACCAAAGCGTATGCCGGTCAGGCGCATGTAGTTCCATAACTGTTGGCGATGAGCATCAGTGAGACTCTCCACCGCTTTACACTCGATCAGTATCGGAGTCTCGCCATTCATAATGCGGAAATCTGCGAAATGACGATGTTCGATCGTGTGTCCCTTGTAGTCCGCCTTGAATTGATACTCCTTCTCGAACGGAATATTCCGGAGTCCCAGTTCAATCGCCAATGCATCCTGATACATATACTCGTTCAAAAACGGCCCGAGTTGCTTATGTACCTCTTGACACGCGCCCACCGCCGGATACACGATCTGTTTCCATATGTCCTTATCTTGTTCCATCATGTAAAGATACTTACACGCCGCATGGTTTTATAATTATTATAATCTCCATTGATAGCAATGACATCCTTGGATGTGAGGGGTTATTGTGGATGGACTACTGTAAATTTATTTATGAGTAGGCCATACAGAATAAGTACTCAGGGCGATGCAATCGCTATTGCTATCAATGTATTTTCTTTATAATTTTCCTTTATAATAGTCCTTTCACGTGACTTTGGGCGGCGATGAATTCCTTCAAATAGAAGGGTTCGTAATAGGCCAAATCAATCGATTTTTGATTTTCGATTTTTGATTTTTGATTTTCGGCCAATAGGCCAACATACCGTGCTTCCGGTACGATGTTCGGCACCAAGTGCCAGTTGGGTTTGGTGAAGACCTTAGAGCATTTCTCTGCGCCGTCACCAAAATAGTAAACCGATTGGTCATTGGTCATTGGTAATTGGTCATTGATCAATGATTCTTCGTTCTCGACTACCACAGCGCGAGCGCCCGTAACCGGTAACCCGTAACCCATAACCGCTGTATA
>JAEEGH010009899.1_pt1 | contig 22041 bp, 16 predicted proteins | sample 9134181 | NCBI WGS metagenome assembly JAEEGH01 (sample SAMN16246544, study PRJNA631951) | gut metagenome | biome: gut microbiome; feature: rumen; material: DP-attached | host: Bos | place: Iran: Karaj | collected 2018-10
ACCAGATGATGCTATCCTTGTGACAGATGTGGGTCAGAATCAACTCTTTGCGACGAGATACTTCAAGTACCACCACAAGCGCAGCATATGCACCAGCGGTGGTCTGGGAACGATGGGCTACGGCATGCCAGCCGCCATTGGTGCCACCTTTGCTGCCCCTGAGCGTACCGTCTGTTGCTTCATGGGCGACGGCGGTTTCCAGATGTGTATTGAAGAGCTCGGCACCATCATGGAACAGAAGGCACCCGTGAAGATGATCGTCATGAACAACCACTACCTTGGCAACGTGCGCCAGTGGCAGGATATGTTCTGGCTGCGCCGCAAGTCGTTCACGAAGATGAAGAACCCCGACTACGGCCCCATCGCCCAGGGTTACGGCATCCCTTATCAGGCTGTCACCGACCGCAAGGACCTGACTGATGCCGTCACTCGGATGCTCACCACCGACGGGCCGTTCATCCTCGAGTGTGCTATCCGTGAAGAAGACAACGTGCTGCCCATGACGCCCCCGGGAATGGATATCGACAAAATGATGCTGGAAATTTAAAAACGACAACTATGACAACAAAGACAACTTTATCAACCCGCAGACGGCATGCCGTCGTAGGCCAATGTTGTCATAGTTGTTCAAGTTGTCGTCAATAGAATAAAAAGTAGTAGTAAATGGAAGAAAAGAAACTCTATACATTATTGGTTTACTCCGAGAACGTGGCCGGTATCCTGAACCAGGTCACTGCCGTCTTCACCCGCCGTCAGGTGAACATAGAGAGCCTCAATGTGTCGGCCTCGAGCATTCCTGGCGTGCATAAATACACCATCACCGCCTGGAGCGACGAGGACCAGATCATCAAGATCGTCCGTCAGATAGAGAAGAAGATCGACGTGGTGAAGGCGAACTACTTCACCGACGACCAGCTCTTCATCCGTGAGTCCGGACTCTATAAGCTCTCTACGCCGATGGTTCTTGAAAATCCTGAGATCTCGCGCACCGTCCGCCGCTTCGATGCCCATATCATCGAGGTGAACCCCACCTACACGATTGTGATGAAGCACGGCATCACCGAGGACATCATCTCGCTCTACCGTGCCCTCGACACCTTCGGCTGTGTGTTGCAGTACACCCGTTCCGGACGTATAGCCGTCACCCGTGGTATGGTGGAGCAGGTGAGTGAGTTCTTGGAACAAAGGGAGAAAGAGATTTAGTTGATAGTTTAAAGTTTATAGTTTATAGATGATTACATTTACAGACAGATGGGCGAGGATAGCGAGACGCGCGCTGATAACTTTATCATTTTTCATTTTTCATTTTTCATTTAGTGTAGCGCAAAAATACGTCGGAGGCGACATCTCCGTCTTGCCGAAGTTTGAACAGCAGAAAGCTAAGTATCTCGACAAGGACGGGGCAGCCATCACAGACGTGCTCGACTTCCTGAAACAGCAGGGGTGGAACACGATGCGCGTGCGCCTCTTCGTCGACCCTTCGAACGATCCAGACAAGTGTGTGGTGCAGGATTTGGAGTATGTCAAGCAGTTCGGCAAGCGCATCAAGGACGCAGGCCTCCTGTTCATGCTCGACTTCCATTACAGCGACACGTGGGCAGACCCAGGACAGCAGACGATTCCCGACTCTTGGAAGATATGGAGTTGGACGCCTGATGAGACGGTCTATAAATACACCAAGGAAAGCCTCGAAGCGCTGGTGGCCGCTGGGGCCACACCCGACCTTATCCAGACGGGCAACGAGATCAGCTTCGGCATGCTGTGGGGATTCGTCACCGACGGCAAATACAAGGACTGGGACGAATACGGTGGTCATCTCGTGCCCACCTCCGACTGGAAGGACTATACCGACACCCGTTGGGATAACTTCTCGAACATGTTGAAGTCTGCTGGCAAGGCCTGCCGTGAGGTCTGTCCCGAGGCGAAGATCATCATCCACACCGAGCAATGCGCCAACAACCCCACGCTCGATGTTGCCTTCTTCCGTCACATCCAGCAGTATGAGATCGACTACGATATCATCGGCGTCTCGTACTATCCTTATTTCAAGGGCCCGCTTTCGAAACTCGACAAAGGCCTGACGCAGTTAGAGCAGAACTTCCCCGACAAGCAGATCCAACTCGTGGAAACCGGCTATCCCTCGAAATGGGAGGTGAACGGCTCTACCTACGACTATACGGATACCTATCCCTACACCCATGAGGGCCAGCGCCAGTTTACCGCCGACCTCATCGCGACGCTCCAGAAGCATCCGCAGGTGAACGGTCTCTCCTGGTGGTATGCCGAGGCCAACGCCAAAGGTTGTACGGGCGACCTCGCCAATGGCTGGTACAACGCTTCGCTCTTCGACAACGAGACGGGTCGTGCCCTGCCTGCCCTCTATGAACTGAAAGCCTTCGCCGACGATCCCTCCGCCATCGTCCCTTTTCTGAATGATCGGGTGGGAGAGCGTGCCGACTGGTACACCCTCCAAGGCCTCCGCTTCCCCTCGAAACCCTCACGCCCTGGCCTCTACATCCGCGACGGTCGCAAGGTCTCCCTCCGATGAATTTCAATGTTCAATGTTCAATGTTCAATGTTCAATGGATAAGATAGGAACTTACGAATTTCTCGCCGAGCCGTTCCACTGTGACTTCTCGCAGCGACTCTTCATGGGCCACCTCGGCAACCACATGCTCAATGCCGCCGATTTCCATTCCTCGGCCCGTGGCTTCGGCATGAAGTATCTGTTGTCCATCAACCGCTCGTGGGTGCTCTCGCGCCTCGCCATCGAGATGGAAGAGATGCCCGTGCAGTACACGAAGTTCAATGTCGAGACGTGGGTCGAATCGGCCATGCGCTACTTCACCTCCCGTAACTTCCGCGTCGTCGGTGAAGATGGGAAAGTCTACGGCTATGGTCGCTCTATTTGGGCGATGATCGACACCGAGACGCGCCAGCCTACCGACATCTTCGCCATCGACAACGGTGCCATCAACAACTGGATCGTTAAGGACAAGGAGTGTCCCATCGACAAGGGCGGTCGTGTAAAAATGTCCGACGATGCCGAGTTCGTCCGTACCATCGAAACCTATTACAACGACGTCGATATCAACGGCCATATCAACTCCGTCAAATACATCGAGCACATCCTCGACCTCTGGCCCCTCGACTGGTACCGCACCCATAGCATCCGCCGTTTCGAGATTGCCTACGTGGCCGAGGCCCATGCCGGAGACCAGCTCTCCTTCGACAAGGAAGAAGGCGAGGGTGGGGATGTCTCCATCCGCATCACCAAGGACTCTCCCGACGGTCCCGTCGAGGTCTGCCGCAGCAAAGTCGTATTTACCAACATCGAAACGATATGACACCTTCTGGATTGCGTAACTCCCGCCTGGCAGAGCGGATGATCAAGAATCTCGCCCGCCGCAACATGCAGGCATTCTACTGCCCGACCGCCGAAGAGGCCGTCAGCAAAGTGTTGGAACTCATCCCCGCAGGCAGCAGCGTCACCTGGGGCGGCTCGATGACCATCCGCGACATCGGCATCCCCGACGCCCTCCGTGCCAAAGGCTGTTACGACGTGCTCGACCGTGACCTTGTCGAAGGCGACGAGGCGAAGGTGCAAATGTACGTCCGTGCTTTCACCACCGATGTCTACCTGTCGAGTGCCAATGCCATCTCCGAAGACGGTGTCATCGTCAATATCGACGGCAACGGCAACCGTGTGGCCGCCATCACCTGGGGCCCGAAGAAGGTTATCTTCGTCATCGGCATCAACAAGGTGGCCCAGACCGTAGAGGCAGCCCTCGCCCGTGCCCGCAGCACCGCGTCGCCCATCAATGCCGCCCGCTTCGATATCAAGACACCCTGTCAGACCGACGGCGTCTGCCACAACTGCAACTCGCCCGAGAGTATCTGCAACTACGTCCATTTCCTCCGCAACTCTCCCCGAGGCAAGCATACCGTCATCCTCGTCGGCGAACCCCTCGGCTACTAAACAATGAAGATCTACAAGGCTCATATCCTGTATACGAAAGAGCCAGGCCGTTTTGAGGTGCTGGAGAACGGTTGTGTGACCGTCGACGACGAAGGGCGTGTGGTAGGAGTCGGGAGTCAGGAGACGGGAGAGGTCGTGGACCTTGGCGACCGTCTGCTGATACCTGCCATGAACGACCTGCACGTGCACGCCCCGCAGTATCGCAACCAGGGGCTCGCCATGGACCTGGAACTGTTGCCGTGGCTCCAAAACTATACCTTCCCGGAAGAGAAGAAATATGCCGATGTAGGCTATGCCGAACGGATGTACCGCCGTTTCGTGCGCGACCTGTGGCGCTTCGGCACCATGCGCTCCTGCATCTTTGCCACGACCCATACGGAGAGCACCCGTCTGCTGATGCGCCTCTTCCAGGAGGCAGGCATGGGGGCGCTGGTGGGCAAGGTGGCCATGGATCGTAACTGTCCCGAAGGACTCACGGAACCGGTGGAGGAAACGGTGCGGGGCTACGAGGATTTGGTTTCCTGGAGTTCCCGCCAAGGTCATCTCACTCCTCACTCCACACGCCTCACTCCTCTTGTCCGTCCGATCGTCACCCCCCGCTTCGTGCCGACGTGTACGCCAAAGATGCTCCGTGCCTGTGGCGAACTGGCTGCCAAGTACCAGTTGCCCGTGCAGTCGCACCTCTCCGAGAACAGGGACGAGATAGCCTGGGTGGCCGAACTGGAGCCAGAGAGCACCTGCTACGGCGATGCCTACGATCGCTACGGCCTCTTCGGACAGACGCCCACCGTGATGGCCCATTGCGTATGGACCGACGGCGAAGAGCTGGAACTGATGAAACGCCGTGGTGTGATGGTGGCCCACTGTCCGACGTCGAATCTCAACGTGGCGTCTGGCATGGCGCCTGTACGGCGGTTCCTCGACGAGGGACTGCGCGTGGGTCTCGGCAGCGACATCAGCGGTGGCCACGACCTGAGCATCGTCCGCATGATGGTCTATGCGATACAGGTGAGCAAGATGCACTATCAGCAGAACCACGACCGCAAGTTCCTCACGCTCTCCGAGGCCTTCTGGCTCGCCACCAAGTCGGCGGGCAGCTTCTTCGGACGTGTGGGCAGCTTCGAACCCGGCTATGAGTTCGATGCGCTGGTCATCGACGACAGCGACCTGAACCATGATAACTATTCACTGCTGGAACGCCTGGAACGGTACATCTATCTGGGTGACGACCGCCAGATCGTACACCGCTTCTGCCGAGGACAGGAAATACTTGAACCAAAGATTATTTAAAGACCAAGAATTTCTTTTTTTTAAGACAACGAATTACACGAATTTCACGAATTTTGGCTGCGCTTTGATATCTGCCTAAAATAATTCGTGAAATTCGTGTAATTCGTTGTTAAAAGACTATTCGACTGTAAAGTCGATGCTTTGCAAGTCCTTGTCGAGTGATGAGGTTCCGTAGAGTATCTGGTAACGGCCCGGCTTCACCGAGAGCTCGTCAATCATCTCGTTGTAGTATTCAAAGGCCTCGCCGTTGAGGGTGATGGTGGCCTTCTGCGTCTCACCGGGTTTCAGCGACAGCTTCTGGAATCCCTTCAGCGCCTTGATGGGCGCACCTGCATCGTCGAGGGCCTTCACGTATACCTGTACGGTCTCGGTACCTTCGCGCTTACCCGTATTTTTGACTGGTACGGTGATAGTGACCTTGCCGTCGGCCTTCATCGAAGACTTGGAGAGCTTGCCTTTGCCGACAGCGAAGGTCGTATAGCTGAGACCGTAGCCGAAGGCGTACTGCGGCTGTCCGGTGAAGTAACGGTAGGTGCGGTTCTTCATCGAGTAGTCGAGGAAGTCGGGCAGGTCGTTGTTCGAGCGGTAGAACGTCACGGGCAGCTTGCCGCCGGGATTGTAGTCGCCGAAGAGCACCTCAGCGAGAGCCTTCGAGCCTCCCTGACCGGCATACCAGGCCTGCAAGAGGGCGTCGTACTGTCCCTCGACGCTGCCGAAGGCGATGGCAGAGCCTGAGCAGTTGACGAAGACGACGGGCTTGCCCGTGGTGTGCATAGCACGGACGAGCATCTGCTGCACCTTCGGCAGTTCGATGTCCTGCTTGTCGCCGCCTTCGCCCTCCATCTGTGCAGAGATGCCGCCGATAACGATGATGGCGTCGGCAGCGCTCACTTCCTTGGCCAGGTCGGTGAAGTCGACGAGGACGCGCTCGCAGATGTCACCGCGGAGCATGGCGAACTGTCCGTTGCCGTGACGGTATTCGATCTCCACGTCGTAAGTCTTGCCCTGTTCTACGGGGAACGACTTGTATTCAGGCTTCCGTCCGAAGCCGAAGAATCGGCGTCCACCAGGCTTGCCTTCTTCGACGGTCTCGCCATTCACCTTCAGCACATAGCCGTTGTCGGTGGTCAGCGTGTATTTCATCTCGCCGGTGAAAGTCGCCTTATACTGTCCGCTGATGCGTACGGAGAGCGAGTCGCGGCTCACGCCCTGGGCAAAGCCCCAGGCACCGAAGGTCGAGAAGTTGATCTCGTTGTAGTAGTCGGTCTTGGCAGGTTCGCCTTCGAGTTCGCGGTTGTTCCAGAATTCCACCTTCACGCCCTTGCCGTCGTTGAAGTCCTGCAGGTGGTGGATGGTGGTATACTCGTCGTTCAGTTCGCAGGCCTTCTGATAGATGATCTTCGTGTCGGGCAGGGCAGCCTTGATGCCGTCGAGCAGCGAGTGGGTATGGGCCTCGGTGGGCGTACCGCCGTAGTTACCGTTGAGCAGGGCGGCATCGTCGGCGTTAGGACCAACGACGGCCAGCGTCTTGATGCTCTTCGACAGCGGCAGCACTCCACCTTTGTTTTCGAGAAGCACCATCGACTCTCGGGCAGCCTGCGTGGCGAGGGCATCGAATTGCTCGCTGCTGATCACCTCGGGGCCGAGTTTCGCCCAGGGGAGCATCTCGGCGGGGTCGAACATACCAAGTTCGAAACGGCCTGTGAGCGTCTTGCGCAGATGCTGGTTGAGCACTTCCTCCCTGATTTGTCCCTTCTCCAAGGCCTCGGTGAGCACCATGAACACCTTGCCGCACTCGAGGTCGGTACCATTGAGCACGGCGTCGACAGAGGCGGAGAGACCGTCCTTGTGCGTCTCGTGCTGCCCGCGGTTGAAGAAGTTGTTGATGGCGTCGCAGTCGGTGAGCACGATGCCGTCATAGCCCCACTTGTTGCGCAGGATGTCGATCAGCAGGCGGTCGCTGGTACAGCAGGGCGTGCCTTCGAATCGCTGGTAGGCGCACATCACCTCCCGCACGTCGGCCTTCTTCACCAGCGCCTTGAAGGCTGGCAGGTAGGTCTCCCAGAGGTCGCGGTTCGAGGGCTCCACGTTCATCGAGTGGCGCAGGGGCTCCGGTCCGCTGTGTACGGCATAGTGCTTCGCACAGGCGTGGGTCTTGAAGTAGTGCTTGTCGTTGCCCTGCATGCCGAGCACGGTCTGCACGCCCAGTACGGCGTTTATGTAGGGGTCTTCACCGCAGGTCTCCTGTCCGCGTCCCCAGCGCGGGTCACGGAAGATGTTCACGTTCGGGCACCAGAAGGTCAGTTCGGGATTGCCGGGGTAATAGACCACACCCATAGGCACATTGAACAACTTAGGGTCGTTGTGGTCGGTGCGGTTCCAGTTGGCACGGGCCTCGTCGCTCACGGCAGAGAACACGTCGTAGACAAGCTTCTCGCTGAAGGCTGCCGCCATGCCGATGGGCTGGGGGAACACGGTGTATCCGCCCTGCCGCACGCCGTGGCAGGCCTCGCTCCACCAGTTGTAGGAGGGGATGCCCAGGCGGTCGACGGATACCGACTTGTTCATCATCAGTCCGACCTTCTCCTCCGGGGTGAGCATCGAGATGAGGTTTTCCACACGTTCAGCCGTCGGCAGCTGTGGGTTCTGCCACGGGTACTTCACTTGTCCATCGGTCGCCGACCGTTGGTTCTGCTGGGCCGATGCGGTCATTGCCAGTCCGGCTAACATGGCTAAAAACAATAATTTCTTCATATCAATAATAAGTTATTTGTCAGTTGTCGATCTGTGAAATGGTTGATTGCGCTGCAAAGTTACGACAAAAACCCCATACCGCCAAACGATAACAGCGAAAAAGTAGACTAAACTTTTGCTCGTTCAGAAAAAAACCGTATCTTTGCCCTCCGAAGGCTGTGAAACAGCAGCCTTGCACAGAAGAAGCATTAATCAACAGCGATATGAGCAAGTACGAGATTCCCTTTCTCACGGCCAGCATCCAGGCTTTGGCGACAATGGCGGTGGCGGCCCGAATGATAACGGCGGCGGCCACGACGTGAACTGATTCCGCTGGATTATAAAAAAGTGCTCACTGAAGGCCAACCCTCTGTGAGCACTTTTTTTTTGGAAAAGCCTGGGAGATTGGAAAAGTCAGAAAAAACCTCATTTTTTGATAAAAGATGGGATATAATTTGGCGATTTGACAACAAATGATTAACTTTGCACGCGATTTTTTAAAATAACATCAGAATATTATGGCAGAAATGAATTTCGGTGGCGTGATGGAAACAGTAGTCACCAGCAAGGAGTTCTCTTTGGAGAAAGCACGTGAAGTATTGAAGAATGAGACGATCGCCGTGATCGGCTACGGTGTTCAGGGACCTGGTCAGGCCTGCAACCTGCGCGACAACGGCTTCAACGTGATCGTCGGTCAGCGTCAGGGCAAGACCTACGACAAGGCCGTGGCCGACGGATGGGTTCCCGGTGAGACGCTGTTCTCTATCGAGGAGGCCGCCGAGAAGGGCACGATCCTCTGCATGCTTCTGAGCGACGCTGGCCAGATTCAGCAGTGGCCCGTCATCAAGCAATATCTGAAGCCCGGCAAGACGCTGTACTACTCTCACGGCTTCGCCATCAACTGGAGCGACCGCACGGGTGTGATCCCCCCGAAGGATGTCGACGTGATTATGGTGGCCCCGAAGGGTTCTGGCACCAGCCTCCGCACAATGTTCTGCGAGGGTCGCGGCCTGAACTGCTCGTATGCCGTGTATCAGGATGCTTCCGGCAAGGCCAAGGAGAAAACCATCGCCTTCGGTATCGGTATCGGTGCCGGTTATCTGTTCGAGACGACGTTCCAGCGCGAGGCCACCTCAGACCTGACCGGTGAGCGCGGCTCGCTGATGGGTGCCATCCAGGGATTGCTGCTGGCACAGTATGAGGTGCTCCGCGAGCACGGACACTCTCCCTCAGAGGCCTTCAACGAGACCGTTGAGGAACTGACCCAGAGCCTTGGCCCGCTCTTCGGCGCGAAGGGTATGGACTGGATGTATGCCAACTGCTCAACGACGGCCCAGCGCGGTGCCCTCGACTGGGCTCCCCGCTTCCACGACGCCATCAAGCCCGTGATGGAGTGGCTGTACTACTCGGTGCAGACGGGTAACGAGGCTCAGATCACCATCGATGCCAACTCGAAGCCCGACTACCGCGCTGGTCTGGAGAAGGAGCTCGAGGCCATGCGCAACCAGGAGATGTGGCGCGCCGGCGAGACCGTACGCAAGCTGCGTCCCGAGAATCAGGAGATTTAATCCGAGGAGACAAGGAAACATGGAGACAAGGAGTTCAGGACATTACAAAGATGACAGAAAATTGCCGCAGAGTATAGTCCTGGACTCCTTGAACTTCTTGAACTCCCTGAACTCCTTTAAATAATCAATAATGGGAAAATTAGTAATCAATTCGTACGATGAGTTCGCAGCGCATCTGGGACAGGAACTCGGTGTCTCAGACTGGCTGCAGATCGACCAGGACCGTATCAACCTCTTTGCCGACGCCACGCTCGACCACCAGTGGATCCACGTCGACGTGGAAAGGGCGAAGCAGGAGAGCCAGTATCACAGCACCATCGCCCACGGCTACCTGACACTCTCCGTGCTGCCGTATCTGTGGGACCAGATCATCGAGGTGAACAACATCAAGATGCTCGTGAACTACGGCATGGACAAGATGCGCTTCGGCCAGCCTGTGGTGACGGGTTCGCGCGTAAGGATGACCACGAAGCTGCACAACATCCAGAACCTGCGCGGCATCTGCAAGGTGGAGATTGACTTCAAGATTGAGATAGAGGGACAGCGCAAGCCGGCACTCGAAGGCATCGCCTCGTTCCTGTACTATTTTATTTAATATTATGGGAGGATTCTTTGGAACCATTTCTACAAAGTGTTGCGTCAACGACCTGTTCTACGGCACCGACTACAACTCACACCTCGGCACACGTCGCGCCGGACTGGTGACTTTCGATCAAGAGAAGGGATTCAGCCGTAAGATCCACAATCTGGAGCGCGACTATTTCCGCTCGAAGTTCGAGGATGAGCTCGACTCATTCTCGGGCCATCAGGGCATCGGTGTGATCAGTGATACCGATCCGCAGCCGATCCTCGTGAACTCTCACTTGGGCCGTTATGCCGTGGTGACGGTGGCGAAGATCAACAATCTGGAAGAGGTGGCGCAGGAACTGCTGGACCGCCGCATGCACTTCAGCGAGTATTCCGCGAACACCATCAACCAGACGGAGCTTGTGGCGCTTCTCATCAACATGGGTCGCACGTTCGTGGAAGGCATCAACCTGGTGTATAAGAAGATCGAGGGATCGTGCTCGATGCTCATCCTTACGGAAAAGGGTATCATCGCCGCCCGTGACTTTCTGGGCCGTACACCTATCGTGGTGGGAAAGAAGGAGGGAGCCTACGCCGTGTCGAGCGAGACGACGAGTTTCCCAAATCTCGACTATCACCGTGTGAGAGACCTCGGCCCCGGTGAGATCGTGTATCTCGCGGCTGACTCGATGGAGGTGCTGCAGGAGCCGTTCAAGAGGGAGCAGATCTGTTCGTTCCTCTGGGTGTACTATGGCTTCCCTGCCTCAGACTATAACGGCATCAACGTGGAAGCCGTGCGCGAGGCCAACGGTAAGAAGATGGGCGAGATGGACGAGACGGAAGTGGACAGCGTCTGTGGCGTGCCTGACTCCGGTGTCGGTATGGCTTTGGGCTATGCCGAGGGTAAGGGTGTGCCGTATAAGAGGAGTGTGCTGAAATATACACCGACATGGCCCCGTTCGTTCACACCTGGCAACCAGGAGCGTCGTGCGCTGGTGGCAAAGATGAAGCTCATTCCGAATCCCTCGCTGCTGAAGGGCCAGCGTGTGGTGTTCTGCGATGACTCCATCGTGCGTGGTACGCAGTTGAAGGATAACGTCAGGACGTTCTTCGAGTATGGCGCGAAGGAGGTGCACTGTCGCATCTCATGTCCGCCGCTGGTGTATGGATGTCCGTTTATCGGCTTCACTACGTCGAAGAGCGATATGGAACTGATCACGCGTCGTATCATCAAGGACTTTGAGGGCGACGACAAGAAGAATCTCGAGAAGTATGCGCAGACGGATTCACCGGAGTACAAGCGGATGGTGGCAGAGATTGCCAAGCGTCTGGGACTGACGACGCTGAAGTTCGCGCGTCTTGAGGATCTCATAGAGAGCATCGGTATGCCGAAGTGTCGAGTATGCACCCATTGCTTCGACGGCAGCAGCTACTGTCACGAATATGACAATAAAGACGAAAGACAGTTGAAATTGGACTTTTAAGCCACAGATTACACGGATTCACAGATTATGAGATTCTCACAGATTTAGGAGATTTACACAGATTTTTTAGACAAGAGGCCGTCTTCTTGTAAGATGTATTCCTCTTGGAGAAGATAAGAGAGCGCGGCATCCAGTTCGTCGGTAGGCAACTGGATGTCGCGTAAGTCTGTGATGGGGTGGGGTGTACCGTCGCTGAGCAGCTGGAGGATTTTCTCCATCGCGGTGTTCATACGAGGTTCGGAAACGAGACCTTCCTTGCGATGACTCAGACAGACGTCGCACAGTCCGCAGTCGTGGCTCTCGGTCTCTCCGAAGTATTGCAACAGCTGGCGGCTACGGCAGATATGATCGTCTGTGGCGTATTCGATGACGGCGGCAATACGCTGGCGGAACTGCGACAGGCGCTCTTCATAGACGGCAGGCGAGAACTGCAGGAACTCCTTGTCTTCCCGTCGCTGGGTATATCGAATGTAAGGTGTCTTCTTCTGTGGAATGAAATGGAGGATGTGGCGCTGGCTGAGACCGATAAGTGTCTGATACAGCTGCTGCGGCTGCAAGCCTGTCTGACTGGCGATGAAGCCTTCGTCGATGTAGTGATAGTCGGTGAAGAGTCCGCCGTAGTTGCGCAACAGCGACGTGATGACCTTCTCTTCGTTGGGTGTGGTGTTCTCCAGTTTGTAGAGTTCGCCTCGCGAGACGGTGAACATCAGTCGCGCCTGATTGTCCTGTTCCTCCGTATATTCGATGTAGCCCGCACGGCTGAGGATCTTCAGCGCGGAATCGACCACGATGGGAAAATGATGGAAGGCGTGACAGAACTTGTCGATGTTGAACTCGAAGGTGTGGTTGTAGCCGGAACCGACGCCAATCTGATAGAAAAAGGCCAGATGTTCGTAGACCTGACGGATATAGTCTTTCTCGGGGAAAGTGTCCACGATGCGCTTTTCGAGTTTGCGCTTGTCACCGTTATTATAGAGCAGCACGGCGTAGGAGCGTTTGCCGTCACGTCCTGCACGGCCTGCCTCCTGGAAATAGGCCTCGATGCTGTCAGGACAGTCGATATGGATCACCAGCCGGACATCGGGTTTGTCGATGCCCATACCAAAGGCGTTGGTGGCTACCATCACGCGGATCCTGCTTTCCTGCCAAGCCTGTTGGCGTTCATCTTTCACACTCGTGTCGAGTCCGGCGTGATAGAACGTGGCGGAGATGCCTGCCTTCGTGAGCAGTTCGGCATATTCCTTCGTACGCTGACGGCTTCGGGCATAGACGATGGCGGTGCCTGGCATACTGCTGAGGATATGGATGAGTTGTTCGCGTTTGTCGTTCGCCTGTCGCACGACGTAGACGAGGTTCTTGCGCTCGAAGCTCATGCGGAAGACGTTGAAACTTTGAACTTTGAGCTTTGAACTTTGCGCTCGGCTTTGCCGCTTGGCATCGCCAAGAACTTTATGATTAGACAGCTTCTCGCAGATGTCTTCTACCACCTGAGGCGTCGCTGTGGCGGTGAGAGCCAAGACGGGCACGCCAGTCAACAGCTTACGGATATTCGCAATCTCGAGATAGGAGGGGCGGAAATCATAACCCCATTGCGAGATGCAGTGGGCCTCGTCGACGGTGATGAAACTGACCTTCATGTGGCGCAGTTTCGTCTGGAAGAGTTCGGACGACAGGCGCTCGGGGGAGACATAGAGCAGCTTCACGTCACCGAAGATGCAGTTCTCGAGGGTGATGATAATCTCCTCGTGCGTCAAACCGGAATAGATGGCTGCTGCCTTGATGCCTCTGCGGAGCAGGTTGTCTACCTGGTCTTTCATCAAAGCAATAAGGGGCGTGATGACGATGCAGACGCCTTCCTGCGCCAAGGCCGGCACTTGGAAGGTGATGCTCTTGCCACCACCCGTTGGCATCAGACCCAGGGTATCATGGCCTGAACAGATAGACTCGATGATCTCCCGCTGTATGCCTCGGAAATCATCATAGCCCCAGTACTTATTTAATAATAATTGATAATTGACAATTGAGAATTGAAAATTATGATTACTTTCAAGGGCAGAGTTTTCTCCACCGTCCTTTTCGCCATCGACAGAATCTTTAGAACTATTCATAATTCTCAATTATCAATTCTCAACTCTCAATTGCCGAAGGCTGAATGTCTTCTATCTGCAACTGCACCTCACTGCGCTTGTAGATATTGTCCTCGATGGTATAGACGATATCAAACGAGCGCTTGGACTTGATGAATTTAGCCGAATCACTCTGTCCGAAGGCGATGCCGTTGAGCACGTTGCTCGACTTCGAATCGACGAGCTCCAGCTTGATATGCTCCTGCTGACGGCCCACCACCTTCGACGTACCGTAGTCATAGACATTACGGGTGCAGAACACGGGTTTGGGATTATCGGGTCCGTGCGGAGCGAGCTTCTTCAGGTCGTTGTGCAGTTTCTTGTTGACATCCTTGAAGTCGATGACGGCATCGATATCGAGGGTGGCCTCCGTCTGCTCAGGCAGGATATGCTCATCGACATACTTCTGGAACCGGCGACGGAATTCGGGGATATTCTCAATCTTCATCGAGAGTCCGACGGCATAGGTATGACCACCGAAGTTCTCCAACAGGTCGCGACAGTTCTTGATGGCATCGTAGATGTCGTAGCCTGCCACACTACGGGCCGAACCCGTGGCGATGCCGTTGAACTTCGTGAGTACCACCGTAGGACGATAGTAGAACTCCGTCAGACGGGAGGCGACGATGCCGATGACACCCTTCTTCCAGTTCTCGTCGTAGAGCACGATGCTCGACGGATGATCCTGGTGCACCAGCCTTTCCACGATCTGATTCGCCTCTTCGGTCATCTGCTTGTCCACGTCCTTGCGCTGCTCGTTGTATTCATTGATGAGATGCGCCTCCGTCAGGGCCTTCTCGAAGTCACGCTCCACAAGCAGGTCCACTGCCTCCGTACCGTTCTGCATACGTCCCGAGGCATTGATGCGTGGACCGATCTTGAAGACGATATCGTTCATCGTGATCTCCCTTCCCGTCAGTCCGCAGATGTCCATGATGGCCTTCAGTCCCACCGACGGCGTGGTGTTCAGCTGTTTCAGTCCGTGGTAGGCGAGAATGCGGTTCTCTCCCATGATAGGCACGATATCAGCTGCGATGCTCACCGCACAGAACTCGAGCAGCGGGATGAGCCTCGAGAACGGGATGCCGTTGTTCTTTGCGAAAGCCTGCATGAACTTGAAGCCTACGCCGCAACCGCAGAGATGCTTGAAGGGGTAAGTGGAGTCCTCGCGCTTCGGATTGAGGATGGCCACCGCTTTGGGCAGTTCATCGTCCGGCACGTGGTGGTCACAGATGATGAAGTCTATGCCCAGACGATTGGCATATTCTATCTCATCGATGGCCTTGATACCGCAATCGAGTATGATAATGAGTTTGACACTGTGTTCTGCTGCATAGTCCAATGCCTTGATACTGACACCATAGCCCTCCTCATAGCGGTCGGGGATATAGTATTCAATATTGGAATAGAACTGCTGCAGGAACTTGTACACCAAAGCTACCGCCGTACATCCGTCGACATCGTAGTCGCCATAGACCATGATACGCTCTTTGCGCCCCATGGCGTCGTTCAGTCTGTCTACCGCCACGTCCATGTCGTTCATCAGGAACGGGTCTATCAGTTCGTTTAACATCGGACGGAAGAATCGCTTGGCTGCGCTCTCCGTCTTGATGCCACGCTGAATGAGCAGGTTTGCGATGATCGGACTCATGCCGATCTTCTCTCCCAGCTCCTTAGCCGCCGTCTGTTGTTCTGATGTAGGTGGTTCGTAATTCCATTTGAAATGCATTAATATATTTATTTTTTATTCTTTCGCTTCGGTAGGCCAGACTGTCGCGCCAGGCTCGAAAAGAGCCTATTACGGCAATTTAGCGCCCAAAGGTAAGCATAAAAAATGAAAAAAAGGCATAATCTGCGTAAAATTTAACAGATTATGCCCTTTTTAACAAATTAAAGGCTGATTTCTACAGTCCGAGTTTCTTCCGGATTTCTGCAGGGATGGCGTTTTTGTTGATGAGGAAATCCATCGTGTTGGCGGCAATAAAGGCCTTGGTCATGTACCAGATGCCCTTGTAGTCGCCGGACTCACCCCAGGAGTTCTGCACCATATAATACTCCTTTCCGTTCTGATCCTTGGCCACACCGAAGATGTGCATGCCGTGGTCGTCGGTCAGCTGCCAGTTGTCGAAACGCTCTTGGCGCATCTCCTGTGTCGGTACGATCTCAGGTACGGTACAACCCAGCGAGTCGATGATGTTGCGCTTCTTCTCGGCAGCCAGCTTCAGCCAGCGGGCCATATCGCTGCCGGCGAGACTCTGAGTGGCCTTGCTATCAACGGCATAAGCCAGACCCTTGCGGGTAAAGCCCTCTTCCGACACATCGCCGCCCCAGGCTACGGTATAGCCGTTGTCAATGGCGTTGTCGATGATCTGCATCATCTCGTCCATCGGCACGTTGTAGCTCAGCGGGAAGCGCCAGTTGTCCTGTACCTCCACAGCGAAGGCGGTGTAGAAGGGATGATGGGTGTAGCTGGTGATGCTCACATAGTCGTCGAGGTTGATGCCCAGGCTCTTCACAAACGACTTCGGGGTGTACTCCTTGCCCTCGTAGGTGAACTTTTCGGGGCACTTGCCGAGGTAGGCATCGAGGATGCCCTGCAGTCCGACCTTCCACTGGCTGGAGATCTTCTTGGCATCGCTCTTGGCGACGGCTGCCACGTATGGTTCCAGAAGTGAGAAGAACTCGTTGAAGTTGTTCAGGGAGTCACCATAGAGCGAGCCGGGGAAGGGCATTGCCTCCAGCGGACAGATACCGTGGTTCTTCAGCGTGGAGAGCACATCCTCGGCACTGCCGCCCTGTGCGAACTGGCAGTCGCCGTGGTAGCGTACCACCTGGATGGCGCGCTCCAGATAGGTCTTGTTGGCTACAAAGGCCTCGCAGAGGGTGTAACGCTTACCTGTAGCCTTCAGGATTTCAGCCTCGAAGAACGAGAGGGTAGAGTAGTCCCAACACGTACCCGAACGGTTCTGGTCCTTGATGGTGGTGATGGGATTTTCCTTGATGGTGGTAAAGACGGGCTTGTTGGCGTCTTTGGCGGCTTCCTTCTTCTTGGCAGCCGATGCACTGACGGCGATCATCGCCATAAGTGCGAAACTTAAAATCTTCTTCATAATTATAAATCAAATTAATGTTAGTATTTCTTTTTTTGGAAACGAATATGAATAATGTGAATAATTTTGTTCACGAATTTAAATAATATTATTCATATTAGTGGATAAAATTATACATATTATACACATTCGTTTCCTTTACTTTCTTTATTTCCTTTTTGTTTCTGCATAAACTCTTCGAGTTCCTGTGGATGATACGCGATGCGTTTCGAGCCGAGGAAACGGCAGCCGTCCTTCGTGATGAGGATGTCATCCTCAATGCGGATGCCACCGAAGTCCTTATACGTCTCGAGCTTGTCGAAGTCGAGGAACTCCTTGCAGTGTCCGCTGGCCTTCCAGTCGTCGATGAGCGCAGGGATGAAATAGATGCCGGGCTCGTCGGTGAGCACGAAGCCTTCCTCCAGCTTACGACCCATACGCAGACAGTTGGTACCGAACTGTTCGAGGTTCGGACGAGTCTCTTCGTCGAAGCCCACATAGATCTGTCCCAGACCCTCCATGTCGTGCACGTCCATACCCATCATGTGTCCCAGTCCGTGAGGCAGGAACATCGCGTGGGCACCGGCCTTCACGGCCTCGTCCACGTCGCCCTTCATCAGTCCGAACTCCTTCAGGCGCTCCGTCATCCGACGGCACACGGCGAAGTGCACATCCATATATTTCACGCCGGGCTTGGCCACGTCGAGCACATAGTCGTGACACTCCTCAACGATCGAATAGATCTCTAACTGCCTTTGAGTGAATTTCCCGTTGACGGGCATCGTGCGGGTGTGGTCTGAGCAGTAGTCGTCCAGTTCACAACCGGCATCGCAGAGCACCAACCTTCCGTCTTCCAATTCGTTGCCTGACGGTGCGCCGTGCATAATCTCACCGTGCTGGGAGAAGATCGTTGCGAAGCTGTTTCCCTGTGCCAGGCTGCGGGCGATGCCGTCCACCTGTCCCGCCACGAGTCTTTCCGTCACACCGGGCTTGATCAGCATCTGGGCCATCGTATGCATGGCGAAGCCCACATCGCAGGCCCGCTCGATGGCCTCAATCTCCTGTGGCTCCTTCGTGGCGCGCATCTTCACCACCGCTTGGATCAGCTTCAGCGAAGCCTTCTCCTTCTGCAGGCTCGGGTGAATCCCCAGCAGGTCCATGATCTGTATCTTCGTGTCGAAGCGATACGGCGGCAGGTAATGGATTTTTGAGGTGAGAGGTGAAAGGTAAGAGGCGAGAGATTTCATGGGTGCAGTCTTCGTGATACCCACCTCTGCGGCGAGATCGGCCACCGACGGCGTGAAACCCATCCACACGATATCCTCCACGTCGATATCATCGCCGAAGAGCCACTCCTCGTCGTTGTCGATATCAATCACGCCCACCAGTCCGTCTCTATGCTGTCCGAAGAAATACAGGAACGATGAGTCCTGTCGCATGGGAGCATACGCATTGGCAGGATAATTGTAAGGCGCCTCGTTGTTTCCGAAGAGGATGACGACGCCTTCGCCCACGAGCCGTTTTAACTCTGAACGGCGTCTGATATAGGTTTCTTTGTTGAACATTCTTAGTTTAATTATTTGTTATACGTCAATTTGTTTGCAAAGATAGCAAATTAATCACAATAAACAATGCACAATTCACATTTATTTCGTACTTTTGTCGAAAAATTATACAAATACTATGCAGTTAGGACCGAAAACGGGACTCGTTCTAGAGGGTGGGGGCATGCGTGGCGTGTTCACCTCCGGGGTGCTCGACGCCTTCATGAAGCACGAGCTGTACTTCCCCTACATCGTCGCGGTGTCGGCTGGTGCCTGCAACGGACTGTCGTACATGAGCCGTCAGCCCCGTCGTGCCAGGTACTCCAACATCGACATGCTGCAGAAGTACGGCTACATCTCGCTGAAGAGCCTCCTGACGCACGGCAGCATCTTCGACCCGAACATCCTCTACGAGCGCTTCCCCAACGAGATCGTGCCCTTCGACTACAACGCCTACGAGCACAATCCCGCCACTTATGAGATGGTGACCACCAACTGCCTGACGGGCCGTGCCGAATACCTCTCCGAGAAGCACGACTTCCGCCGCATGACCGCCATCGCTCGGGCGTCGAGTTCGCTGCCTTATCTCTCGCAGATCACCTATGTCGACGGCATTCCCATGCTCGACGGCGGCATCGTAGACTCCATCCCCGTGGTGCGGGCCATCGACAAAGGCTATTCACCAAACGTGGTCATCATGACGCGCAACCGAGGCTTCCGTTCGTCAGAGCCCGACTTCAAGGCACCACGCCTATTCTACAAGCAGTATCCCCGTCTGCGTGTTGTCCTGAGCCATCACGTGCAAGTCTACAACGAACAGCTCGACCTCATCGAGCGCATGGAAGACTGGGGCGAGGTGATCTGCATCCGTCCTGAGCGTCCGATGGAGGTGGACCGCATCTGCCGCGATACCCACAAGCTCGAGGCCCTCTACGAAGAAGGCTTCGCCCTCGGTGACCGCTTCTGCCGCGAGACATTGGATGTTTAACGACCACAGATTAATAACTTGAGAAAACAGTAATCTGATAAAATATTAACTATTGTTCTTCTGTCTGAAAAAAAAGTCGTACCTTTGCAGCCAAAATTGAAATAAATCGTAATAATAATGGGAAAAGTAATACTCACCGGTGACCGCCCCACCGGAAAACTCCATCTCGGACACTACGTCGGCTCTCTGCGCCGCCGTGTCGAGTTGCAGAATCAGGGCGACTACGACCGTATGTTCGTGTTTATGGCCGACGTGCAGGCCCTCACCGATAATGCCGACAACCCCGAGAAGATCCGTCAGAACATCATCGAGGTGGCTCTCGACTACCTCGCTGCCGGCCTCGATCCCGAGAAGTGCGTGCTCTTCATCCAGAGCCAGATACCCGAACTCGCCGAGCTCACCACCTATCTTATGAACCTCGTTTCCGTCAGCCGCGTGCAGCGCAATCCGACGGTGAAGACCGAGGTGAAGATGCGTGGCTTCGAGGGCGAGAGCATACCCCTCGGCTTCTTCTGCTACCCCGTGTCGCAGGCTGCCGACATCGCGCTCTTCAAGTCCACCACCGTTCCCGCTGGCGAAGACCAGGAGCCGATGCTCGAAGTGACGCGCGAACTCGTACGCCGCTTCAATCAGGTCTATGCCCCTGTGCTCGTCGAGCCGAACATCCTGCTGCCTGAGAACCTCACCGCCCGCCGTCTGCCCGGCACCGACGGCAAGGAGAAGATGTCGAAGAGCCTCGGCAACTGCATCTACCTCTCTGACTCCGCCGACGACGTCTGGCAGAAGGTGCGCTCGATGTACACCGATCCTGAGCACATCAACCTCAACGACCCCGGCCATGTGGAGGGCAACGCTGTCTTCACCTATCTCGATGCCTTCTCCTGCGATCAGGACTTCGCCGACTTCTGGCCAGAGTACCAGAACCTCGACGAGCTGAAGGATCACTACCGTCGTGGAGGTCTGGGCGACATGAAGTGCAAGAAGTTCCTCAACCAGGTGCTCAACAAGTTCCTCGAGCCCATGCGCCAGCGTCGTGCCGAGTTCGAGAAGGACATCCCCGAGATCTACAACATTTTAAAGAAAGGTACTGCGCAGGCGCGCGAGGTCGGCGTCCAGACGATGGACGAAGTCCGCAAGGCCATGCGCATCGACTACTTCAACGACGCTGACCTCATCCGCCAGCAGTCCGAGCGCTACGCAAAATAAAGCAATTACATATATAAAAAAAGAGAGTGAACCGCGCGGTTCACTCTCCTTTTTGTATATAGGAATCTGACGATTACTCACTAAACCAATTTTTAAACCAAGATTCAGGAGCACTCGAGCGCTCAGGCATCCAGGTTTGAGTCTCAGGAACAGCAATCATCATCGGAGCCTCACCTGGCTTCGGGAACTCGATGATTATTCCGTCGGTTTCTCCATTACCGTCGACAAGCACTCTGATGTTGTTCGTATTGGGATTCCAGTCATTATTGTCAATGGTAAACCTAGCCAGTATACTCTGGTCACCGCTATAATAAATAGGTGTATTGCCCCAACCAGTGTTCAGCATATCTGTAGCGGCGTATGTCGGAGTCTTGGTCCATCTGGTGATGGTTTTGGTACCAATCTCAATGGTGAAGTTCATCGTACCACCGGCAGCACGTACAATAGCCTCCTGATGGCGACTGGTAGGAATCACTTCTTCATTAATTAACTGATTGTTGCCATCAAATGTGAGCTTCATCTTATAAACGTTAGACACGTCAACAACCACATCGTTGAAGTCGAAGTCGTCGGTAGTGCCAAGGTCTTCCATCATGTAACGCTTGGTCTCTCTCACTTCCTTCTCATCAATGTTTATCACCTCAGGACCGATCATCAAGAATACCAAGTCCTCATAGTCCTTGTCAGAGGCAGTCTTTGAATTATCCTCACAGCCAATGACGGTCACTTTATAGCCCTCAGGGATACCAGTCAAGCCTTGGACACCTTCCAGAGCCAGCATCATATTATCCAGTGAGGAAATCCTGGAGGGAGCGTCGCCTCTTGAATATGCATTATCACCGCCAGTCCATACCTTCAGGAAGAAATACATGGTCTGATTGGGGGTTGCCTTAAATTTGTATGTGGGAGCCTTGATTTGTTCTGCAGTAAGAGGGATACCATTCTGGTTTGTCGGTGATTTCCAATTTCCTTTAGAATCCTGATATGTCAAAGCATCGTTTTTCTTCCAAATCATAAGCTCTTTACCTCCGACGTTCATCCACAACTCCCAGTAATAACTGGCACATCCCTGATAGAAAGGAACGATGGTGAAGAATTGCTGATCGGTTACCGAAATGAAAGGACTACCTTTCTGAGAGTTGTTCTTACCAGCCTCCATATTATCGTGCATCCAGGTAACGACGCTATTCCCGATGTACATCTCACCAGATGAGTCTAATGTGACGTCACCGGAAGTTGCAGCGCCATCTGTCTCACGTGTACCAGCGGGGGTAGTTGAAGGCAGGTAGGAAATGGGTTCCATCGTAGCGAAGTCCCAAGTCTGATTGGGATCGATAGGGCCATACTTCTTTTCGAAGTTTTTTGCATACTCACTCTTCTGCTGGGTTACAACATAACCGCTGTCGAAGAGCTCTTCTCCTTTTGAACATGATGTGAAAGCTGCGCACACTGTGGCCATGCTTCCAA
>JAEEGH010009901.1_pt1 | contig 22041 bp, 11 predicted proteins | sample 9134181 | NCBI WGS metagenome assembly JAEEGH01 (sample SAMN16246544, study PRJNA631951) | gut metagenome | biome: gut microbiome; feature: rumen; material: DP-attached | host: Bos | place: Iran: Karaj | collected 2018-10
CAACCTTTAGTTGAAACAAACTCAATAGTCCCTAGTTTTTCCGAGATTGTTACAAATCTTATTGATGGATTAGAAACGCAAGAGACAGACCTGAAAGCCAGGATAGGAGTGTTGAGAAGACAGGTTCATGAACATCCTTATAATCCTATCTCATATTGTGAATTGGCAAGGTGTTATGCCAGCTTAGGGTTGGATGAGAAGGCTAAACTTTATATGGATTATGCTGTGTATTTAGCACCACATAGCAGGTATATTTCACGATGCGCTGCCAGATTTTATGTGCATATTAATGATTATGAACGGGCAAAAAAAGTACTGATTTCCAATGGCCGTATTAGTAACGATCCATGGTTGATGTCGGCAGAAATCGCTGTTGAATCAGTAATGGAACGCTCTTCAAGATACGTTAAGATTGGCCGTCAGCTTGTCTTTTCGGGAGATGTCTCACCCTATAGTAGTAGCGAGCTTTGTTTTGCTATTTGTAATGAGGATAGGGAGGCTGGCAAACGAAAAGATGCCCGAAAGATGTTTGAGAAAGGATTAGTTGATCCTAATGACAACTGTTTGGCTCAAGCTCAGTTCTTCGCTAAAGAAGATGAAAACATTAATTTGGACATTGCGTCATTCAAAGGAATTGTTCATAAGTATGAAGCCGATACACGCAAAGCTCTTATAGCAGGTCAATACCAAGATGCGTTTGTCTCATCCCTAAAATGGATGCATGAATATCGGTTTGAGCACCGGCCAATTGAGTTTGCCTTTGGTATATCTTGTGATTTTTTGAAGGAGTATGATTATGCAATTAATATTGTTAAGCGATATCTTAATACGGCTCCAAAAGACCAAATTGCTATTAACAACTTAATTTATGCTTTGGGTCTTTCAGACAGAGTTGAGGAAGCCGAGTATTATATGCAAAGAATAGATTTAGATCAATATAAAAAAGAAGACAATTCGCCAAACGGGATATGTTTGCTTGCAACATGCGGCCTAATTGAGTACAGGAAGGGGCATATAGAAGATGGTCGAGAGCTATACAATAAAGCTATAGAGGTAGCAAAAAAAAGAAAAGATAAGAAACTTGCAGACAGAGCTCGGCTAAATATGATTCGTGAAGAAGTTCATTGTGTTGAAGACTACGACACGAAGCTGTTGAGTGAGATGGAAACATTGAACACGGGAAGTAAACTAGAGACTGAGCAATTGAAGAAAGACATTCTCATGGAAGTTGAAAAGAAGAAGAATGTTAATGTCTCTCCCTAATAGAATTTGAGTTAAGGAGAAAAAGAGTGATATTGGAAAAAAATCTTTCCGAAAGCCGTTTTTTTTGTCTTCGATGAGGAGGCCCGCGATGAGGGTTTTCGTTATGCGTGCTTACGTCCTATCGTGCTAACGATGGGGTATGGTCTTCGGCGGCGAGAAGCATGTTTTGGCTTTCTTCGGAGATTGGGTATAGGACTGGGGCGTGGAGGGCGACTTCGGTGTCTTCGTCGTCGGTCCATTCCTCGCATTGCCTTAGGACGATTTCGAGGGCGCTTTCGGCTTCCTCGGGCGGGTACTTGTATTTCTTCAGCAACCGCTTGACCATCTTGCGCATTCCAGCACGAGCTGACTCTTTGTGCTGCCAGTCGATGGTGCGGTTCTTGCGCAAGGCCTCGGTCAGTTCTTTAGTCATGGCCACCAGCTCGTCGTTCTCATAGACATCGCGGACGGCCTGCGGACGCGACAAGGCATCGTAGAAGGCCTTTTCCTCATCATTGAGGCCAAGGTCGTTGCCTTGCTGCTCGGTTTCCTTGATTTGTGAGGCGAGCTTCAGCAACTCTTGAATGACCTCTTCGTTGGTGAGCATGCCTTTCAGGTAGTTGCTCAGGGCGTTGTTTAACAACTCGGAGAATTTCTCGCTCTGCACCAGGTTCTTGTGCTGGAAGGCCTTCACCTTGTCCTTCAACAGGTTTTCCAAAATCTGGATGGAGATATTCTTCTCCTTCATCTTGGCCAGCTCTTCAAGGAAGGCAGGGTCGTTGAGCGAGAACTCTTTGCCCTCGTTCTGGAAGAGGTTGATGACGCCTTCGCTCTTCACGCTCTGCTTCATCAGCTCGCGGATGCGCTCGTCGATGTCCTTCTTCGTTATCTTGCCCTTGCTGGACAAACGTGACAGCATGACGCGGACGGTCTCGAAGAAGGCACTCTCCCATCGCTGGGATTCGGTGAGCAAGCTGCGGCACAAGGTGATGGACTGATGCAACAGGGTGGCGTGCTTCATGAAGTCGTTCTTCTTATCCTGGCGTTCGATGGCCAGCATGAAGTTGGTGCCGCCCTTGATAAGCTCGGCGCGTTTGAGGTCGGATGCATCCCTGAACTTCGAGTAATCGAAGCCGTGCATGAGGTCGCGGCAGATTTCCAGCTCTTCTTGGAACTTATGCAGGGCTGTGGTCTTGATGTTGGGGTCGCCGAACTTCTTGCGGTCGTTGCTGGTGTAGAACTTCATGGCAGCCTTCAGGGCTTGCGCGATGCCGATGTAATCGACCACTAGACCGCCTTCCTTGCCTTTGAACACGCGGTTGACGCGGGCGATGGCTTGCATGAGGTTGTGGCCGCTCATGGGCTTGAAGACGTACATGGTGGCCAGGCTCGGCACATCGAAGCCGGTGAGCCACATGTCGACGACGATGGCGATCTTCATCGGGTCGTCGTCGTCCTTGAACTTCTTGGCTAGCTCTTGCTTGTATTGCTTGTTGCCTATGATGTCGCGCCACTCCTCGGGGTCGTTGTTGCCGCTGGTCATCACACATTTGACCTTCTCGGTCCAAGTGGGACGCAGTTCAAGCAGGCGCTTGTAAATCTTGATGGCTATGGGGCGGCTGTAGGCGACTATCATAGCCTTGCCCGTCAGCTCCTGCTCGCGGTAGTTCTCGTAGTGGCTGAGGATGTCCTGCACCAAGGAATCAATGGTAGAATCGGCACCCAGCAGCTCTTCAAGGTGCGAGAGGTCTTGCTTGCTCTTCTCAATTTGTCGTGCATCGGCACCTTGCATCTCCAGCAGCTCGTATTCTTGATCGATGAGCTTTAAGGTGTCGTCGTCAAGTTTCAGGTTGATGACGCGGCTTTCGTAGTAGACCGGCACGGTGGCGTGGTCGAGGACGCTTTGGGTCATGTCGTAGACATCGATGCAGTCGCCGAAGACCTCGATGGTGTTGCGGTCTTTGAGGGCTACAGGTGTGCCCGTGAAGCCAATGAAGGAGGCATTAGGCAGCGAGTCGTGGATGAGGCGGGCGGTGCCGACGCTGACCTTACCCGTGACGGGATCAATCTTCTCTTCAAAGCCGTACTGGCCACGGTGTGCCTCGTCGCTCATCACGATGATGTTGCGGCGGGTGGACAGCGGCGCGTCATATTCCTCGAACTTCTGCATGGTGGTGAAGACAATACCGTTGGCCGTGCGGCCTTCGAGCAGCTGGCGCAGGTGCTCGCGTGTGGTGGCCTGCACTGGCTTTTGGCGCAGGAAGTCCTGGCATTTGGCGAACTGGCCGTAGAGCTGGTTGTCGAGGTCGTTGCGGTCGGTGATGACGACGATGGTAGGCTGCGACACGGCAGCCTGCAACAGATGGGAATAGAACACCATCGAGAGGCTTTTGCCGCTGCCTTGGGTATGCCAGAACACGCCAATCTTGCCGTCGCCGGTGACGGCATTGCGAGTGCGCTGGATGGCTTTGTTGACGGCGAAATACTGGTGGTAGCCCGCCAGGATCTTATAGTCTTTGCCTTCGTCCTTGCAGTAGCAGACGAAGTTTTTGATGATATCGATGAGGCGGTCTTTGCGGAACATGCCTTCAAAGAACACGTCGTAGTCGACGACCTCGGTGCTCTCGTACACACCGTCTTTGGACTTCCATTGCATGTAGCGGTCTTCGCTGGAGGTGATGGTGCCTGCCTTGGACTCGGCCATGTCGCTCATGACGCAGAAGACATTGTAGGTGAACATGGTAGGGATTTCCTTCATGTAGTTCTTCAGTTGGCGATAGGCCGCGCTGGCGTCGGTCTCTTCGCGTGAGGGCGACTTCAGCTCCATCAGCACAATGGGGAGGCCATTGAGGAATAGGATGAGGTCGGCGCGTTTCTTGGACTTCTCCACGTAGGTCCACTGGTTGACCAGGAGGAAGTCGTTGTTGGCGGCGTTCTTATAGTCTGCCAGATACACGATGTCGTTTTTCAGTTCGTGGCCGTTGTGGAAGGTGACTTCCACGCCGTGCTGCAGATAATCCATGAAAAGCTCGTTGTTCTGCACCATGTTGCCGGCTTCGATGTGGAGCAGTTTGCGTTCTGCCTCATCGATGGCCGACTTGGGGAGCGAAGGATTAAGGTCCTTCAGCTTCTCGCGCAGGCGTTCGAGATAGAGCGGGCAGTAATAGTCCTTGTCCTCGAAGTTGTTCTGGATGTCGTAGCCGTTGAGGTAGTTGTATTCCAACCGCTGGGTGAACAGTTCAATGAGTGTCTGCTCGTAATGGTCTTCGTTGTAGTCTGACATAGCTTTACTGATTATTCTTGATTAAATTAAATCATCGTCCAAAAGGAAAGGGATGACACCGATGTGAAGGATGCCGTCGTCATCCGTCCAGGGTTTCGACAAGCCATCGGTAATGACAACTTTGCGGAAGAAATCGCCGGAGTTTTTCAGCGAGAAAGTTTCCTGTTGGCGCTTTTCCTCGGTATCGACGTTCAATGCTGACTGGATGTAGATTTTCTCCTTGCCGGTGTTGACGATGAAATCGATTTCGTATTGCGATTGCTGGCGTTTGCCGTCCTTAACGCGCACTATCTCCACCACGCCCACATCGACGCTATAGCCTCTTCGTATCAATTCGAGAAAGATCAGGTTCTCCATGAGATGCGATTTCTCCTGCTGTCTGAAGTTGAGACGGGCATTGCGCAGTCCCAAATCCATGGCATAGTATTTCAGGGTGTTCTCAAAATAGCGTTTCCCTTTCACGTCATATCTTTTCGAGCCAACGAAAAGGAAAACATCCTCCAAATAGTCAAGATAGTTCTTTATGGTATGGTCGGAAGTGTTTTTGTGCATCAGCGAGCCTGCGCTGTTGGCCAGGTTGTGGGGATTGGTGAGAGAGCCGACTGCCGAAGACAAAGCGTCGATTACAGCCTCCAGCACCTCGTCGTCTTTCAGATTATAGCGTTCCACTATGTCCTTGACGTAAACCTTTTTGAACAGACCGGCGAGATAGGCTCGTTTTCCTTTTTCCTCGGGTTCGAGCACCGCCAGCGGCATGCCTCCGAAGGTGAGATATTGCTCCAAGGCATCGGCTTTTTCCATGCCTGAAACGGGATAAAACTCTTTGAATGACAGAGGGAACACCTTGATTTCGGAGCCTCGGTCGCGAAAGTTGGTGACAATGTCTTTCGACAACATCTTTGAGTTGGACCCAGTGACATACACATCCAGGTTGTGACGTGCCGCCAAGTCGTTCAAAATGTCGTAGAAAGTGGTATAGAGCAGGTCGCGGTCTTCTTCGGGTACCAGACGCTCGTCGATTTGCGAGTTCTTGATTTTGTATGACAATTGGATCTCGTCGATGAAGACATAGTATTTCTTGTCCAGGTTTGAGGTGCGGCCGACGACATGCTCGAACAGGGTTTCGGGGTTTCTGAATGCCACATCCGACTTTCTGTCTAAAGCGATTTCCACAAAAGCATCTTCTGGAACGCCTTCTTTCAAGAGGTGGTTCTTGTAAAGGGTGGAGAGCAGGAATGACTTGCCACAACGCCTTATGCCGGTAATGATTTTCACCTTACCGTTCCAGCGTTTCGCAAGTAGTTCATTTACATATTGTTCGCGTTCTATGTTCATAATATCCTTGTTATTATACTGCAAAAATAGTCGTCATTTACGACAGTTTTTGCAGTGCAAAGATACGGCTTTTTTTATTACTCGCTCAAAATCAGAAAATTTATTCAACAAATCAAGGCATTTCTATTTCGTTCACTTTCAGTTCGCCTGACATGAGGCGGGGCAGCAGCGCATCGCGGAGCTGGGAAAGGCGGCGGGATTCTTTCTCAATGCTTCCTCTCATAGTGAATGTATCAGATACAATTCTTTGGAATTGATTGATGATATCCTTGGGAGGAATTACCAATTCAAAATTATGAATATCAGCGGGTTTGACATGCGGTTGAACAGCTCCTGTTTGCGCATGCCTTAACAATCTTCTGTTTATTGTAAGAAAACAATACACAAAGAACAGATTTTCACAGGTGGAATCGATAAACGAGCAATCCGAAGCCCATACTTCTTGATAATACATACGCATAAAACCAGCATTTGCTCCCGAGCCACTAACAGTTATTACAGGTGATTTCGTATTCGCAACATTGTGATAGCACGATGGTTCGAGACCGCCAGCCACCACAGGCACCTCTCCTAATATGGAATCTTTTGTCAATAAGTTCTTTCCTCTTTTAAAAGCACAAAGTTCTCCAAGCGTACCCACTTTCCAACCTTTCGGTATCATCCCCATTTCGCTCTCCACAAATTCGCCATCCTTAAAAGGCTCAAAATCCACAAACCATGACTTGAATAAGGCTTGGGCTTGCTGCTCTAAATTATCATTTCTTAGCTTCAATAACCACAAAATAAAACAAGTCAACAAGAGAAGTGATAATGGGAAATTATCATTTAACCGCTTGTTCACCTCGATTTTTTTATCAAGAGAGGAAAGGATGGCCATTATTGCGTTTTGTGTTTCCAATGGGGGAACTGGCACGAAAACTTCTTTAAACGTAGAGGTTGGCCTTGCTAAAGCTGGAACACCCACTTGTGAAGCATTCATCAGAATACGGTGTTTGCCTTTAGGAGTATGGAAAAAATAAACGAAGAAATCTGGACGAATAAGATCTTGTTTCAGCTTTAATCTGAATTGACTTTGAGAAATCACATATTGCTCAAACTTAGAGTCTTGGGGGATGTAAACAATTTGGCCTAAAGTTCCACGATGAGTTATTACAACATCACCTCTATGAGCATTCGCTTTGCCTAAACTATCTGCTTTCTCTTGCGAGACATAATTAAACGACTCTTCTTGTAGCTTAAAACCTTGTAAATTGGAACCATTCAACACGGGAACCCCAAAGTCGATGAAATTATCAACTTTGATATTAGAGCCAAACGGCCCCATTGATATTTCATCAATAACATCTGAAATTTTATATTCTTTCCACTCTTCCATAAATGAGAATTTACTCGTCTATTAGGAGGCAAAAATACTCTTTTTTTCATTGGTTTTTGCCCATTTAGCTCAAAAAACGCCGATGAGACAGTTTCACATTATTCTGGTTGACCATGGCATAGTGCATGGTGGTGTCGATTTTGACGTGGCCGAGGAGCTTCTGCACCTGCTCCACGGGCATGCCTTTGTCGATGGCCATGGTGGCCAATGTCCTGCGGAACTTGTGGGGATGCACCCTTGGCACCTTGGCTTCCTTGCCAATCTTGCGCAAGCGCACTTCGACGCCCGAGATTTGCAGCCGACGATGCGGCTTGGCCAAAGAGACGAACAGGGCCTTGTTTTTGTCGCGGCGGCTGTTGAGGTACTCCTGCAGATGTATCTTGGCGCGGGCATTGAAATAGACGATGCGTTCCTTGTTGCCTTTGCCGAAGACGACGCATTCGCGCTCATTGAAGTTGACATCCTCACGGTTGAGCTTAACCAACTCGCCGACACGCATACCCGTGGAGGCCAAGAGGTCAATCATGGCGAGGTCGCGGGGATGGACACAGGTGTCGCGCAGGTTTTCCAAGGACTCATCGGTCAAGACCTCTTTGACTTGTGCGCCGGTCTTCACTTTATGGATGCGACGCACAGGACTTTTGATGATGTAGTCCTCTTCTTCGAGCCAGGCGAAGAAGGACGAGAAGATGCGGCGGACGTTGTCGACCGTGACGCGGCTGGCCTTACGTTTGCGCTGGAACACGGCGAGATAGGCACGGATGTCTTCGGTGGTGTAGTCGGTGACGCGCTTGGGCATGGTCTTGTAGAGCTGCTGGATGGTGTTGCCATAATAGCGGACGGTGGGGCCGCTGCAGCCTTCGACCTGTTTGGCCGAGAGAAAGGAATGCAAAAGGCTTTCGTTGGTTTCGTCGGTGGCCTGCTTGGTTTCTTCGTCAGCAGTGATGTTGTACTTGCTGACGACACGCAGCAGTACACCATTCAGCAGTGCCATTTGTTCGACATTCAAAGCATCAGCCATGGCGTTGCTGATTTCTACGATCAATTTTTCTTTCATGGGTTCTTCGTATTTATTGAGACTGACAATATAACGAAGAAAGCATCAGTTGTTTATGAGACTACAATCATTACCTATTGCTTGTTATCTTTTCCCATCAATTCTTTTTTTATTTAGGATTCTTCCTCATCAATAATGTTGTCAAAACGGGCTTTGGCTGCCTCCAACGACTTCTGGATTTGGTGCATCAACACATGACGCGGCGGCAGTTCGGTTAGGTACTTCGCCACTTTTATGCCCGCCTTGTCCAATTGCAACAGCTCTATCTGTTCTTCGCTGCCCTCGGTGCAGAGCAACAAACCTAATGGCGACTCTTCGCCTGGTTCCATCTCGTTCTGCTCCAGCCAACGCAGATAGAGTTCCATCTGTCCCTTGTACTCAGCCTTAAAGCGGCCTTTCTTGAGGTCGATGGCAATCAAGCGGTGCAGACGACGATGATAGAACAACAGGTCGAGATAGAAATCCTCGCCGTCGATAATCATGCGTTTCTGTCGGGCAACGAAACTGAAGCCATTGCCCAACTCGATGATAAACTGCTCCAAATGAGCCACCAAACAGTCTTCGAGACTCTTCTCGCTATACATGCCCTTCAAACCCGTAAACTCTAAGAAATATGGGCTCTTGAAGACCAAATCAGGCGACATCACATTGTCATCACGCAAAGTGGAGAGTTCTTTCTTAATGAGTTCGTCAGGTTTTGTGGCAATGGCGGTGCGCTCATAGAGCATGCCGTCGATTTCCTTGCGGAGCCTATCACGCCCCCATCTTTCTGAAGCGGCTAAAGTGATATAAAACTCTCTTTGAAGTTCATCTTTCAAAGATAATACCTCAATAAAATGCGACCATGATAATTGCGCCGCAACCTGCGACACAATTCTAAACTCTGGAAATTGCTGGGCAAACTGCATCATTCTCCTAATGTTTCTTAGCTCAAACCCCTTCTTTCCATATTCAAATTGCAATTGTGTCGCAACCTGCGACACAATTTGCTTTCCATATTCAGCTCGCTCATTTCCAAGCACTTCACGATTGATACGCTCCCCAATATGCCAGTACATCGTAGTCAGCGCATAATTGGCCGTGGCAGCCACATGGCCACGAGCCTGCTCGATGATCTGGCGCAGATCCTGCATCAAAGATTGTGTCGACGCTGTCGCGACAATTTGATTATTCTTTTCTATCTCGTCCATAGCTCAGTCAATATTAAAGCCAATATTCCCTAGTTGTTTACGAATCTCCTCCTCCAAGCGATGGCTCTCGGCAAAAAGACCACTCAGTTCAGCGGTGAGCCGTTCCATCTTTTCCTCGAACGGTTCCCCATCATCTTCCTGCTCAGCGATGCCAACATAGCGGCCAGGAGTGAGAATGAAGTCTTGTGCGCCTATCTCTTCGAGCGTCTTCACGGCGCAGTAGCCTTTCTCGTCTTGTAGAGTGTCGTTGCGGTAGTCGGTGAAGGTCTGGGCGATGCGGTTGATGTCATCCTCGGTCAGTTCACGGAGCTTGCGGGTGACCATGGTGCCCATGTTGCGGGCATCGATGAAGACGACTTTGCCTGGTTGTGTTTTCTGTCGGCTGAGGAACCACAGACATACAGGAATACCAGTGCTATAGAACAATTGGCTTGGCAAGGCAACGATGCCTTCCACGAGGTCGGCCTGCAGGATGTTCTTACGGATTTCGCCTTCGCCTCCGCTCTGGCTGCTCAGCGAGCCGTTGGCCAGCACCATGCCGATGCGTCCCGAAGGCGACAGGTGGCTGATCATGTGTTCTAGCCAGGCAAAGTTAGCGTTGCCCGCTGGCGGGATGCCGTATTTCCAACGGACATCTTCTTGGAGCTTATCGGCACCCCAGTCGCTCATGTTGAAAGGTGGATTGGCCATCACGAAGTCAGCTTTCAGTGTGGGGTGGCGGTCGTCGAAGAAGGTGTCGGCATTGCGGTCGCCCAGGTCGGCCTCGATGCCACGGATGGCGAGGTTCATCATAGCCATCTTGCGGGTGTTGGCGTTGATTTCCTGACCAAAGATGCTGAGGTTCTTGATGTCGCCCTGATGATGCTTGACAAAATCAGCACTTTGAACGAACATGCCACCGCTGCCCATTGCTGGGTCGTAGCAGCGGCCTTTGTAAGGCTGCAGCACGGCCACGATGGTGCGGACTATGCAGCTGGGCGTGTAGAATTCGCCTGCGTTCTTGCCTTCGAGCGAGGCGAACTTGGAGAGGCAGTATTCGTAGGTACGGCCCAAAAGGTCTTTGTTCTCTTCCTGTTTGCCCAACTCGATGGTGTTGGTGAAGAGGTCGACGACATCGCCGAGACGACGCTTGTCAAGCTCGGGACGGGCGAAGTTTTTGGGCAAGATGCCTTTGAGGCGGTCGTTCTCTTTCTCGATCTCCATCATGGCGTTGTCGATGACCTTGCCGATCTCAGGGGTGTGTGCCGCTTCGGCGATGACGCTCCAGCGGGCATCGGCGGGCACATAGAAGATGTTTTCGGACACGTATTCGTCCTTATCCTCCTCGAAGCCGTCGCCTTCGTCGACTAACTGCTGGTGTTTCACGTCGAAACAGTCGGATATGTATTTCAGGAAGATGAGGCCTAGCACCACGTTTTTATACTCTGCCGCGTCGATGGAGCCACGCAGCAGGTCGGCAGCTTTCCATATCTTGTCTTCAAAGCCTATGTCAGCTGTGTTTGTCTTTGCCATACGATAATGATTTAATGCGCAAAAGTAGAGAAAAAAATCTATAAATAAATAAAACTATATAAAAGAGGTGTTAGGGGGAGTTGTTTAGTTCTCGTTATGCGTGCTAACGTGCTTTCGTGATTACGAAGGGTGGTTTTTCTCCACGAAAATGAGTTGAGGAAAAGGAGGAAGTTGAGGAAGATGAGGAAAGAGTAAAAGCGGGCGGTTGTAAAGATTCTTTACAGCGGTGTAAAGATTCTTTACACTTTGGGGTTGGGGTGGTTTTTGTATTTTATTGATTATTATGGTTTTGTGATTTTGACATGATAGATGCTATCTGCCTTTTCGTTTTTAAACATTCCATAATATGAACCGCTTCAAAGACACATTAATTAAAATCCTGTCCTTGGGGATAGGTCTCGCCATTGGTGTCGTGCTGATTGCCAAGGTGTGCTTTGAATTGTCGTATGATAGCTTCTACAAAGACGTGGACCGCATCTATTGGATTACCGAGAACATCATCTTCCAAGAAGGTGGCGACCCCGATGACTTCTGGGGCACTTCGGGCGGCATCGCCCCGGGCTTCAAGGCGGAAGTGCCGGGCGTGGAAGCGGCAACGCGCTATTCCAATCTGCTCAACGGTAACCTTTATGACGAAAGCGACAACCTCATCACGGGTTTGTGCATTGGCGCGGACACTTGCTTCTTCGACTTTTTCAATCGTGAATTTCTCGCTGGCGACCCGATGCAGGCCCTGCAGGAGTACAATGGCGACATCGCCGTCAGCCGCAGTTTTGCGGAGAAGTTGGGCGGCGTGAACGAAGCCATCGGCAAGCAAATGTTTGTGGTGGACGTGCTGAAACTCGCCGTAATTGCAGCCCTGTTTGGCGTGGCGATTGCCTACTTTGTCTCAGACAAGTGGCTTGAACTGTTCGCCATCCGTATTAGCCTCTCGTCAATGTACTTTATTATCGGCGCAGTGGTGGTCTTGCTTATCGTGACCGTCGTGGTCGTGTTGAGCAGCAATCGCGTTGCACGGATGAATCCGGTGAAATCGTTGAAGAATAATTGATTATTATCACAAAACCGACAAAACTTGCAAAACAATGCGTAAGTCCACAGAAAACAGCAAAGCGGCTCCACAACCATGTCGCCGCTGGGAAGCAGCCGGTTGGCGTGCTTCCCACAACTAGGAAAAAAGGGGTTGATGGTTTTGTGGGTTTTGTGACAAAATAGAAAGAAAACAACAAATAATCAGATAGTTATGGAAAACATGGATCGAAAAATCGAAAAGAAAAAAGGCATTGCGCTGGCGTTTACCAAGAAGGCGTTGCCGTATTGGGGCGCGGCGTTGCTGCTCGTCTTTATCCTTTGGCTTATCTTCAGGGACGACTCGAAGAAACTGCGTATCGATGCCGACAACATCAGCATTGCGACGGTGACTTCGGGCGAGTTCAACGACTATATCCGCATCAGCGGACAGGTGGCACCGATGACGACGATACAAATCAGCCCCTTGGAAGGCGGCGTGGTGCAGCAGATTGTGGCCGAGGAAGGCAGTCGGGTCAATGCTGGCGATGTCATCGTCATCCTGAGCAACGAGAACCTCGATATGCAGATCCTTACCTCGGAGGCCGACCTTGCCGAGAAGGAGAACATCCTGCGCAACACCATGATACAGATGGAACAACAGAAGCTGAGCGTGGAGCAGGAGAAGCTGCAGCTGCAAATGGAGGTGCAACGCAACCACCGCACATACGAGGCGCAGCAAGCACTTTACAACGACGGCCTCATCGCCCGCGAGGACTTCCTGAAAGCCGAAGAGGACTTTGAGCTCTCGAGCAGCCGCCTGAGGCTGGTGGAGAACCGCGCCAAACAAGACAGCCTTCACCGCTCGGTGGAAATCGACCGGATGCGCGAGAGCCTCGAGAACATGCGCGTGAACATGATGATGATCCGTAAGCGCAAGGAAAACCTGACCATCAAGGCACCCATCGACGGTGAGTTGGGTCTCTTGGATGTCGTGCTCGGACAGTCGGTGGGCGCAGGTTCCAAAATTGGGCAAATCAACAACCTTGACAGCTACAAGATTGAGGCTCAAATCGACGAGCATTACATCGACCGTGTGACGCCGGGCTTGGAGGCCACCTTTGAGCGGCAGAGCGAGCGTTATCAGGCGCAGATCCGCAAGGTATATCCCGAGGTGCGCGACGGCAAGTTCAAGGCCGACTTCAAGTTCATGGAACAGCAGCCCGAGAACATCCGCAGCGGCCAGACCTATTACCTCAACCTGCAACTGGGTCAGCCCGTGGAGGCGGTACTCATTCCGCGTGGTGCCTTCTACCAGAAGACGGGCGGCAAGTGGATCTATGTGTTCTCGCCCGACGGCACCAAGGCCACGAAACGTGATATCCGCATCGGTCGGCAGAACCCGCAGTATTACGAGGTCATTGAGGGCTTGGAGCCAGGCGAGAAGGTGATTACTTCGTCGTATGATAACTTCGGGGAGAGTGATGTTTTGGTGTTTTGAGGGACTCCCCCACCCTACTCGGCACCCCTTCTAGAGGGGGAAGTCGCCAAAAAAAGTAGGGACATAGGTTTTTTGAGCTACTTGTTATATTATTGATTTACAGTTAAATCCGATAAGGACATTTGGAAAAAGTAGGGACATGGCCCTTTGGAAGGGGTTTGACCTCTTGACAAGCGTTTTTTCTGTATATTTTTGCGATGTGTATCGGCCCTTCGACAGGCTCAGGGTCCTTGGCGGTCACGTGAAGTTAAGGTGCCTGAGCCCGTCGAAGGCCCGACAGTAAACCAAGAAGCCTATGAAGACGAACTTAAAATCCCTTATCCTAACGGTCCTCGCTTTCGGCGTGATGTTTTCCGCTTGCGAGAGCCAGTCGAAGCGGATGGAACAGGCGCAAGCCCTATATAAAGAAGGTGTGCAGCTGCGCGAGCAACGCCGCTCCGAAGAGGCCGCCGAGAAGTTCCTGCAAGGACTGGTCATCGTGCAACGTTCCGACAAGACCACAGAAGCCATCCAGCTGGAAGGCCAACTCAGCGACAACCTCGGTGCCATGTACCTCAAACACGGCCTTTTCGAGGATGCCTTCAAGCAACACCAACAGGCCTTGAACTGCTTCCGCCAAACAGCTGACTCTACTGGCATGATGAACGCCTACCGCAACAGCGGACGGGCAGTGCGGGCACAGGAGCAATACACACAGGCCAAGCAATACTACGACTCGGCCTTCCGCGTCGCCACCTTCATCAACGACCGAGCTATGCTCGCTGACCTCTATCTCGAGATGGGTCGCGACTACTACATGGAGACGGGCAACTTCGCCAAAGGCATCGAGAGCGTCAACCAAGCCTTGGAAATCGGTCTCAACGACAACGACACCGACATTGCCCACATGACCTTGGGCATCCTTTATTATTACACGCGCGAAAACGAGAAAGCGAAGCCCTACTTAAACCAAGCCCTCCGCAGCGAGCGTGCCGGACTGAAAATGTCGGTATATCAAACGCTTTACGCCATTGCCTACAGCGAGGGTGACTACCAACAGGCGGTGCAATACCATACGCTGTTTTCCGATAACCTGGTGCAAGCCGATGCAGAACACTCCAACGAGACCATACAACGCATCAAGGCGGAGTATGAACTGAAGGCCCAGCAAAGTGAGTTGGAGAGCCTGCACCGCAACCGCGACCTGAAACTCTATCTGATTATCGCCTTGGCGGTGATTGCCTTGCTCGTTATCCTGCTGATTGTGAGGAAGAAAATCAGTGACCACAAGTTGGAGATGGAGCATTTCGGGCGGCAGGTGGAGCGCGACCAGAACCGCATCCACGAGTTGGTGAGCGACATGGAAACACTGATTCGCACCAACGACGAACTGCGTCGCCAGCAGCAGCCCCTTCCGCCGAAGGATTTGATGTCGATCCAGAAAATCTTGACGCGAAACAAGATTATGACCACTGCGCAAGCCCTCACGGAAGAAGTGAACAACGACTCGCTCAACTTCGAACTGACCGACAACGACTGGAACGACTTCATCAGCCTGACGGACTTGGTCTTCGATGGCTTCTCGCAGCGGCTGTTGCAACTCTACCCCAAACTCAGCAAGTGGGACGTGCGCATCTGCTGTCTCTCCAAGAACGGCTTCTCCAACCAGGTGATTTCCATTCTGTTGGACACCCAGACCGACTCTTACTACAAACGCAAAACCCGCATAAAACAGATGAAGATGGACCTCGGGGATGATAACCGCACTTTTGAGGAGATAGTAAATGCAGTATGAGCTATCAGCTGTCAGCAGTCAGCCATCAGCTTGGTTTGACCGTTGCTGAAATCGAAGATTCAACGAAGTTAAAGCTGATTGCTGACGGCTGAAAGCTAAATGATGAAATCAAATAATTAACAATCAAATAATTAGACCTATGAAAAGATTAGTATTAACTATAGCGATTTTAGCTGGCTTCGCCCTTGGTGGCATTGCGCAGAGCCTCAACTACGACTTTGAAGACGGTACCCTTCAAGGTTGGACCACCCTCGATGGCGATGGCGACGGCCATTGTTGGGAACCTTCCATTGGCGGTATGGGTCACAATTCCAATGGGATGGTGATGGCTTATTCTAGGGACTATGCCACGGGCGAACCTCTTACACCAAATGAGTATCTCGTTTCACCACGATTGGTTTTGAATGAATGGCCCGTTATCAATTTCTTTGTTTGTGCTTTGGATGAAATCTATTGTGCAGAGCATTTTGGAGTTTTCATCTCAACGACAGTCAACGATGACCCGCTGGCTTTCACGCTCTTGCATGATTGGACCTTAACTGCCAAAGATGCGGGAAACCGTCAGGGCAATTGGTACGAGTTCACTGTCGACCTTTCTGCTTATACAGGTCAGGAGGTCTATGTTGCCATTCGCCATTTCAATTGCACCGATATGTTCGCCATTTGCGTTGATGATATTCATATTGATGGCGAAATTGTGCAGACACAACATGTTTGGAGACCCATTGGAATGGACGGTGAGTTCCTTGGTGTTTCAGCCAACGGCAATATGTTTACCAATATGGGCTACAGCGGCATGTTTCGTTCACAGGATGAAGGTGAGACTTGGGAACACATTGATGTTGCAAGCTATGTCAGAAAAGAAACCTTCATGATTAACGAGCAAGACAGGATTTTCATTTTCGATGAAAACACCTACAAACTGTTGTATTCCGATGACAACGGCGACTCCTGGCAGGAGCAGACTTCAGGCATCTCGACCAATTGGCCCTTGGGAATGTTCTCGCTATCGAACGACACTATCTTCATCTGTAGCAGAGAGAAATTTCATTGGACTTTGGACGGTGGCGAATCGTGGGACGAAACTCCCTTCGATTTCATAGGCGAAGCCAATTTCGGAAGCATCCTTGCTGACCATGCTGGAAATGTCTATGCAAGTACCTATAGTTGGACCTATCCCGTGGAACAGGTAGGCATTTACACTGCGACTTTGGACGATATGACCCATTGGACGGTGAAATCATCAGGCGGCGCAAGTCAGATGGCCTTCGATAGCGAGGGCTACATTTTAGCCACCGGTCTCGGATCAGCCTATTTTGAAAATGGCATTTACTGGGTTAATGCCGACCGATTTGCATTGACCGATGATGATATCATCTTCGCGATGAAACGTGTGGATTGGGACAACGAGGCTTTGTTTTATTCCACCGACCACGGCCAAACATACACACAATGCAGCGAGAATATTCCTTCAACAACAACCGCCCCTGACCCTGATTTGGGACTTTATAAAGGCCGCGACAACCATCTTTATTGTCATGGAGATGTTTGGGAACCTACATTTGTGAGTCAGTATTACAAGAGCATTCAAAATGCCGATGAAATCATAACTGACAGCCCGACACCGTATCATCCTATCGTGGAAGACGGAAAACAATGGAATGTGCTGTTTTCCTATCCGTGGAGTCCGCCGGAGCCACAGCATAAGTACACCGACATTTACAAAATTGAAGGTGATACGCTATTGGACGGTGTGTCGTACAAAGTGATGTACACCACAAGAAACGAAAACCTTACCGGCTGGAATCTCTGGGGTTTTCTCAGAGAAACCGAGGACGGGCAAGTCTTCTCTCGCAGACCTTCCACTTCTGATGAACAACTCCTGTATGATTTCTCAAAGGAAGTTGGGGATACCATTTGCATGTGTGACTTTGGGTATGATGAATGTTGTATGGTCGTTATCGAAAAAGGAGAAATCCTTGTTAATGGAGAGCCAAGACAACAAATCGTTTTGGAATATCCTTTTGGTAGTGGCGTAGAGGAAGTATGGATTGAAGGTATAGGCAGCATTTTCGGAATCATCGATTCGGGTTCGCTTTTCTTGACGGGAGGCTCGACCAATCTCCTGTGCTATTACGAGGACGGTGATTTGGTTTGGCAGAATACCACTCCGGGTTATAATGAGTGCTATATGGTCTATCCGACACCACCGACGCCACCAGAGCCATCTCAAGGCTTTGTGGAAGGCTGGCTGGAAATCCCGACGGGTGCCACCGAGAACCTTTATGGGGTGGCTTGCCTTAACGGTCTCGAGGTGGTTGCCTGTGGCGAGAACGGCAAAATCCTGAAAACCACCAATGGCGGCGACTCATGGACGGTCAAGTTCGAGAAAGAAGGCTACGACATGGTGCATGTGGCCTTTGCCGACGAACAGGTGGGCTACGCTTGCGGCGACTCCTGCTATTGGGATGTTTACCACCACAAAGGCATCATCGTGAAGACCACCGATGGCGGCGAGACATGGCAGGAACTCCCCAACACTAATTTCGTTTATTTGGAACATCCTGATTTTCAGCGTACCAATGACTTGTTTGTGGTTGATGCTGAAACGTTCTACCTTCTTACCGCTGACAATCTCCTTTGGAAGACCACGGACAGCGGACAGAGTTTCGTCTGTTCGGCCTCTTTTGAACCGTTGGGGAGAATCGTGCATTGTGAGTTGTATTTTAAGGATGAAACAGGGTATCTTGTCGCCATTAATGCAGATTGTGTCACACCAGGAATCCATATCTATAAAACAACTGATTCGGGACAGAATTGGGACGAGGTGTACTTTAATGAATATATCGATCATACCGTTGCCACGCATTTCTTTGACGAGAATCATGTGGAACTCTTTGGTAATTTCAATTTATATCAATATAACTTGATGGTGACTGAAGACGGTTTTGAAACTGTTTCCTATTTGCATGTTGCAACCCCCATCATGACAGCGTATGGTTTCGGTAATGTGAGCCACTCCAAATTCACTTCAGACACTTACGGTTGTGTCCTTATGGGCATGACTTTGAATAAAGGCTCAAATGAAACGGAGCCTTTCATCTTGAAGGATGGCTGGGAGCATTGCGAATACGTTCATGTGGGAATCCCATATTGCTATAACGATGGCGTGACGCATTGCAGGGATTTGTACGACATTGACGGCATAGATACGACTTTCTTCATTGCCGCTGAAAATGGTTACGTATACAAGACGGCGATGATACCTCTCGGAGGGAATAATTTCTTGATGGGTTCGGAATGGTACTACGAGATCGAGAATGAGAACGGCAGCATCACCTATCAATATATGTATCAAGCCGGTGACACCATTGTCCAGGATGAGCCGACGCATATCCTTGTGAGAATCAATACGCTTTACGACAAGGGATTGCGTGACGAAGTGACACACGAATATGTCTATAAACGTGACAACAAGGTGTATTGGTGGAACAAGACCTTGGAGGAGTTTACCATGCTGTATGACTTTGAAGCCGAGGTGGGCGACGAATGGGAAATCAAGGTAGGGACGGAAAGTCTCATCATGCATGTGGATGCCGTGGAAGTCGTTGAATACGAGGGGGATTTCTATCGGATGCTGCGCGTGAGTGACGTGGACGACTACTTCAGCGGCGACATCGTGTGCGGCATCGGTCACCTGACGAGTTTCTTCCCCGAAAGGTTGATGGACAATGGCGATGGCTTGCGCGTCGAAGGTCTGCGCTGCTATTGGATTGGGGACGAACTGGTGTTCAAACTTGGCGATGAGGACTGCGATGCAGTGTATTCGGAAGTACATGGCGTTGAGGAGGAAGGCCCTTCGGCTCCTTCGACAGGCTTGGTGGTTTATCCTAATCCGACCGACGGCGTATTGTTTGTAGAGACGCGCCATGGCACGTCTCTACCAGACCAGACCTATCGTATCACCAACCTTATGGGTCAAACCCTGCAGACTGGCCAAATCACTGCCGAGACCCAGCAGATTGACGTGTCAGACTTGCCCGAAGGGATGTATTTCATTACCTTTGCAGGCGAAACGCGGAAATTTGTAGTGAATAAATAAAAATCAAAAACATACGGCCATGAAAAGATTAGTATTAACTTTAGCGGTTTTGGCAACCTTCGCGCTTGGAGGCGCAGCGCAAAATGTATGGAAACCCTTGAACTGCAACACCTACTTTCTGGGTGCAGATTCCGATGGCAATCTTTTTGCCATGGCTGGCTATAGCGGTCTCATACGCTCCCAAGATGAAGGCGAGACTTGGACGCAAGTCCTTGATTATTACATGCGTGACTTTATGACCACCAGTCCTGAGGGACGCATCTTCGTGTTTCCTGCCGACTATGCCTTTGTCTGCTATTCCGATGACCATGGCGACACTTGGCAACAATCCGCTTCAAACTCGGCATCCAACTACAATATGTTTGGTGCATACGCCGTCAACAACGACACTTTGTTGCTGTGGGGCGAAAGACAATTGTTTTACACCCTCGATGCTGGTGCCACTTGGAACACAGCCGACATGAGTTTTATCGGCGACGAGTACCATGCCATTGGCGATGTGATTGCCAACGAGGAGGGCGACGTGTATGTCAGCAAATGGTACTATTCGGGTGTGGATAGCGGCATCTTCCATTCCACGCTTTCCAACATGCAAAATTGGGAGTTGGCTGCCTTTGACGGTGCTGTGGTGCTCCACATGGAGTTTGACCCAGAGGGTAATGTGATGGCAGGCTCCTACTGGGGAGGCATTGCCGGATTCCAACACGAGCCAGGCTTCTTTCTTCTGAACGGAAATCAGTTTGTCGTGGCCGATAACGGCATCGTTTACAGCCTTCACAATGTGAGCGAGGATTATCATCTTTATGTGGTACTGAGCTATTCGGGTGACCATGGCGAGACTTTCTATGACTACGGAGAAGCCTTGTCCATTCAGCAAAACGCTCCTGGTGGCGAAGGTGACGGCTATCTTTGGAAAGGCCGTGACGGACATTTGTATTTTAAAGGACATGGTGCTTACAAGAAAAGCATATTCAATACCAACGACATCCATTACATTGAAGGCGAGGTAGTCGTGTCAGACACTGCTCCTTTCGGCAATATCTATTATAATGAATGGTTAGCCATTAGGACGGCTGAAAACCATGATTATTGTGTCACTGTGGATGGTTTTCGTCCCCATCCTATTGAGTTGGACAAACTCATCGTGCGCTTTGACACCATTCCTGTGGGTACGGTCATCGGTGCGTTTGGAACCATTAGACAGATGACGGATGGTGTAGGTGTTACAATTGATGTGATTGATGTGCAGCAAACCACGGCACATTATTACGATGCCATTACCAGTTTCTTGGATCCCGATGCAGATAAGGCTCAAATCCGTCATTTGAAGGCTCCATACAACTCTTTTATTCTGACCATCGATGGGGAACAGCAAACCCGGCCATTAGTATTCAATGGCGTGACCTATGACGACACCAAAATCTATACCTTTATCGGACATTGCGGCATTCAGACTGATTCCTATGGGAACCATTTTATGGGAATGGAACTGCAAGATGTTGAACCGTTTATGGATTATAGTTTTGAAGTTGACGAGGGCTATCTTTCTATTAATGAGTGGCAACCTCATCTTGTGTTGCCCTATGAGAATCAGTACTATCTGACCGTAGTCGGTCCTGATGATTTCGTCATTCCCTATTACCCGACGCACAATGGTCATCTTTACAAGGAAACCTATATCAACAACGACATTTTCAGAGAAGGTACGCCCGTCAATCTCAAAGGTATTGAGCATATCCGTTATGACATCTATGGCTATGAGTTGGAGACTGTGGAGCTGGTTGAAATGTCAACTGAAGAAGAGACCACCCTCACTGGTAGGGTTGAATCAGTGCCGATGCCAAATGACAATTATGTCATTATTCCTGGACTGATTACCGGTTTTGTTGCCAATGGCAAGACCTATTATATTGACAATCCTATGGACCCATTCGGATTTGAGGATTATTTTATTGTGGGCAACGACACCATCTATGTGGGTCAAGAAATTACAGCAACGTTCACTTCAAGAATGTTGGTTGATTATGGATTGAATTTCTATTATCGCATTCATATCAACGAAGCCGAGGTTTTGGGGATAGATGAGGACGGCCCTTCGACAGGCTCAGGGACCTTAACGGTTTATCCTAATCCGACCCATGGCGTTTTGTTCGTTGAGACGCACGGCCGTGCGTCTCTATCGAACCAAACGTATCGTATAACCAACCTGATGGGTCAAACCTTGCTGACAGGCCAAATCACGGCTGAAACCCAGCTGATTGATGTGTCAGACTTGCCCGAGGGGATGTATTTCATTATCTTTGCGGGAGAAACGCAGAAATTTGTGGTGAATAAATAAACAATCAAAACACAAACAATATGAAAAAACTAGTTTTATCCTTAACCGTTTTGTTCGCCCTTGTGCTCGGAGCCAAGGCGCAGCAAGGTGATTTGGTCATCAATCCCGACACGCTGTGGTTTTACCATTATGGGGATATTCGGTACTTCACCATCACGAACGATTACAGTTTCCCTGTCGAAATCGATTCCATGGGTGACTATGGCAATTATTTGTTGCCCGGCTACGACCTTCCTGACCTTCCCTACACCATCGATCCTGGAGAAAGCGTATCGTTCAACTTTCTTTTCATCTATCCTGTAAAAGATAACCAGGAATTGAGGG
>JAEEGH010009903.1_pt1 | contig 22039 bp, 15 predicted proteins | sample 9134181 | NCBI WGS metagenome assembly JAEEGH01 (sample SAMN16246544, study PRJNA631951) | gut metagenome | biome: gut microbiome; feature: rumen; material: DP-attached | host: Bos | place: Iran: Karaj | collected 2018-10
GAACGAAGCTGTGTATTGTATCCAAAGAGTTCCATCTGAGGAACCTCAGCCTCAATAACCTGCTTACCTGTAAGGGAAGGATTCATACCAAGTACGCGTCCTCTTCTCTTGTTAAGATCTCCCATTACATCACCTGTGTATGCATCAGGTACAGTAACCTTAAGAGAAACGATAGGTTCAAGGAGAACAGGAGTAGCTTTCATGAAGCCATCCTTGAAGGCGCCGGAAGCTGCAACCTTGAAGGCCATTTCGGAAGAGTCAACAGGGTGATAGGATCCATCATAAAGAGTAGCCTTAACACCTACTACAGGATAAGCTGCAAGAGGTCCTCTCTGAACAGATTCAGCGATACCTTTCTCAACTGCAGGGAAGAAGTTCTTAGGAACTGCTCCACCAACGACTTCCTGATCAAATACGTAAGGTGTTGTAGGATCGCCTGATGGCTCAAAGCGCATCTTAACGTGTCCGTACTGACCATGTCCACCTGTCTGCTTCTTGTACTTGTACTCTACATCTGCATTCTTGCGGATAGTCTCTCTGAAAGCTACCTTTGGCTTTGTAAGGTCAATAGCTACCTTGTATATGTTCTGGAGCTTGCTCTGAACAACCTCAAGGTGCATATCGCCCATGCCATAAAGCAGTGTCTGACGGTTCTCAGCGTCATTGACAACTTTGAGGGTCTGGTCCTCAGCAGCGATCTTAGCAAGAGACTGAGCAATCTTGTCGATATCACTCTTATTCTGAGCATGATATCTCATAGCTGTATAAGGCTGTGAAATATCCATCTTAGCGTACTGTACAGGAGTAGCCTTTGTGGAAAGAGTATCTCCTGTTGTAACATCAAGCTTCTGAAGAGCACCAAGGTCACCGGCATGAAGCTCAGGAACCTCTGTTGTCTTGTTGCCCTGAAGGACATAGAGCTTACCGATCTTAACCTCAGTATCCTTGTTAGCAACATACATTGTGTCATCAGGCTTAAGGACACCTGAACGAACCTTGATAAGTGAATACTTACCGATAAATGGATCGATCATGGTCTTGAATACGAAGGCTGTCTTTGGCTTGGAGAAATCAAAGTCAGCTTCAAAGATTTCATTTGTATTTGTGTTAATGCCTGCCATCTTGCGGTTCTCAGGACTTGGCATATACTTAACGATATCATCCAAAAGTGTGTAAATACCCTGACATAATGTGCTGGAGCCCATTTCAATAGGCACTATTGTGCCGTCACATACGTTTGAACGTACAGCGGCTCTGATCTCTGCTTCTGAGAAAGTATCTCCGTTGAAGTACCTGTCCATGAACTCTTCAGAGGTCTCTGCAACAGACTCAACAAGAGTATCCTTACAAAGCTTAAGGTTAGCCTGGTTATATTCAGGAACAGGGCACTCAACAACCTCTTTTCCTTCCCATCTGAAGCCCTTCTCCTGGATAACATTTACATAGCCGACAAACTTCTCATTCTCACGGATAGGAAGATTGAAAGGAGCCATCTTCTTGCCGTACTTGTCAGTAAGATCCTGAACAACCTGTCTGTAGGAAACATCATCGATATCCATATCAGAAACAAAGAACATACGGGGAATCTTGTACTTCTCGCAAAGGTCCCATGCTCTCTCTGTTCCAACTTCTATTCCGGCCTTTCCGGAAACAACGATAATAGCTGCATCAGCAACGCTGATAGCCTCTTCTACTTCGCCAACAAAATCAAAAAATCCGGGTGTATCAAGGAGATTGATCTTGTGTCCGTCCCACTCCAGAGGAATGGTAGTTGTGCTGATGGAAAAATGTCTCTTCTGCTCTTCCTTATCGAAATCACTTAAAGTGTTTCCATCCTCAACCTTTCCCATACGGGAAGTAATTCCTGCAAGGTACGCCATAGCTTCAGCCAAAGTTGTCTTTCCTGCTCCGCCATGCCCCAACAGCACTACGTTACGGATCTTGTCAGTTGTGTAAACGTTCATATCTAGTCCTCCAGTTTGGAAAAATTTGGGTAAAATGTATGAGATATGATACAATCCCCCATGCAAACCATACAACCATTTTACTAAAAAATAGTTCCTAAAACAAGTATTATAGGTGGTTTTGCACAAAATATAATTCTATTGATTTCGGCGCTTTAAAGTGATATAGTGAAGTGCAAGCTCTCTTTTAATAGGAGGAAATTTTTAATGGATTTTAAGACCTATGGATTTATAGGGCTGGGGCTTATTGGCGGATCTATGGCAAGAGCCATTAAGCTGGCATACCCTAAGTCCAGGATCATAGCATATACTCCTCACAGGGCCACAGTTGATGCAGCTCATGAGGAAGGCGTCGTAGATTTACCCCTTGATGCTATCGGGCCAGAATTCAGGGAGTGCGATTACATCTTTTTATGTGCCCCTGTAGAAGTAAACAACTGGAATCTTGAAACTCTTTTGCCATATATCAGTCCCGAAACAACCATAACCGATATTGGCAGCGTCAAGACAAGTATTCATGACAAGGTAAAAGAGCTCTCCCTTGAGGAGCAGTTTATCGGCGGACATCCAATGGCCGGCACCGAGAGGATCGGATATGGAAACTCAAAGGCCAAGCTTTTGGAGAACGCATACTATATTCTTACAAAGACGGATAAAACTTCAGAAGAAAGACTTGCAGATTACGTTGAACTGGTAAGGGCAATGGGCGCTATTCCTCTTGTCGTTCCATACTTGCAGCACGACTATGCAACAGCTGCAATAAGCCACGTTCCACACGTCATCTCAGCTTCTTTGGTCAACCTTGTTAAGAACAATGACACCGAAGATCACCTGATGAAGACAATCGCAGCCGGAGGTTTCAAGGATATTACAAGGATATCCTCCTCTTCTCCCGTTATGTGGAACCAGATCTGCACCACCAATAAGGACAATATTTCAGAGCTTCTATCGAATTATATTGATGCTCTGTGCGATATCAAACTTGCAATTGATGAAAAGGACGAAGACAAGATCCTGGATTTCTTCACATCCGCAAGGGAATACCGTGAATCTTTCAGCGATCTCTCATCCGGTCCCATTAAGAAAGTCTACAAAGTACAGGTTGAGATTGATGATAAACCCGGTAATCTTGCCAAGGTTGCAACCCTCCTTTCAGACAACAACATTAACATCAAGAACATTGGCATCACTCACAACAGAGAGTATGAAAGCGGAACCCTGCGCATAGAGCTTCACGACGAAGCAGGACTTAATATGGCAAGGGACATTCTCTCAGATAATGGCTACATGGTTTACACAAAATAAGAAAGGTACAACATGATCGCACTTGAAAAAGCAACAAAGCCACTAAAAGGTGACGTTTTTGTTCCGGGAGATAAATCCATCTCCCACAGGAGCATTATGTTTGGCGCCCTGGCAAAGGGCACAACTGAAGTTACAGGCTTTCTTGAGAGCGCTGACTGTCTCTCAACCATTGACTGTTTCAGAAAGCTCGGAGTTCAGATTGAGCACTCCATGCGCCCCACCAACGGCGTTCCAACCATAACCGTTCACGGCAAGGGACTCTACGATTTCAAAGCCCCTGACTCCACTCTGTATACAGGTAACAGCGGAACCACGACAAGACTTATGTCCGGTATTCTTGCTGCCCAGAAGTTTGACTCCATGATCACCGGAGACAGATCTATTGAGCAAAGGCCAATGAACCGTATCATCAAGCCTCTTAGCCAGATGGGTGCCGAGGTTGTTTCAGTTATGGGTAACGGCTGTGCACCTCTTCGCTTTACAGGTGGCAAGACCCTGCGGGGAATTAACTACATAAACCCTGTAGCTTCAGCTCAGGTTAAATCCTGCATCATGCTTGCAGGTCTTTATGCTGAGGGCGACAGTGTAGTTTATGAGCCTGCTCTTTCCAGAAATCATACAGAGATAATGCTCTCCTCTTTCGGAGCAGATATACACAACGAAGTTGCCAGGGACGGAAGCGCAGTTTGTATCCTTCATCCCGGAATGCCACTTGTGGGACGCAAGATAAATGTTCCGGGAGACATCTCATCAGCAGCTTACTTTATCGCTGCTGCTCTGATCGTGCCTGATTCTGAAGTTCTAATAAGAAATGTCGGAATAAATAAGACAAGGGCCGGAATCCTTACAGTCCTTACACAGATGGGTGCTGATATTACACTCCTTAATGTAGATGAATCCTCTGAACCCAAGGCAGATATCCTTGTAAAGTATTCAGAGCTCCATGGAAATGAGAACAACCAGTTCGTCATCGGCGGAAAAGATATTCCTACCATGATCGACGAACTTCCTGTAGTTGCTATTCTTGCCGCAACAGGTAACTTTGATACGATCATCAAAGATGCTGCAGAGCTTAAGATCAAGGAGTCCAACAGAATCGATACTGTTGTTTCAGGCCTTACAAAGATGGGCTGCGACATAGAAGCCACAGACGACGGCATGATCATCCACGGAGGCAAGCCTCTTAAGGGAGCCGACATCAACTCCCACTCAGATCACCGCCTTGCCATGAGTTTCGCCATCGCTGCTCTAGCCGCCGAAGGCACCACAAGGATAATCGGAGATGAATGTGTAGGCATCTCCTATCCGAGTTTCTTTAAGGATTTACAGGGGCTTTTGTAATAATTCTTATATTACTTTTTTTCCCATAAGAGGCTTAAGTTTCCTTTTCTTTGAGCCTCCATATCAAACACAACCTCCGCCTGCCCGGTCTTGGGATTTTCAATACCGGCATATATCCTGGCGCCGGTCGTGCTTACAATTTCTTTTGGCAAATTTATAACTACTTCTTTTTCCTGGTTCTGGCACAGGGTTTTCAGATCGATATCAAGCTCATATCGCTGCATTCTCTCTGCCTCACCGGGTATATCCACATAAATGCATGGAGTGTAATCAAAATAAATTGGAGCCACTCCATCATTTATGAGTCTTACATAACACTCAATGAAGTCTTTTCCCAATGGACGCTTCATGCTCATACTACTGATTCTGAATCTGTATCCCACATATTTAAGCAGTTTATCTGAAGTATCATAAAATTCAAGGTTTTCTCTTTTAAGATAAGGAACCATGGGCCCAATAAAGCTCATATGACTGTCTTTAAGAAGGTTTACCGTATCATCATAGTTTTCCGTAATCATGGTACTAACCGGAACTGAGCTTGCAAACTCACCTCCCACAGGCGCAGTCTCCCATATATCCGGTACTGCTTTTATAGCATTCTTCTCTCCTGTTTCATTGTAGTCTCCGCCTTCTTTTATCCATTGTAGCCATAAAATTGTATCATTTGAAACTCCAGCCATATCATTATATACACCCGCCCCCTCCGGAAGCTCTGCAAATGGCCTTCTCATCATAAGCTTACAATAATCAAACGCGTTCACATAGTGCTGGACATATCTCGTTCTGACTATAGTTTCCGGCATTTTGGGAAGACCTGCTGCATGATACGTATGCCATTCTCCCCAATGTCCCAGACTTCCAAGCTCCACATAGGCAACAAAATCATCGTTCCTGAAATGGTCTGCAATTTCTTTTATGACCTTTTCATGCGCAGCAATAAAAGTCTCGTTGTTGTAATCCGGACAATAGCCTTTACCATACTCTGTGTCGTACTCTGCACCGTCCCCTGTCTTCTCATAGAGCCATGCAGGTATATCCATATGGGCTTCTTTTCCCGGTTCATCGCACACAAACCTCAGAACCAGCTTTTTTCCCTCGTCCCGCCATCTTCCTATGTAATGATTGTATTCATAATCTTCCCAGTCGAACTTTCCTTCTTCAGGCTCAATCTCACTCCATAGAATCTGCGCGTAAACAAGGGTAGTCTTTTCGCAAAGGCTCACACTTACTGAATTTGGCGCATATCCGATATAAGGATTTGTAACAGTCGTGTTTCCCTCGCTATATTTATATGTTTTACCCATAAACATGCCCATATTCAAAATCCCTGCTCCGATTGCAACGCCAATTACAAGTATCACCCCAAATAAAATCAGAGGCTTTTTCATCTTATTCATACAAGTTTCCTCTCATCCTGATCTAGCCATTATATTCGCCATTGTACTGGATCAGAGTAACATCCTTAACGCCCTTGATATCTCTTATTCTTTCTTCAAACGCAAAATTGTCATTCCTGCAATAAACTTCTATCGCAAGCTCTGTGACTTCTCCCCGCAGAGTCTTTGACTTCAGGTAATGCTTATTCTTTCCAAAGGCTCTCATGATATCATCCCCGGCATCCGTTCCCTCGTAATGAATAACCGCTACATACACGCTGCCTTTAGAAGGCCTTGAATAAAAGATTGCAATCATGACAATAACGATTACTGCTGCAGCCAGCGTAAGTACGTACATTCCAGCACCCGCTGTTATACCACTTGTTATGGCCCAAAACAGGTAAAGAAGATCCAGCGGATCCTTGATGGCTGTTCTGAATCTTACGATAGAAAGGGCACCTACCATACCAAGGGAAATAACAATATTGGTACTTATTGCAAGCGTGACCATGCAGGTTAGTATACTCATGCCAATTAGCGTAACTGCAAAACTCTTTGAATATACCACTCCTGCGTAGAAACGCCTGTATACCAGGTAAATTAATATTCCCAAAAGTAGTGCAATGACCAGGGAAAGAACAATTCCAAGGACATCAACCTGACTGTAATTTGTAGAAGTAAGAACCGAATTCTTGATAAAGTCTTTAACGCTCATCTTTTTTCTCCCATTAGTTCACCAGAATCATCTAAAGGTTGTTTTTCTCATCCACATAATACTCATTTTCATGAAGATACTTAGTCCTGTCGCAGCAGATAACATATTTTGAAGCACTGACAAATTCACTGCTTCTTGGCGGAAGTAATTGTCTTACAATCTGAGGCAAAAACTCCGTATACTTAACCTCCATTATTAGTTTATCTGCATCCATTGCCGGTAATGTTGGCAGGTCTTTATCGAAGATATCAAAGCCTCCCACTGCTGCCCTTACCGCCATATCAAAAGTGACCCTTACTGTTCCTGCATCCAGAACAAATGGCATTCTTTCGTAGTCAACTATTACTCTGGGGCGCATTACATTACATATACACTCAATGTAAAATTCCTGAAGGAGCTTTTTGTCGCTCTTTAAAAGAAATTCATAGTCACCATCAAGTATCTTATTAAACTCTTCCTTCGTAAGTACCGCAGACTCCTTGAATATGTACATGCCCTGTTTTTTCTTTCTCTCAAGCTTAATGCTGCTATCGGAATAGTTATAAATCCTTATTCGATACTTTTTTCTGAAAAAGATACCATCCTCTTTTTCATCATATGCGCTGCCCTTGATATCATCGAAATATAGACTTCTTATGATGTACTTTCCATCTTTTGCATTGTTATCCAGGCTAAAGTATGGAAGCATACGCCGCCTTATTCCTTCATATTCGGGATAGCTTATAAGGTACTTGAGCTCATGTCTGTATTTATCCATATCTTTATCACTCTACTACTGTGTATCTTGTAATATTGCCACTAGCATCCACATAGAAGCATAATCGTCCATACTCTTTTCCATTTTCAGTTTCGTAATAGTCAAAGGCATCCTGGGTGTACCCACTTTCATTGGTAGCTGTAACTCTCAGAAAATACTGTCCCTCAGGCAGGTAATCCCCTTCAAAGGAAATCCAGTTTCCTTCATACTTACAAACAATATCAGTACATTCCATATCTCTGGCTACTACAGCCTTATATGTAATGTCCTCCTGATCGAAATCATAGCTTGCATCCCAGTTATAGGTCATACCCTGATCAGTCTTTGTCGGTGTACCAATATAGAACGGCATGGGTTTTTCCAGGGACTCTACATACTTCTCATAATAGTCTTCAACTAAAAATGGCAGATTTTCTTCTACTATGTCATAGTTTTCAGGTGTCAAAGGTGCAAATGTGATGTCAGGTTCTGAATAGACATATGGCCTGACAACCTTATCATATTCCTGTGTCATTTCCAAAAGCCTTCCATAACTCAGATAGCTTCTCAGCTCTGTTATTGCTTTATCAAGCTCCGCTCTGAACGTATCCGACTTAAGGCATCTGCAAAAAAGAGCGTTTCCCCAGTAATTACTCACTCCTTGATCCCAGCTTCCCGCATCCTGGTTACCAACAATCTCATTTTCTGTTTTCCTGAAAAAAGCATCCAGATCCCAGCAATACAAATACCAGGTATCCTGATTCTGAGGACTGTATAAATACGTATTTCTACTCTGGGTATCAACATTTCCCGTCAGAATATTAAACGCCATCCAGTAAACCAGGTTCTCCATATCAAAATGCTTATCTATTACATCTTCAATAGGCATCCCATAATCATTTACATCTTCAAGTAACGCAATCAGCTTGGAATGATCTGTGTTTCCCTTAATTTCAAGGTATTTTTCAAATTCATCCTGATTGTAAGTACTGTCCGTACTTAACTTAATCACATCCTCATATCTGAAAAACTCAAAGAAGTTTATCTTGTACAAATGCCCTGTCTTATCAAGTCCATGGGCCTTGAGTGCGGTCTTATTGAGCTGTTCAACCTGCGTATATAGTCCATAATCCTCAAAGCCATCATCAGCGCCATCAGTAAGATCATTTACATACAGATGTACGAATTGTGTTCTAAGACTCATGAGTTCATCTATTCCCGCAAGCAGGTCAAATCCCATTTTGTTTCGGTACCTCAGTCCGTCGGTCATATGCTTATTTAGAGCGATAGTTGTTTGCCCATTCCAGCTTCCCTGATTTTCCTTAAGCTCTATCTTGTAATTCTTTTGGTCATTCCTACTTGATGTCTGTCCTCTTATCTGGACTATTGCATTAGGCACCGTCATACCATAGCCAAGGTTTCCAGCAGGAACTCCATCCTCTGTTCCAACCTGCAAAAGAGCTTCCACCTTGTATCTGTCTATTTCCCTCTCATCATAGTAATAAGCAGAATAGGTGTTAATTTCTTCCCAGGTATGATCAGTTCCTTCCGAAGCATTTCCCCGGCTTACCGTCAGATACATGGTTACTACTTTATTCCCATCGTCATACAAAAGGCCTTTATCCCGAAGGTGCTTGCTACCTTTAGTTTCTGTTTTGGTAACGGCTTCACTTTCAGTAGTTTCAGATTCCTTATCTTCTTTCAAATCAATCTGACTTGAATAGATGCTGCTTCCTACAACTGCGATCACCAGTAAAAGAATTATTAAAATGATTTTTCCGGTACCCTTCTTCATTTTTTGATCCTCATATACAGTTTTGTTCCAAGTCCCCTCTTAGGTTCAACATACATTGGCTGCGTACTTAATATATGATACGGTAGTCTCTTTGTATATTTCATAACTCTGTTTATTGCATAGATCAGATAAACAATACTTCCAAATGCAAAAGCAAATCCATAATACTTAGCTTCCAGAAAAAGAGAGGCAAGTGAACACGCCGTTGTTGTTACTGCAAACATAATATTGGCCTTCTTTGCATCTTCATAAGCCGTAAAATACATGAGTACCAGAGTCAGCACATTTGCGACCGCATATGCACCATATCCCACGCAAAGAATCCTGAAATAGCCTTCCATAAGAGAATCAAATCCCAGGGGAAGCCTTTCAAGTATTATAAGCCCCACGCTGAGCGTAAGCGCAGTTCCGTAAAACTGCCTTCTTGCAGTATAAATAAGTTCATGGTCAAGAACTGTCAGCATCTCTTTTTCCGCCTGTTCTATTTCCGAGATAGACCCCTGCCCATTGAACAGGTCGTAGTACTTCCTGTATTTGGGGTAAAGATTTACTTCGACGGAAGCCACAAAATTTATGGTAGTGATCAGTATAGTCATAAATGCAAAAAGAGCTGCTATATCGTGTTGCGGTGCCGAATAGAACAGCCCTGTGATCTTATGTCCAAAGCTGCTAAACCATGCTATTACCAGATGGGAGAAAAGCCCTACGTTGGTTGTCAGGCCTATGATCATAAGGTCCGAGTACTCATCAAACCATGGTAGAAAATCAAAATGGTTTTTCTGGGAATTTGGAAAAAAACCATACAGAAGCGCAAAGTCTATGGTCATCATAAGCCCGTAACCAAGAACTACGCTAAAGAGCAATAGTTCAATGCTTCCTCCGAATATCCTGCAACCAAGAGCTGAAACTATAATCGCAGTGGCAATCGAGGCCACGTAAGAAATAAGAATTCCCTTGTAATCTTTAATAGCAGATAAGTAATTCATTTCAGTCCATGCTGCCAAAAGCGTTGTAAACAGCATCAGCGCCAATAACCCCTGAACAAATGTCACCCCTGAAAAAAATAAAAACAGTCCCCATAAAACAGCTCCCGAAGGAAGCATTATTGTAAGTATCCCCTCCAGCGAAGGAATCACATCCCCCTCATTCTGTTCGTACAAAAGATCTGCGACATATCTCGTAAGCACCATAGAAAAGATACTGCTATAGATCATTGATGCTAAAAGAGAATATGTAATGATACTGGTCAAAGTTTCTCTGTCCTGTTCCGAAAAGCCAAAGTGCTTTGCAATGGTCTGGATAGACAGCAGGAAAAAGAACCCCAGAACCATTGGACCGGCAGTTACCATACCGGTATATCCGTAAGCCCTAAGTTTTGATAATACGCCTGTTGCCTTAAACAGCTTTTTTAACTCAAAACCAATTCCTGCCATATATCAGATACCCTCATAAAGCGATGCATATCTCTTTATCATATCCGGATGCTTAAAATACCTTTCCACCCTCTGGCGGCCAATCTCTCCCATCTCTTCTCGAAGCTGCCTGCTCTGGCAGAGCTTGTCCATTGCATTTGCAAGAGCCTCTCTGTGCATTGGCGGAACGCAAAATCCTGCAGTCCCAAATAGATCTTCCTCCTCCCCGTCAATAAGCTGCCTACAACATCCCACGTCTGTTGTCACAGCAGGTCTTCTTGCCGCAAATGATTCAAGAACCGATAATGGCTGTCCTTCTGAAATACTTGTGAGGATGGTAAAATCTATTTTTTCCATGTACTCTATGACATTGACCTGTCCTGCGAAGATCACATCCTTTAGGTCAAGGGTCTTTACCAGGTCGTGACACTCCCTGGCATATTCCTCATCATCTGTTCCGCCAAGTATGTGGAGCCTACAATTTTTCCTCATTACACAAAGCTCTTTAAAAGCATATATCAGAGTCTTAACATCCTTAATAGGTGCCAGCCTGATAACTGCTGCAATATCCACATATCCATCCTCCTGCTTTAGTGGAATGTTGCAGAACCTGTCATAGTGGATTCCGTTTGGAATCACCCTGCACTTTTCAGGGGCAGCGCCAAGCTCCATCTGAATCTTGCTTGCGTTACCAAAAAGACATGTAATGTAAGTTGCCCTTTTATAAACCACATCTGAAAGCATGTAAAAGAACTTTATCCAATGCCTTTTAAATGCCGGTGTAACCCACCTGGCTCTAATTATTTCCTCTTCTCTTTCTCTTGAATAGATTCCATGTTCCGATAGAATAATTTGCTTGCCTGTTGAGTAATGCGCAAGCGCCGCCAATAGACCTCCATAACCTGTGCAGATAGTATGATAAACATCTGCTTGTGGAACCTTGCTTTTTATAATGTGGAGCACAGGAAGAAGCATTGATCTGATTGTGTGAAAAGTATCCGCAAATGCTACGTACGGATAGGTTTCCCTGCACAGATCCGTAAGCACGTTTAAGAACTCTTCACTCATAAGAAAGCTTGCAGGATTGTAGTTCTTTTCCTGAAACATGTTAAAAAGTATGTTCCAATCCGGCTTATCACAATCTATAAATCTCTTAAGAGTATCTCTTTCTGTGTCATTTAACCTGAATCTGTCTCTTTTGTGTGCCTTTATCGTAAGTGCCTCATCAAGAAACACCTCATGGATTTCCGTAACGTTTTCCGGAACCTCATACTTAAACACGCCTTTGTCCTTGACCTTTGCTCCTATAACCCATAGAACAAATTCGTGCTGCGGCATTGCCTTTATGTAATTGTGCATCCAGGAGGAAACACCTCCGAAGGTATACGGATAGCTTCCTTCCAAAATAAGGCAGATCCTCATTAAAACTATCTCCTGATTATGGTCACTCTGTCAGCCTGTGCTTTTAAAAGATAAAGTGTCTCATTGAGCTTTATCAGTTCACCTCCATAGGCATCCTCCAGTGTTCCTTCATTTGCACGTATCAAATAGTAACAACTATCAATCAGTCCTCCATTAGTAAGAGAAATACTGTTATCCTGAACCTGATAATCCGGTATCAGATTGACATACCTCTGGACAGCTCCCGCAACCTCCGATCCCCGAAGGTGCCTTATGTCTTTTCCTGATTCATCAACCCAGGTCATGTAGTTGCCAAGTCTTTCCTTTAGCACTTCCCAACCCAGTTCAGCCCCTCTGTCTTCGTCCAAAAGATCGTCCGGGTGCATAAAGTGAGAACATATAAAATGAAGATTAAGCTCTCCAAGAGCTGTTATTTTCATATAATCATCAAGAATACACCCTGAAACAACACGGGGTGTCTCCACTATTCCATCCTCTGAAACTGAGAATTCCTGTTCGTATTCATCCTGGCCTTCCAAATATATACTTGCAATACACTTTATCTGTGGAAAGTCATTTCCAAGCATTCTGCGGCCTTCCTCGGAAAGTACATCTGATGGAGGAACATATACGCTCATCTCCTGGTCCGGGAAAATACTGGACGAAAACCGTATAAGCTCAGTTATGGAATCATTCATCACTTCATAGTTTTCCCAGGTTTTGTAGCCCAAATCCTGCTTGTATTCAAAGTTGTCCAAACACAGAGGCTGATGATTGTAACCATGATATCCCAATTCGCCTCCCTGATTAAGCAGCATGTTTCCGTAATAATAATAATTTGAAGTGCTGTTATTTGACGGAAGCTCTCCTTCTGTCTTATCCTGATAGGTCTCTATGATAAGTCCTGTGTATTTGATGTCATGATCCTTCGCCATGGTAAGCATATCCGGCCACCACACTCTGGAATAAAAATCAGCTATTCCCATATTGTAGTCTCTTTTTACAAACTCACCATTTCCTGCAGGGACAGGGGAAGGAAAATCGTCCAGATAAAAGACTGAGGCATTGATCACAGGATAAATAAAAACATCATCTAAAAGCGTGTATGCGCTTGAATATATTCCCCTGTACGCTTTCTCTGTATAGCCGAAATTGCATACAACAATGCGCCCATTTCTGTAATCTCTTGCCCATATCAGCGGTACATTTTTCTCTTTGGTATAAGCATAGACCTTAGACTTGGAATCAAGCACAACGGAAATAACGGATTCATAGCCATCGATTATCGGGTATGAGATCTGAGCCCCCAGCATGAAGTTTTCATCAGAAACAAATTCCTCCACCAGAGCATATTCATCTGCGCAGCTTATTATTCCCAGCTTTCCGGAAATAAAATTAAAAATTTCTCCCTTATATGGCGGAACTCCAAAAAGGAGTCTTCCTCCCTTCTCGACCCAGTTCGTAATAGTCAGCATATCGCCACCTATTACCTCCAGATTGCCCATAGCAAGTACAATATCTTTATATTTTTTTATAAGAATTTCCATGTCCTCATGTGCTTCATCAATATCCACACAGTCAAAAGGGACTCTCATATCAATGAGTATCTGATTATAGATCTTAAATGCTTTTTCACTGGCCTGATCTGACGATTGCCATAGGACGAGACAACTTTTTTCCCTTTTTGCCTCCTTCATATTAGTGACCTTATCATCCTTAAGAAGATCAACCTCTGACGAGGTTTCCTCATACATGATACCGATTCTTTCTATAAGGAGAACGCCAAAAATCAGGATAAAGCCTATTGCGACCAGAATCAGCCCACGAAATCTTTTATTCTTCATGCGCTGCTCTCCTTTTTTCCATCGTCCCAAAGGCTCACCATATCACGGATTTCCTTGGAGTAGTATCTGTCACCTTCGCCGACCTTCTTTACCATTTCCCTGATTCTTGTTCCGGCACCTGTCATATAGCTATGTCTGAATCTCAGCTTAAAGGTTCTGTCATCATCAGGAAACATCTCCTCCATTCGGTTGATTGCCTCGTCAGCAATTGACAACTGCCCAGAGGACAAAAGCGCCAGTATCAGCTTTTCAAAAGCTTCCGGGCTTGGATCACGGTTTACCTTCTCCATCAGGAGCTGCTGCAGGGTATTCTTCTGAATTTCAAGAATCTGTCCCTGGATCATATTGCTGGATACATATTGTTCCAAAAAAGAAATGTATTTATCAAGTAGTCCCTCTTTTTCCGGATCCAGTGCATACTCAGTACTATACTCCTGAAGCCTTAACTCGTATTCCTTGGATAACTCCACCATTGCCGTAGTTGCATAATGAACAACCTCAACGTCATCATTCATTCTTGCTTCATTGAGAACAGGCAGATAATCCCTTGCATCGCTCATGAGTACATCCAGCATGACCGATCTTTTGGTTGCTGAATCATCCATTAAAAGGGCGTCCTGAAGTGGAACTACGTTGGCACTTTCCGGCGCCTCAACAATAATTGTTTCTCCTGCCTCAATATTGTTATGCATGACTTCAAGGTCCTTAGAATTTCTCCCCACCCTGTTTGTTCTTACAAGAAAGCTCACAATAAGCGCACTGACAAGTCCCCAGACGGGAATACATGCAATAATGACAATCATCTGCTTATCAATATTAAAGACATGCAATCTCATCAGAAGATAAGAAAGTGCAACTATCAATATATGAACTGACACAATAATCAGAACAGTCATGCAATACTCTCCACAATATCACAGGTAAGTCCCATGTCTCTGAACCTCTTAAGTACTATTCCCTCACTGCTCTCGTCAACCTGCGCAGCGAGAAGATAGATGTTACCATCGCTTCCAAGCCCGACAAGATCGTTATTTCTTATCTTTGACTGGAACATATCATCTATTTCACCAAGACTTCTTCCCTCTCGCATTATCCTGATAAGTCTGAAGCTTGTTAGCTTGTTATCCATCATTTCCTTCTGGATTGTAAACTGCTGCACAAAGTATTCTGTATTTGCAATACCCGTACCTTCAACATAGGTTTTAGCAGCTACTGCCTGCTGGTACTCCCATGCTTTGATGATAAAGTTCTCCATAAGACCGCTTAAAATACGGATCAGATTGGAATAGTAAGTACTGATCTGAAGATACTCTACCCGGTATATCATTATCAGAACCGTTATAATACCATTGTTTTTAATTCCCGTTACATATGTCGGAAAACCTTCACGAACATCATTGTTAAACCAGATATCATTTTCCTGCAAAGTCTCAATAACACCTCTATAGTCGTCAAGGTTTATAGACTTTTTCAATATGCGGTTCATCTGCTCTGAACACACATTAAGCCTGGCAAACCGCGAATTAGTATCGTTTATCGTGTATATGGCAATGGACTTATTATTGAGAACATCCTCCATTACCGGAATGGATTCGGCAAAGATTTCCTCCGGTACCGTAGTACTGAGCTTTTTAACAACGTCAAAGATTCTTCCGAATCCATCTCTGCTCCCAATAAGATCAGCTTTGTACTGATTCTTATAATCCATAGCCTCCTGATAGAGCTGCGCGATAAAAGCATTCTCACTCTTTAGGTTTTCATTTGCCTCATTGACAAAAGAGATATCCTCGTCGCTCTTTTGCTTGATGTAACCACATACAGCAGCCGCCACCAAAAGAAGAATGAATGCAATCCAGTTTCCGGGATCATAGAACAAAACTAGCGCATTTGTACCCTCAAAATAATATGCCAGCGTCAGAGAAGCAATTTCTATAAACGCAGTAAGTGCTCCAATCCTTGTTCCATATATAAGTGACATAAGGATAACAAACAGCATCCTTACGTCGATCATCTTGAACTGTACGCTTCCATTGGAAAGATAGTTATAAAGCTCAACAAATATCGCTCCGCCTATCAGCTCAATTATTATGAACAACGTGCGGTTTATCTTTAACTTTTCTCTTATTATTTGCCCAAAACTGGGTTTTTGATGATATTCTTCCTGAAACTGTCTTATATAGCTCTCAAAATCCCAACATGCATCTTCTTTTGCATACCAACCATAGGTAATCCTGGCCTTGTCGACCCCGTGCTCGATTTTTCCCTTTATTCCGGACTTGGAAAAAACAATCTGGGCTCCCGGGTAAAATTGCAAAATAGCCTTCTTTATATCACCGTAGGTTGTCCTTCCGCCGCTTTTTAAATATAATTCTTCAAAAATGATCTGCCTGTCTTCATCTATAGTCCAGTCATCAAAAAGGCGAGACAAGAATTCCGCAAGATCCCGTGTCTTTAAAAAGTATGCCTTCTCATCTTCCAGAGATTTTATTTCTACCTTTTCCTTGTTTTCGACCTGTTTTAATATTTTGCACCAATAATCATTTTTGTTGCTTACTCCCATAAGGTATGGGCTGTAAACAATTTTCACATCAATGTTATAGGTTTCCGAGTAGTATTTACATATATTCTCAGTGGAACCAAAGATGATCCTATCGCTGTTTTCGGCGTCAACCAGAGCTTCATCGGAAACAATATACAAGAACTGCTTCACTGAATGTTTCTGGCTAAGAGAAAACACGCGCCTTAGTTCATCCATCTCACCGGTTTCATTGCTGTTTTTACAGAGTGTTTTGGACATAAAAACGACTCTTTGAAACGAATAAGTGTCAAAGAGTCGTTTAAATTTATCGCTCATTATGGGTTGCTTAAAATATGTTACATTGCCATCTTTATATGCGTCATGAAGCTCATCACAAATAACAACTGCATCATTTGCAAATGCAATCCCTAAGATGTCCTTTGTAATATAACCTGTGTTACCTACTAAAAGTGTATCCATCAGGCAGAGCTCCCATATAGCAAAACCTAATTAACGTACAATATATAATATTATATCGTCAATTATTAGTAATTGCTATAGAACATCTTTGCAATCTCTGAATTTTTATCAAGAACAATTGTCTTTTCTCCGCTTCCAAGAGATTCCCTGAATGCATCAAGTGATCTTGTGAAATTGTAGAACTCAGCCTTCTCCTCAGTGTTATATGCTTCAGACAATATCCTCATGTACTCAGCTTCGCCTTCACCGGAAAGCTTGGCTGCTGTCTTTTCAGCATCTGACTTAAGGATTGAAACCTTCTTGTCAGTTTCATTTCTGATCTTCTGAGCCTCAGCATTTCCTTCAGCCTCGTAAGACGCAGCAATGTTATTTCTCTCAGAAATCATTCTCTCATACACAGCTGTCCTGTTGTCATCAGGAAGATCCAGCGCTTTGATCTCAGCCTTTACGATCTCGATTCCATAACCGGTCATATCAGAATTGGCATCTTCGGTTATGATGGTTGTGAGAGCTTCACCTCTTGATTCGATAACTTCATCCTGAGTCATGGAAGAGATTGCTGTCTTAGTAGCGTTATATACTGCTGCCTCGATCCTCTCCTGAGCTCTTCCATCAAGAGCATTAAGTGTCTGAACGAACTTGATTGGATCTATAACCTTCCAAAGGACATAAGTATCTGTGATCATTGACTTTTTGTCCTTGGTAATAACATCAGATGCAGGAATATCGTAGATTTTGGTTGATGCGCTTATGCGCTGGGTTGTCTGCACAAATGGTGTGATCATCTTTAGTCCCGGCTCTGCTTCAACCTTAACGATCTTTCCAAACTGTCTTACTGCAACATACTCCTTCTGGTGAACCGTATATAATGAATTACCCATAATAACTATCGCAGCTAAGATTATAACTATTAAAAGTGTAACCGTAACCTTTTTTTTCATATTTTTATCCCTCAACTTTCGCCTTCTTATCAGTTACCTGTGGTAAAGCTTTCCAGAGGCAGTATCTGCTGTGTGTTTCCATCTGTGATGATGACCTTTGAATCAGGAAGGACATCCTCCATTGCCTCATAAAACATTCTCTGCTTAGTGATAAGAGGATACTTGCTGTATTCCTCAAATATGCTGTTGAACTTGGCTGTAGCACCTTCGGCCTCTGCAATTCTTGCAGCCTTCTCGGCCTCCGCATTCTGTATGATCCTGTCAGCCTCTGCTTCAGCAGCTGGAACCTGCTCGCTCTGATACTTCCTGGCATTGTTTACTGCAGTCTCTTTTCCCTGCTTGGCAGTCTCAACAGCCTTGAAAGCCTGTTTGATCTCATCCGTTGGGGGCTCAGCATCCTGTACTGAGAGGTTTACTACTGTAAGTCCCACATTTTCATCCTGAAGGGCTTTTAAGATTTTCTCTTTTGCTTCTGCCTGTATCTGACCTTTAGCTGTTGTGATTACTTCATCAACAGGATAGTTGATAACTGTTGAGCGGATACCTGCAAGAGCAACATTTTTCATAATGCTCTCTGGCTGGTCTGTGTTGTAGATATAAGCCACAGGATCGCTCACCTTGTACTCAAGATAGAAATCAATGTCAACAAAGTTAAAGTCTGATGTGATCATGATTCCCTCATCTTCAATTGTTATGTTCTGACCATTGCCATCAATTGCATATCCGATTCCGATTCCATGGGTTGTCATATCAACCTTGTGAACCTGCTGTATAAAAGGAATCTTGAAATACAGACCGGCTGTATTGGTCTGAACCACCTTACCAAACTGGGTGACAACCGCCTGCTCCTGCTCGCTTACGTTGTAGAAAGATCCCATTATCACGCTTAAAACGAAGATTCCTACAACTACGAGAAGCACTGTCTTTCCGAATTTGGATGCGTTAAATTCTTTTTTCTGCTTGTTATCCATAGCACTTCCTCCTCTAAATAAAAAACATCCACTTATTTTTAAAAAATCATAGCATCCGCTCTAACAGCCCTCAACACCTGCATTTGCGAAATACTATCTCTTAATCCCATAAAAATGGGGATTGCGAAAGCAGCAATCCCCGCTTGATCTAAACTATTCTTTATTCGTTTCCAAACAGATCTCTGGTATAAACCTTATCAACCACGTCTTTGAGCTCATCTGTGAGTCTGTTAGCGATGATGAAATCGCACTCCTTCTTGAATTTTCCAAGATCTCTCTCAACTCTTGAATTGAAGAAATCATCGTCCTTAAGTGTTGGCTCGTAAACCACACACTCGATACCTCTTGACTTGATCCTCTTCATAACGCCCTGGATGGCTGACTGCCTGAAGTTGTCGGAGCCGGCCTTCATGGTGAGTCTGTAAACTCCAACTTTCTTGGGCTGTAGCGCCCAGATCCTGTCAGCGATGAAGTCCTTCCTTGTCCTGTTGGCATCCACAATAGCCGTAATAAGGTTATTGGGCACATCCTCATAGTTGGCAAGAAGCTGCTTGGTATCCTTAGGAAGGCAATAGCCGCCGTATCCAAAGGATGGGTTATTATAAAAGTCACCTACTCTTGGATCAAGGCACACACCCTCAATGATATTCTTGGTATTGAGGCCTCTCACCTCAGCATAAGTGTCCAGCTCGTTGAAGAAAGATACACGAAGGGCCAGATATGTGTTGGCAAAGAGCTTAACTGACTCCGCTTCGGTTGAGTTCATGAAAAGAACGTCCACCTTCTCTTTCCTTGCTCCCTGCTTGAGAAGATCCGCAAACATGTGCGCCCTCTCCTCTGCTTCCTCTGAGTCTGTGTCGTATCCGACGATTATCCTGGAAGGGTAGAGGTTATCATAAAGAGCATGTCCTTCCCTTAAGAACTCTGGCGAAAACATGATGTGATCCGTATTGTAAGTCTCAGCAAGTTCTTCTGTATAACCTACAGGAATTGTGGACTTGATAACGATGAAGGCATCCGGGTTCTCTCTTCTGACCTGGTCAACTACGCTGAGCACCGAAGAAGTGTCAAAGTAATTGAGCTTCTCGTCGTAATTAGTCGGAGTTGAAACGATAACGAAGTCCACATCCTCAAATGCGCTTGAGGCATCAAGTGTAGCCTTAAGCCTCAAGGGCTTATTCTGCAGATAGTCCTCTATCTCCTTGTCAACGATAGGAGACTTCCTGTTGTTGATCATGTCAACCTTGCTCTGGACTATATCCACCGCCTTAACGTCATTGTACTGTGACAAAAGAATGGAGTTGGAAAGGCCCACATATCCGGTTCCTACTACAACTATCTTCATGTTCAAAATCCTCCTTTATAAACATCAGATAATATCTGACCTGGTTGTATAAAAAGCAATTGCTGTACACTTATCACTTTGCTGCCCGCGTTAGCTCAAGTATACCACAACGATTGTAATTTAACAGCTTACGTTTAGGAGCTGTGCCCTTCCCTGGACCTTCAATTCAATGGAATCTGCCGGAACAAAGATGCAGTCACCCTTAAAGAACGGAATATCAACGCCATCGCCCAGGAGCACTCCGCATCCGTCGACACAGAGAAGCACGTGGAAGCTGTTGTCTTCCGTCTTAAACTCCGGCATCTTCCGGCCCTCGGTGTTAAGGAGCATCCTCTCTACCTGGAAGTACTTGCACCTTGTCAGAAGCTCACTGGCAGCTCCGTTGGCATACTTAAGGACCCTCATGGGCTGACGTGGCGCTGCGCTGCTCTTCATGTTGGCCACCTTCATGGCCTTGTCGATGTGAAGTGGCCGCAGATTCCCGTTTTTGTCCTGCCTGTTGTAGTCATAGAGCCTGTAGGTCAGGTTGCTGCTCTCCTGTATCTCTGCAATGAGGCATCCCGCACCGATTGCATGAACTGTGCCCGACTCGATATAGAACACGTCATTCTTTTTGACCGGCACAAAGTTCAGCATCTTCTCCACGATGCCGTCAGCTATGGCCTTCCTGACATCCTCTTCATGGACGCTTCGGTTAAAGCCGTACACGAGCCCCGCGCCCTCCCTGGCATCCAGGACATACCACATCTCAGTCTTCCCAAGGGAGCCGTTCTCAAATTCAGCGGCATAGGCGTCATCAGGATGCACCTGGACACTGAGGTCACTCTTGGCATCAATGAACTTCATGAGGATGGGGAACTCTCCCCCCGCAACCGTCCGGGCGTGAGTCCCCATATATTCAGGATGTGCCTTAAGCACATCAGATAGCGTCTCACCGGATAAAAGAGTAGACTGCCCGTCCGGGTGCGTTGAGCACACCCAGGCCTCCGCAAAGGGATCAATATCTATCCCCAGATTAAAATCATCATTTAGTCTGCTGCCGCCCCAAAGGTAATCCTTGGCTGCAGGCTTTAGCAGAAAAGGTTTGTTCATATTTAGCGGGTGCTCCTTTATCACATCTCGTATTTCTTTTTATCATCCGCACTGATCTCGGAACCTATCTGCACCTCGATGAGCTGAAGTCCCTCATCGCCGGCAATTACCGTGTGCTTGCATCCTGACGCCATTGTTATCACGTCACCGGGCTTGATAGGCTGCTCCATTCCATCAACAAAGGTCTTGCCTGTACCGGCAATGACGTTCCAGATCTCATCCCTGTGCTGGTGGCTGTGGTAATTCATCTTGTGTCCGGGATTAAGGGTCACCTTGACGGTCATGCTGCCCTCTTCCACGTCAATTACACGATAGCTTCCCCAGGACTTCTCCGCAAACATGATCTGCTGGTCGATATCATCCACAAAGGGCTTGATGTATGAGCTCTGCTCCTTATCCGATACCAGGATTCCCTCAGGGGAGGCGCTTATGACAACATCCTTCAGTCCCATGGCCAGGACCGGAAGTCCCAGCTCATTGATAATATGTACGTTCTCGCACTTGTCATTGGCTATGCCGTTACCGATTATTGACTCCTCCATGGCCTCTGTCAGAGTATTCCAGGTTCCAAGGTCCTTCCACTCTCCATCATAGTTAAGAACCTCTATGCTGGACTCGGCTTCTACAACTGCATAGTCGAAGGAAATCTTCTTGAGGTTTTCATAGCCTGAGAACAGTTCTGAATATACTGATGTTCCTAGAAGCTCTTTACTCTTATCAAGTACGTAACTGAGCTTATAGGCAAACACACCACCATTCCAGAGAGCACCCTTGCTGATGAATTCCTCTGCTTTCTCTTTAGT
>JAEEGH010009904.1_pt1 | contig 22038 bp, 19 predicted proteins | sample 9134181 | NCBI WGS metagenome assembly JAEEGH01 (sample SAMN16246544, study PRJNA631951) | gut metagenome | biome: gut microbiome; feature: rumen; material: DP-attached | host: Bos | place: Iran: Karaj | collected 2018-10
ATTGCCCAGTATGCTGGTGCGGTTGCTATGGAATGCTTTGGAATCGTTGGCATGGCTAATGTCAATGTCAAGGACGGACTTGTTAGTCTTTTGAAGCTTGATTCCATGACAAGAGGTATCAATGTTACCCTTGATCAGAACAATAAGCTGCGCCTTGATTTCCATGTTATTGTATCATATGGCGTAAGTATTTCAGCTGTATCAGAAAATCTTATTGACACAGTTAAGTATAAAGTAGAAGAGTTTACGGGGCTTGAAATCGAAAAGATAAACATCTATGTCGAAGGCGTCCGTGTCATTGATTGATCGATTTTAAGTTTATGTGGAGGATTTTGTTTTGAGTAATAATTCTATTGACGCTAAGATGCTTTCCAAGATGTTCCTTAGCGGAGCCAAGAATCTTGATGCCAAGAAGGAATGGATCAACGAACTGAATGTGTTCCCTGTACCTGACGGAGATACAGGAACCAACATGACAATGACTATCATGTCTGCAGCCAAGGAAGTTCAGAGCCTTGGAGACTCCTCTGATCTTGAAGCTATTTGTAAAGCTATTTCTTCAGGATCACTAAGAGGCGCAAGAGGTAATTCAGGTGTTATCCTGTCACAACTTCTTCGTGGATTCACCAAGATTGTTAAGCAGCATGACGTGATCACGGTAAATGTCCTGTCAGAGTCTTTTGAAAAAGCTGTTGAGACTGCATACAAGGCTGTTATGAAGCCCAAGGAAGGAACAATCCTTACCGTTGCCAAGGGAGCTAGTGAGAAGGCTCATGAGCTTGCAATGGAAGGTTGTGAAGATATAGAGGATTTCTGCATTCAGGTTATCGATTATGCAGAGGATGTCCTTAGCAAGACTCCTGATATGCTTCCGGTTCTTAAACAGGCAGGCGTTGTAGATTCAGGCGGACAGGGTCTTGTACAGGTTCTTAAGGGCGCACTTGACGGATATCGTGGAAAAGAGATAGATCTTACTCTTACAGAGGATTCTGCAGCTGCTAAGCCAAAGACCGGTGCAAAAGAGACTAAGACTGAAGATATCAAGTTTGGCTACTGCACAGAGTTTATAGTACTTCTCAACAAACCTCTTAATGTTAAACAGGAGATAGATTTCAAGGGATTCCTTGAATCAATCGGTGACAGTATCGTACTTGTTGCTGATGACGAGATTTGTAAGGTTCACGTTCACAGTAATGATCCCGGCCTTGCAATCCAGAGAGCTCTTATGTACGGACAGCTCTCTAATATGAAGATTGACAACATGTGGATGGAGCACAGAGAGAAACTCTTCCATGAAAATAATGACGGATCATGGTCAGAGATCCAGACTGAGATCAACGGAGCCGCAGAGCTTACACCTACTTACAGCGCAGGCGATGATATCCCTCTTGGAGATAAGGTTAATATGTCTGCTGATAAGAAGGAAGATCTTGGCCCTCGTAAGGATGTTGGATTTGTAACAGTATGTGCAGGTTCAGGCCTTGCTGAGATATTTAAGGGACTTGGTGTTGACTACGTTATAGAAGGTGGTCAGACAATGAACCCAAGCACAGCTGATATCCTTGATGCAGTTGCTAAGGTTAATGCTGATACAGTTATTGTTCTTCCTAACAATAAGAACATTATCCTTGCAGCCAATCAGGCAGCTATCATGTCAGAGGACAGTGATGATGGCAAGAAGATCGTAGTAGTACCTTCCAAGACAGTACCACAGGGTATTACAGCAATCATCAACTATGTTCCTGATGTTGCCATAGAAGATAATATTGCTGCTATGAAGGATTCACTTTCAACTGTTAAGACAGGTGAAGTTACCTACGCAGTAAGAGATACAGTTATTGATGATGTAACTATCAAACAGGGAGATTACATGGGTATTGGTGATGCCGGAATCCTTGATGTTGGCTCTGACATTGCAGATGTAACCTTTGGAATGCTTGAAAAGATGATGAGCGACGAGCTTGAGCTCATCAGTGTATATTACGGAGAAGACGTTGATGAAAAGGATGCGGATGCTCTAAGAGATCGTATCTTAAGCCAGTATCCACAGTGTGATGTGGAACTTCAGTACGGTGGACAGCCAATTTATTATTATGTTGTCTCTGCTGAATAAAGACATTAAGCCGGGCAATTTTGTCCGGCTTTTCTTGTTTATGGAGTTTTGTTTTGGGGAAAAGAGAATTTCAGGAAAATATAATTGAATTAAAGGGTATAGGCGAGAAGACGGGTAAGCTCTTTAACAAGCTTGGTGTCTTCACCTGCGGAGATTTACTTTATTATTTCCCAAGGGGATATGATCTCTTTGAAGCACCTAGAAGGGCATGTGACCTTAAGGAGAACATCATCTGCGCATGTAAGCTGACTATTATTGGAAATATAACAAGGCGCCATGTGAGGAACCTGTCTATCGTAGCTTTTGAGGCTGCTGATGAAACAGGGCGCGTAAAGATTACGTTCTTTAATGCTCCTTACCTTGCAAGCTCACTTAAGTCGGGAACCACCTATGTCTTCAGGGGAGTAGTAAGGAAAAAGGGCAATTTCTTTTCCATGGATCATCCCAAGATGTATAAAATGGAAGAGTATGCACCGCTCATCGGGAGACTCCAGCCCAGGTATCCTTTGACAAAAGGGCTTTCCAACAATACCGTTATGAAATCTGTTGAAAAGGCATTTATAAGCGTTGGCAGGCTCGAAGAGTTTCTTCCTGAAGAATATTTAAATGAGCTTGATTTATGTGACTACAACGAGGCTTTGCGTGGAATTCATTTTCCTGAGAAAGCAGATAAACTTGAGAGCGCCAGGAGAAGGCTTGCGTATAATGAGTTTCTCCTTTTTGTGATCAAGTTAAGACTTCTAAAGCAGTCTCAGGAGGAGATCAGAAACCAGTATCCTATGCTGGAAGTAGCTGATACTACAAGGCTTATTGAGCAGCTTCCTTACAATCTTACAGGCGCTCAGCTTCGTGCATGGGAAGATGTTAAAAGAGATCTTTTTGGTCCATACGTTATGAACAGGCTCATACAGGGCGATGTAGGATCTGGAAAGACGATCCTTGCGCTTCTGGCTCTTTTAACTGTTGCTTCAAACGGATATCAGGGGGCACTGATGGCTCCGACTGAAGTTCTTGCAGCGCAGCATTTCGAGAGCTTCAAACAGATTATAAAAAAGTACAATCTGACAAATCTTAAGATAGCTCTTTTAACAGGAGCTTTATCTGCAAAAGACAAAAAGGAAGTACAGAGGCAGATAAGCGAAGGTGAAGTAAATTGCATAATCGGAACCAATGCACTTATTCAGGATAAGGTTAATTATAAGAATCTTGCTCTTGTAATCACTGATGAACAACACAGATTCGGTGTAAGGCAAAGAGGAACTTTTGCAGATAAAGGGCAGAACACACATGTGCTCGCGATGTCTGCGACGCCGATTCCAAGGACTCTTGCAATTATTCTGTACGGAGACCTTAGTATATCTGTAGTTGATGAGCTTCCGGGAGGAAGGCTTCCTATAAAAAACTGTGTGGTAGGTCCGTCATACAGGCCAACGGCTTATAAATTCATAGCTGATCAGGTAAATGCAGGTCATCAGGTATATGTAATATGCCCGATGATCGAAGAGGGAGAGCTTGACGGCGTGGAAAATGTAACGGATTATACTCAGATATTGAAAAGCGCGCTTCCTGATTCAGTCAATGTTGAAATGCTACACGGCAAAATGAAACCTTCCAAGAAGGATGAAATAATGGATGCCTTTGCAAGAAAAGACATTGATGTGCTGGTGTCTACTACAGTTATTGAGGTTGGAATTAACGTTCCAAATGCAACGGTTATGATGATCGAAAATGCTGAGAGATTCGGACTTTCACAGCTTCATCAGCTCAGGGGAAGAGTAGGAAGAGGAAACGATCAGTCCTATTGCATATTCATCAATTCTTCAGAGGATGAAGATGCTGCAAAGAGACTTTCTGTCATGAACGGAACAAATGACGGATTTAAAATTGCCGAAGAAGACCTTAAACATAGAGGACCGGGAGATCTTTTTGGAGTTAGACAATCGGGAGAACTGTGCTTTAAGGCAGGAGATATCTACCATGACAGCGATCTTGTGAGAGCGTCTGCAGCGGATGCAGACAAAATGCTTTCCATTGATCCGGAACTTGCTCTTCCACAACATAGTGTATTAAAGGAACTTGTAAGCACAAAATCTGACAATTTTGTTGACTTTACGACCCTATAAAAGTAAGATACTAATAGAAAATAAGGTAGAAAATAGGAGGATTGTTGGCTTTTGCCAGCTATTGCCATGTCAAAGATTGCGATTATTACAGACAGTAACAGTGGAATAACTCAGAAACAAGCCACGGAACTTGGCGTTTATGTTGTACCTATGCCTTTTATGATCAATGGCGAGGACTTCTTTGAAGATATTAATCTTACACAATCCCAGTTCTATGAGAAGCTTGCAGAGGATGCTCAAGTTTCAACCAGCCAGCCTACACCTGACTCGCTTATGACTTTATGGGATGAAGTCCTTAAGGATCATGATGAGATCATCTATATTCCCATGAGCAGCGGACTTTCAGGCTCCTGCCAGAGCGCTTATATGATCGCGCAGGAGGAATATGAGGGTAAGGTTTTCGTTGTAGATAACCAGAGAATATCAGTAACTCAGAGACAATCAGTTCTTGATGCAAAAGAGATGGCAGATGCCGGCATGAGTGCGAAGGACATAAGGGATAAGCTCATCGAGACTAAGATGGAGTCCAGCATTTATATCATGCTTGATACGCTTCATTACCTCAAAAAGGGCGGAAGGATCACACCTGCGGCTGCAGCAATCGGAACACTCCTTCGGATTAAGCCTGTTCTTCAGATCCAGGGCGAGAAGCTTGATGCTTTTGCCAAGGCAAGAACATCTGCCCAGGGAAAATCATTGATGATAAATGCCATCAAGGCTGATATCGAGAACAGATTTGGCGGCATGGAGGCTGGTGATTTCTGGATCGCAGGAGCATATACCAACAATCTTGATATAGCTAATGAATGGAAAAAAGAAGTAGAAGAAGTATTTCCCGGACATGAGATGCACATGGATCCGCTTTCTTTGTCGGTTGCATGCCACATCGGACCCGGAGCACTGGCCGTAACAATCACCAGAAAGCTTCACATCTAAGAATTACTATGGAAAAAGTTTTTAAAGGGGTTATATAAATGGCAGTTGAGGATTATGGAGCTTCCAGTATTACCGTCCTGGAGGGGCTTGAAGCAGTAAGAAAGCGCCCGGGAATGTACATTGGAAGTGTAACTACCAGGGGACTTAATCATCTCGTCTATGAGATAGTTGACAATGCTGTTGACGAGCATCTTGCAGGTTTCTGTTCAAGGATCACTGTTACTCTTGAAGCTGACGGATCAGCTACAGTAGAGGATAACGGCCGTGGAATTCCTGTTGGAATGCATGCCAAGGGCTTTACAGCTGAGCGTGTGGTTTTAACAATGCTTCACGCTGGCGGTAAATTTGATAATAATGCATATAAGACAAGTGGAGGCTTACATGGTGTTGGCTCCTCTGTTGTCAATGCACTTTCTACATGGCTCAAGGTCCGCATTAAGAGGGACGGCTTCATATACGAGGATGCCTACGAAAGAGGTATTCCTACGGTCAAATTGGATAAGGGACTTCTGACACCTGTTGGAACAACAAAAGAGACAGGTACTACGATCAATTTCCTTCCCGATGACACAATATTTGAAAAGACAAGGTTCAGAGAAGAAGACATTAAGTCAAGGCTTCATGAGACGGCTTACCTGAACCCTTCCCTTACTATTGTCTTTATCGATAAGAGACCCGGTGTTGAGGAATATATAGAATTCCATGAACCGGATGGCATCACAGGCTTCATTAAGGATATGAATAAGTCAAAAGAAGCTGTGTGCGATGTTATCTCTTTTGCAGGAGAAAGCGAAGGTGTTGAGGTAGAAGTTGCGTTCCAGTATGTCAATGAATTCCACGAGGAAGTACTGGGCTTTTGTAATAACATCTATAACGCCGAGGGTGGTACACACCTTACCGGCTTTAAGACTATGTTTACCAACATTATCAATCAGTATGCAAGGGAAATTGGCATACTGAAGGATAAGGACGTGAACTTTACCGGTACTGATGTCAGAAACGGAATGACAGCAGTCGTTTCGATCAAGCACCCTGACCCAAGATTTGAGGGACAGACCAAGACCAAGCTTGACAACCAGGATGCTGCCAAGATCGTATCCAAGATTACCAATGATGAGGTCACAAGATTCTTTGATAGAAATCTTGAGACTCTAAAGGCTATAATCGGCTGCGCTGAAAAGGCTGCCAAGATAAGGAAGACAGAGGAAAAGGCCAAGACCAACATGCTTACCAAGCAGAAGTATTCCTTTGATTCCAATGGTAAGCTTGCCAACTGTATCAGCAAAGATGCCTCCAAGTGCGAAATCTTCATCGTAGAGGGAGATTCCGCCGGCGGCAGTGCCAAGATGGCAAGAGACAGGAATTATCAGGCTATTCTTCCTATCAGAGGTAAGATCCTTAACGTTGAGAAAGCCAGTATCGACAAGGTTCTTGCCAATGCAGAGATCAAGACAATGATCAATGCCTTTGGCTGCGGATTTTCTGAAGGGTATGGCAATGACTTTGATATAAACAAGCTTCGCTATGACAAGATAATCATCATGTCCGATGCAGATGTTGACGGTGAGCATATTGCGACGCTTCTTCTTACACTCTTTTACAGATTCATGCCTGAGCTTATTTATCAGGGACATGTTTATCTGGCAATGCCTCCTCTTTACAAGGCAATGCCTTCAAAGGGCAAGGAAGAGTATCTGTATGATGATGTTGCCCTTACCAAATACAGAAAAACACACAAGAGCTCTTTTACCCTGCAAAGATACAAAGGTCTTGGTGAGATGGATCCCGAGCAGCTTTGGGAGACAACTCTTGATCCTGAGAGACGTCTTCTTAAGCTTGTGGAGATTGAAGATGCCAAGATGGCGAGCCAGATGACAGAGCTTCTTATGGGCGTTGATGTTCCACCAAGAAGAGAATTCATACATATGCATGCTACAGATGCAGAACTAGATATTTAATGAGGTCGCAAAATGGATGATCGTATAATCCGAACCGAATATTCAGATATAATGCAGAAGTCCTTTATTGACTATGCGATGAGCGTAATCATTGCAAGAGCTCTGCCGGACATAAGAGATGGTCTTAAGCCCGTTCAGAGAAGGACTCTTTATGATATGTACGAGCTGGGAATTCGATATGACAAGCCATATCGTAAGAGTGCCAGGATCGTGGGTGATACAATGGGTAAATACCATCCCCACGGTGACAGCTCAATCTATGATTGTCTTGTTGTAATGACACAGGACTTCAAAAAAGCTATTCCTTTAGTAGACGGACACGGAAACTTCGGTAATATCGAAGGAGACGGCGCAGCTGCAATGCGTTACACAGAGGCAAGGCTCTCTAAGGTTACTCAGGAGAACTTCCTTGAGGATCTTGATAAGAACGTAGTTGATTTCCTGCCTAACTTTGATGAGACAGAAAAAGAGCCTTCGGTTCTTCCTGTCAAGATTCCGAATTTCCTAATAAATGGCTCAGAAGGTATCGCTGTAGGTATGGCTACAAGCACACCTCCTCACAATCTTGCTGAGGTAATTGACGCTCAGATAGCCTATATTCAGAATGACAGCCTTACTACAAAAGAGCTGATGAAGTACATCAAGGGACCTGACTTCCCTACAGGCGGAGTTGTTATCAATAAAGACGAGCTTCTTAGCATTTATGAGAGCGGCGTTGGCAAGATAAGGATCCGCGGTAAGGTTGAGCCAGAAAAGGGCAAGAATGGACATATAAATCTCGTAATAACTGAGATTCCTTACACTATGATTGGTGCCGGAATTGGCAAATTCATGTCAGATGTTGCTGAGCTTGCAGAGAAGAAGGTTACAACGGATATTGTGGACATTTCCAACCAGTCCTCCAAGGAAGGTATACGTATTGTAATTGAGCTTAAGAAAGACACTGATGTAGAGAACTTTACAAATCTTCTTTACAAAAAGACCAAGCTTGAGGATACCTTTGGCGTCAACATGCTGGCAATTGATAACGGAAGACCGGAGACCATGTCCCTTAGGGAGATAATGCGTGCCTGTGCTGACTTCCAGTTTGAAATCACTACCAGAAAGTACCAGACACTTCTTAAGAAGGAACAGGATAAGAAAGAGATCCAGGAAGGTCTTATCAAGGCCTGCAACGTTATCGACCTTGTTATCGAGATCCTTCGTGGTTCCAAAGACAGACCAATGGCAAAAAACTGTCTGGTTAACGGTGTTACAGAAGGCATTAAGTTTAAATCCAGAGAATCCAAGGCTATGGCTGCACAGCTTCTTTTCACAGAGAATCAGGCAGATGCCATTCTTGATATGAGACTGTACAAACTCATTGGCCTGGAGCTCGAGGCCCTTATAAAGGATCATGAGCAGACTGTTGCCAATATCTACAAATACGAGGATATTCTTGAGAGCCACGAGTCAATGTCCATGGTTATCCAGAATGACCTTACCAAGATCAAGAAGGAATACCAGAGGGCCAGGCGCACCGAGATCGACAACAGAGAAGTTGCTGTTTACGAAGAGAAGCCTGTAGAAGAGATGGATGTGGCATTTATCATGGACAGATTTGGTTATGCCAAGACCATTGATGCTTCTACCTTTGAGAAGAACAGAGAGACTATTGAGTCTGAGTTCAAATTCTCATTTATCATGAAGAACACTGGTAAGGTTTGCTTCTTTACCAACACCGGCAACCTTCATACAGTTAAAGCCATGGATCTTCCCCAGGGCAAGATGAGAGATAAGGGAATTCCTATCGATAATGTAAGTAACTTTGATACATCAAAGGAAACAATTATCATGGCTGCGAGCCAGTCGGATCTTAATCTCTATAGACTCTTGTTTACAACCAAAATGTCTATGATGAAGATTGTTGACGGCGGAGAGTTTGATGTATCAAAGAGAACCGTTGCAGCAACCAAACTCATGGATAAGGATGAGATTGTAAGCGTTGAAGTTATCAAGACACAGAAAACAGTGGTTCTTAGGACAAATGAGGGATATTTCCTCAGGTTCCTTATTGATACAGTGCCCGAGAAGAAAAAAGCAGCTGTTGGTGTCAGAGGAATGAGGCTTACAAAAAATGACTTCATCCGTGATGTCTTTTTCCTTAATGACATGGAAGAACGCAGCATTGAGCACAATGGCAAAGAGCTTCACATCGGACACCTTAAAATAACAAGCAGAGATACAAAGGGAACAAAGGTAAGAATATGAGAGTAATTGCAGGTTCAGCCAGAAGGCTCAGACTTGTGACTCCTGATGGTAATGACACAAGACCCACTCAGGACCGCATTAAGGAAACACTTTTTAACATGATACAGAATCAGGTTCCTGGAGCAGTATTTATTGATCTGTTCGCAGGAAGCGGCGGAATTGGCATCGAAGCCCTCTCAAGAGGCGCAAGAAAAGCGTACTTTATTGAGAATTCTCAGAATGCATATAAGTGCATACTTGAGAACATCAAAACAACTCATTTTGAGGATTGTGCCGTTGCTCTAAAGCAGGATGTGGTTCTTGGGCTTCGCAGTATCAAGGAAGATGAGGCTGATATCATTTTTATTGATCCTCCTTATCACGGTGAATTATATGAGAGAACTCTTTCTCAGCTTTCTTCAATGAATTATGTAACTGGGAACACGATGATCATTGTGGAGAGCGCTAAGGACTTCGATTTTTCTTTTGCGGAAGACTATGGATTCGAAGTCAGGAGAGTTAAAGAGTACAAGACAAACAAGCACGTATTTTTGTACAGAAAGGCGAATGAAGTATGAAAACAGCCGTTTATCCCGGAAGCTTTGACCCTGTTACACTGGGACACCTTGACATTATAAAGCGCGCTTCAATGATGTTTGACGATCTTGTGGTTGCGGTTATGTGTAATTCCGCCAAATCTCCATTGTTTAGCCTCGATGAACGTGTTAAAATGTTAGAAGAATCTGTTAAAGATCTGCCAAATGTCAGGATAGTATCTTTTAGTGGACTTCTTATTGATTATTGTAAGGAGAACAATATACATATCGTTATCAGGGGACTTAGAGCGATAACTGATTTTGAGTATGAGCTCCAGATTGCACAGACCAATAAAGAACTGTCCCATAATCAGGTAGATACAGTATTTCTCACAACGAGCCTTAAGTATTCATATCTTAGCAGCTCAGTTGTAAAAGAGATTGCAAGCTATAATGGGGATATAACACCTTGTGTGTCAGATTTTATAGCAGATAAACTCTACCAGAAATACGGATTCAAATAATTGCATGGGGGAAAAACCAAATGACCAGCAGAATAGAACAACTTATTGATGAAATCGAAACATATATAGACAATTGTAAACCTCAGCCTCTTTCTCAGACCAAGATCATTGTTAACAAAGAAGAGATTGACGAGCTTTTAAGAGAACTTAGAAGCAAGACTCCCGAAGAGATCAAGAGATATCAGAAGATAATAAGCAATAAAGAAGCCATCCTTAACGATGCAAAGAAGAAGGCTCAGGAGCTCATTGATGAAGCTACAACTCATACCAACGAGCTTATCAATGAACACGAGATCATGAAGCAGGCATATGCTCAGGCCAATGAAGTTATGGCTCAGGCTGCTGCACAGGCCAAGGAAATCCTTGACAAGGCTATGATAGAAGCCAATGATATGAAAGCTGCCGCTGTTCAGTATACAGATCAGCTTCTTATGAATGTTGATGATATTATCAACCAGTCAATTGAAGTAACAAGCAAGCAGAATGATGAAATAATTGAGAGTGTCAAACAGAACAGTATCAATATCGTAAAAGAGGTTTCTCAGAACAACGACAATATTCTTTCAGCTCTGAACGAATACCGTGAGGTTATAAGATCCAACAGAGCAGATCTTCACGCACCTGTATCAAGTGGATCAGATGCAGTTCAGGATGCGCCGATAGATGCAGGAAACGGTGGTGCTTCAGGGGAGGGCCTCAATCTTGACATGTTAAATTAAAAGAGCCTAAGAGCTGCCGCTTTTGCGACAGCTTTTATCTTTATAATAATTGTGGGGGATATTATCAATGAATTTTAAACGTCTTTTTTCATATGTAACTGTATTTATGCTTTTATTCACAGCTCTTTTCCAAAACAACGTAATCGAAACCAAGGCTGCAGCCAAAAATGTGGTTGTGGTTATCGATCCAGGACATGGGGGAGAGGGCGACAAAAATCTTGGTGCCCAGTACAACGGAATCACTGAAAAAGATATCACTCTTAAGCTTGCTACAGCACTTAAGGCAGAACTGGATAAGTACGACGGTATCACAGTCTATATGACAAGAACAACTGATACTGCTGTAACTCTTGAGGATAGGGCGGAATATGCAAAGAGTGTTGGGGCAAATTTCCTTTACAGCATACATTTTAATGCTTCAATCAGCCATGATTTCTATGGATCTGAAGTATGGGCTTCAGCATCCAATGGCAGCAATTATCAGGCAGGAGCCAATTTCGGTAATATTGTAAGTGCACAGTGGAATGAGCTTGGACTCTATCAGAAGGGCGTTAAGACCAAGCTTGGATCATCGGGCAATGACTATTATGGAATAATCAGACACTGCGTGGCAAGAGGAATTCCATGCGTAATTCTGGAGCATGCTTATCTGGATCATCCCAATGATGTATCAATGGTCAAAACAGATAGCTTTATCAACCAGCTCGCAGTTGCAGATGCAACAGCTATAGCCAAGTACTATAAGCTTAAGTCTTCTCAGACCGGAGCTGATTATTCAGGATATACCTATAAGTCTGTTAAAAAGCCTTCAGGTAAGCAGCATCAGGACGAATCCGGTCCGGATACAATGAATACAAGGGTTCTTGCTTATGACACAACAAGCGGCAATGTACTTGTGGAAATGACAGCAAAAGATTCAAAGAGCCAGGTAATATACTTCAGCTACAGCTATGATGGCGGCAATACTTTCTGTCCGCTTCAGATGTGGGATAGAACCAAGGCTACTCAGTCATTTAATGTCAAGGTACCAAGTGGCTGCGTAAACCCTGTTATCGTCTGCAGATCCTATAACAACTATGAGAAGATATCAGAAGGCGGACAGATGCCTGTAAACGCAACATTTAATTATTGATATTATTAGGTATAGATTTTGAGACTTGATAAATTTCTTTCAGAACAGAATATTGGGACCAGAAAACAGATCAAAGAGTATGTAAAGAATGGCAGATGCTCTGTTAATGGTGTGCCGGCTACGAAAAGTGATATTCATATTGATGAAAATAAAGATGAGATTGCTTTCGATGGTCAGGTTCTTGCTTACAGCAAGTTCCATTATTACCTCTTAAATAAGCCGGTTGGTGTTGTTTCTGCCACTACTGATAAGAGAAGTGAAACTGTTCTTGATCTTCTTTCTGACGAGATGGTTAAAGGTCTTTCGCCTTGCGGAAGGCTTGATATTGATACTGAGGGGCTTATTCTTATTATTGATGACGGAGAGCTGATCCACAGGCTGTTGTCACCCAAGAGGCACGTTGATAAGGTCTATGAAGTACATCTACGGGAACCTTTATCCGAAAAAGACATAGAGGCGCTTGAAAAGGGTGTTGATATCGGTGATAAAAGAGATGACGGCAAGATTGACTACACACTTCCTGCGAAAGTTGAAGATGCAGGTATCGACGAAGAAGGTAGAAATGTAGTTCATCTTACAATTCATGAGGGGCGTTTCCATCAGGTTAAGAGGATGATGGAGGCTGTTGGCAATGAGGTTATGTTCCTTCGTCGGATAGCTATGGGAAGCCTTACTCTTGATGAGTCGCTAATGCCCGGTGAGTATAGGCAATTAACAGATGACGAAATAGATATGTTAAAGCAGTAAACAGGTATTTTATGAAGAAGATTGATCTTAATAATTTTGACGCAGTAATTTTTGATCTGGACGGATCATTAGTTGATTCCATGTGGATGTGGAAGGCTATAGATATAGAGTATTTAAGCGGATTTGGGATTGAACCTCCGGCAAACCTTCAAAAGGACATTGGCGGCAGAAGTTTTGTTGAGACCGCAGTGTATTTTAAAGAAAGATTTGGCTTAGAGGATTCAATTGAAAAGATTGGCGATGACTGGAACCGCATGGCCTGGGACAAATACACCAATGAAGTTCCTCTAAAAGACGGCGCAGCACAGTTCATGGACAGGTGCATAACCGAAGGCAAAAAACTTGGGATTGCCTCAAGTAATTCTACTGAGCTTATTGAACAGGTCCTTTCTTCTCACGGCATAAGAGATAAATTCATAAGTATCAAGTCAGGTACTCAGGTGCTTAAGGGAAAACCAGCTCCTGACATTTATCTTACAGTGGCAAAAGAGCTTGAGGTTGAGCCTGACAGATGTCTTGTGTTTGAGGATCTTGTGGATGGCATTAAGGCAGCCAGAAATGCAGGAATGACAGTTGTGGCTGTAAGTGATGATTATTCAAGACACAGCGATGATCTGAAAAAAGAGCTGTCAGATGCATATATAGAAGATTACTGGGGATTTACTGAAGATGAAGAAGTATAAAGGCGAATATGGATATATAGACTACAGAAAGAAAGTTGCCATCATAAGGACCGCTGTTTGTCTTCTTGTTGTTCTGGCAATTTTTCTTATTGGACTTTTTATGTACAAGTCCCAGAAAAATGCTTTTTCTATTATTGCCGCTCTTGGTTGTCTTCCAACCGGATGGAGTGGGGTCAACCTGATAATGTTTTTAAGAGCAAAGGGTTGCAGTGAAAGTGATCATGAAGCAATTGAAAAGGCAAAGGGCGGACTACTTATCCATTACGATCACGTTATAACAACTTATGACAAGAATTTTAATGTCTCTGCATCAACTGTACTAGATAAGAATATTGCCTGCTACACAAGTGATAAGTCAGCAGATACAGGAGATATTGAGAAGCATATAAAGAAGATGATGGCTCAGGGTGGATACTCTGATTTCAGCATAAAAGTCTTTGATAAAATTGATGATTATTGCACGAGACTCACACAGCTTGATAAGCTGCGCGCGGACAGGAATATTGATCCTGCGGCAATAGAGGATGCCTGGGTACCGGGTACACAGGAAACACCGGCATCAATTCTTTTATCAATTTCTCTTTAAGGAATTTCTTATGAAAGAAATCATAATCGGAGCAAACGAAAAGAATAAGCGCCTTGATGGGTTCCTTAAGAGTTATTTAAAAAATGCTTCTTCTGGTTTTATATATAAGATGCTAAGGAAGAAGAACATCACTCTTAACGGTAAAAAATCAGATGGTACAGATAAGCTCTGTGAAGGCGATATTGTCAGGATATTCTTTACTGATGAAACGCTGAGTAAGTTCAGGGGAGGAAGTGGCTCCGGAACAGATATAAGCTCTTTTACCAAAGCATTTAATGAAATAGGAGATCTGCAGATAATTTATGAGGATGACAATATCGTTCTTGTTAACAAACCTGCAGGAGTTCTTTCTCAGAAAGCAAAGGATGGGGACATAAGCCTCAATGAGTGGCTTATAGGATATCTTTTATCAAAGGCAGATGTAACGGCTAAGAGCCTTGAAACTTATAAGCCTTCCATATGCAACAGACTGGACAGGAATACCAGCGGACTTGTTATCTGCGCCAAGTCTTTAGACGGCGCCAGGAAGATGAATGAGCTTATTAAGTTAAGAGGTGTGGGGAAATTTTATAGGACAATTGTGAGCGGTAATCTTACTGATGATATCTTTCTTAAGGGATATCTATATAAGGATGAAAAGAAGAACAAGGTTACAATTGTAAAAGAAGATCCAGGAGATCCGGATTATTCTTATATTGAGACAAATATAAGGCCTATTGAGTATAACGAGAGTAAAGACCTTACCATGCTTGAAGTTGAGCTTATCACCGGCAAACCGCACCAGATAAGGGCACATCTGTCCAGTATTGGGCATCCTGTAATTGGTGATCATAAATATGGCGGACGAGCTGCGTTTGGACTTAAGTATCAGCTTCTGCACAGCTACAGGCTCTCTTTTCCGGATAATATGGAAGAGCCTTTTGAGTCTCTTTCGGGTAAAGAGTTTGTGGCAGATCTGCCGAAAGAATTTAAACTATTTGAATAAAAGGGGAACGTATGCCTACATGGAAATCCAGAGGCCTTAGGGGATCAACTTTAGAAGATATGATCAACAGGACCAATGACAGGTATTTAGAGCTTGGCCTCGCCCTTATTCAGAAGATTCCAACACCTATAACACCAATAAATATTGAAAAGGAAACCAGGCACATTACGCTTGCTTATTTTGACCAGAAGTCCACAGTTGACTATATCGGCGCGGTGCAGGGGATTCCTGTCTGTTTTGATGCAAAAGAATGCGCTTCAACCACGTTTTCTCTTGAGAACATCCATGAACACCAGGTGAATTTCATGGAGAGCTTTGAGAAACAGGATGGAGTAGCATTTTTTCTTATATATTTTACTTCCCTTGATGAATTTTATTATCTGCCATTCAGAACACTTAAGGAGTTCTGGAAAAGAGCTAAAGAGGGCGGAAGAAAGAGCTTTAGAAGGGATGAGCTAAGCGATGAGTTTGTGATCGGTAATCATAGCGATGTGGGAATTCTGATACCATACTTGGATGCTCTGCAGATAGATTTAGATAAACGATAATTAAATGTTTGACATAAAGCTTGATATAATGTAAACTCTTATAAAGCAGCGAATTAGCATAGTAGCACTGCGCATTGATAAAGTGAGGTTGACATGAACAAAGTTCTATTACATACACCGGATGGTGTGAGAGATATTTACGGATCAGAATGCAGCGACAGACTAATACTAAGAGACAAGATACATGACAGGATGAAATCCTTTGGATATCAGGATATTGATACACCTACATTCGAGTTCTTTGATGTCTTTGCTCAGGAAATCAATACCAATGATGCAAGAGAGCTCTACAAGTTCTTCGATAAGGATGGTAATACACTGGTTTTAAGACCTGATTTTACACCGTCTATAGCAAGATGTGCATCGAAAGTAATGCTTGAGAATGGTAATCCTGTAAGAGTTGTTTATCAGGGAAATACATTTCTTAATACATCAAGTCTTCAGGGTAAGCTCAAGGAGAACTACGACATAGGTGTTGAGCTGTTTAATGATGATTCGGTTTATGCTGATGCGGAGATGATAGCTCTTTTAATTGAGTCCCTCTTAAGCTCCGGGCTTAAGGAATTCCAGGTTAGCATTGGTGACGCAGACTATTACAAGGGAATCTGTGAAGAAGCCGGAATTGATGATGAAACTGAGGAAATGATCAGGGAACAGATCGTTCAGAAGAACTATTTCGCAGCTGAAAGCATAATGACAGAGCGCAATATCACTGAAAAGTACAAGAATCTCATTGTTAAGGTATCAGAATTCATAGGATCTGATGATGCCCTCGATAAGGCTATGGAACAGGTTTCAAATGAAAGATCCCTTGCAGCTATAAAGAGATTAAAGAATCTATATCAGGTTCTTAAGCAATATGATGTTACAGGATATGTGTCTTTTGACCTTGGTATGCTTAGTAAGTTCAACTATTATACAGGCGTAATCTTTAGCGCATACACTTATGGAGTTGGTGATGCGATCGCCAAAGGCGGAAGATATGATTCGCTTCTTGGCAAATATGGCCAGGATTCACCTGCGATTGGTTTTGTAATAATTCTTGATGATCTATATTCGGCGCTTACAAGACAGAACATTGAAATAGAGCATGAAGATGATGTGATTGCAATTGATTACAATGAGGAATCCTTTGGGGAAGCTCTTTCGAAGGCAAAAGAGCTAAGAAACAGTGGCAATAAGGTTTCCCTTGTTTACAGAAAGGCTTGATGGTGGGCTCTATGAGATATCTTACATTTGCTCTTGGTAAGGGCAGACTTGTGGACCAGACAATGGAGGTCCTTAAAAGATGCGGCATTGAATGTGATGAGATGCTGGATAAAAAGACAAGAAAGCTTATTTTTACAAATGAGGAGCTTAAGCTTAAATTCTTCCTTGCAAAAGGACCGGATGTACCAACTTATGTAGAATATGGCGCTGCAGATATTGGTATTGTGGGTGCTGATACAATTCTTGAGGAGAACAGAAGAGTTTACGAGGTTCTGGATCTTGGATTTGGAAAATGCAGAATGTGTGTCTGCGGTCCTCATGAGGCAAAAGAGCTTTTGGAGCACCGGGAAATGATCAGAGTAGCAAGTAAGTATCCCAACATTGCGAAGGATTATTTCTACAATAAAAAGCATCAGACAGTTGATATTATAAAATTAAACGGCTCTGTTGAGCTTGGTCCTATTGTAAATCTGTCAGATGTTATTGTTGATATCGTTGAAACCGGATCTACTTTAAGAGAAAACGGGCTTGAGGTTTTGGAGGAGATCTGTCCATTATCTGCAAGAATGATTGTCAACCAGGTCAGCATGCAGATGGAGACAGAGCGTATCAGGAAACTGATCAGTGACATTAAGGAGAATCTTGAATAATGCGAACACTTAAGTTAACAGAGGAAACAAAAAAAGAGCTTTTGGGAAATCTTCTCAACAGAAATCCCGGTAGTTACCAGGAATATGAAAACACGGTAAATGATATAATAACTGATATTCGAAATAATGGTGATAAAGCGCTGTTTGAGTACACAGAGAAGTTCGATAAATGCAAAGTAGACTCAAGTACTGTCAGGATTACAAGGCAGGAAATAGATGAAGCATATAAAGAGCTTGATCCTGCGTTCATTGAAGTTATGAAAAAGAGCGCTGAGAATATCAGAGAATTCCACGAAAAACAAAAGAGAAATACCTGGATAGATACAAAAGAAGATGGAAGCATTCTTGGCCAGAGGATACTTCCGATTGAGATTTCAGGCGTTTATGTTCCCGGAGGAAAAGCCGCTTATCCATCAAGTGTGCTTATGAATGTTGTTCCTGCAAAAGTAGCAGGAGTTGAGCGCATTATTATGTGCACACCTCCCGGAAAAGATGGTAAGGTCAACGCCGGAACACTTGTTGCCGCAGATATTGCAGGTGTTACTGAAATGTATAAGGCCGGTGGTGCCCAGGCAATAGCAGCAATGGCATTTGGAACAGATAGTATTCCTAAGGTTGATAAGATCACAGGACCGGGAAATATATTCGTTGCACTTGCAAAGAAAGCATGTTTTGGACATGTTTCAATTGATTCAATTGCAGGCCCCAGCGAGATTCTTGTTCTTGCGGATGAATCGGCAAATGCAAGATATGTGGCTGCCGATCTGCTTTCACAGGCAGAGCATGATGAGATGGCAAGCGCTATTCTTGTTACAACTTCACAGGAACTTGCAGATAAAGTATCCGCAGAAATTGATGAATTTTTGAAAACTCTTTCAAGAGCAGATATAATTAAGAAGTCCCTTGATAATTACGGGTACATCTTTGTGGCTGATTCAATGGAAGATGCCATAGATGCAGCCAATGCTGTGGCTTCCGAGCACCTTGAGATAATTACTGTTAATCCTTTTGAGACAATGACCAGGATTAAAAACGCTGGTGCTATTTTCCTTGGTGATTATTCGTCAGAGCCTCTTGGAGACTATTTTGCAGGTCCTAATCACATTCTTCCAACCAATAGAACTGCAAGATTCTTCTCACCTCTGTCAGTGGATGACTTCGTAAAGAAAACAAGTATTATTTCCTATTCAAGAGATGCTCTTTGTAAGGTTCATAACGATATTGAACTCTTTGCAAAGCAGGAGGGATTAACAGCGCATGCAAATTCCATTGCTGTTAGATTCGAATAGGTTTGACTGAAATGATTCTTTCGACTAATGCAGTCAATGAATAAAAAATAAGGAGACACTAGCTATGGAAAACAGAAGTGCCGAAGTAAGTAGAAAAACACAGGAAACTGATATAAAGCTTTCCCTTAACCTGGATGGAAAGGGCGCTTCAAAAGTTTCTACCGGTATCGGATTTTTCGATCACATGCTCCAGGGATTTGCAAAACATGGATTTTATGACTTGGATCTGTCAGTAAACGGTGATACTTACGTAGATGGTCATCACACTGTGGAAGATACAGGAATAGTGCTTGGACAGGCTATATCAAAGGCGCTTGGCGATAAAAAGGGCATAAAGAGATATGGCAGCATGATCCTGCCTATGGATGAAACTCTGGTTATGTGTGCCATAGACCTTTGTGGAAGACCATATTTTGTAATGGATGCAGAGTTTGAGGCACCTATGGTTGGTGATTTTGATACGCAGCTTGTTAAAGAGTTCTTTTATTCGGTATCTTATTCTGCAGCAATGAATCTGCACATCAGGGTTCTTAGTGGCTCCAATGATCACCACAAGATAGAAGCAATCTTCAAAGCATTTGCAAAGGCTCTTGACGAAGCTTCTTCATTTGATCCAAGAATAAGCGATGTGCTTAGCACAAAAGGAGTACTTTGATATGAATCAGGAAAGAAAGAAGATCGTCGGTTCTGTTTACCTTAAAAACGGCCGCGCAATGAAGAGTTTTAAGAGTGACGAATGCTTTGATTTTGATGCTGTAGCAGCAGCTTGTACGCTGTCAGATTCAAATGTCGATGAAATCATCGTGTTCGATCTTTCTCCTTCAGGAGATGACAAGGCTCACGAAGAAGCTATGGACGCAATAAAAGATATATGCAAAGCTGTTGATGTTCCGGTTACAGGTGCCGGCAATGTCAAGAGAATGGAAGATATCAAAAAACTCCTTTATGCAGGATGCAAAAAAGCTGCTCTGAACTTCTCTAAAGATGGCAATATAGAGATTCTTAAAGAAGTTTCGGATAAGTTTGGCAAGGATAAGATTGTTATCTGCTACAACGACAATAAGGCTCTTTTAGATCACAAGGATGAAGTATGTAATCTTGCTTGTGAGACATTTTTGATTGCAAATTCTGCTGATGATATTAAGGATAACGGGATTGATCTTCCCTTAACTGTTGTCCCTGGGTTCGATGAGAATCTGTATAAAGATCAGCCACAGGAACTATTTTTTAAATATGACTTCATTGATGGTATCAGCGGAAATGTTGTTAATGTAAATGCCGATAGAGTAAATGCCATTAAAGATCTTTTGACCCAGAAAGGATATAAGATATATTCTCTTGAACCTGCATTTACATGGGATCAGCTCAAGAAGAATTCAGATGGGATGATACCTGTAATTGTTCAGGATTATCGTACAGATCAGGTCCTGATGCTTGCCTACATGAATGAGGAAGCGTATAACACAACACTCATGACAGGTAAGATGACTTACTTTAGCCGCAGCAGACAGGAACTTTGGATCAAAGGCGAAACCAGTTCCCATTACCAGTATGTCAAGTCACTTACGGCAGATTGCGACTATGACACAATACTTGCAAAAGTTAAGCAGGTAGGTGCTGCTTGCCATACCGGCAATTACTCATGCTTCTTTAATGAAATTGCTAAGAAGGACTATTCAGAAAAGAATCCTCAAAAGGTTCTGGATGCTGTATACGAAGTAATTAAGGACCGCAAGGAGCATCCAAGGGAAGGCTCTTATACCAACTATCTTTACGAAAAAGGCATCGACAAGATCCTTAAAAAGGTTGGAGAAGAAGCTACAGAGATGGTAATTGCCGCTAAAAATCCAAATGAGAACGAAGTGGTTTACGAAATGTCAGATTTCCTGTATCATATGATGGTCCTCATGGCTGTTAAGAATGTGAGCTGGGAGGATATAACTGATGAACTTGCAAGAAGATAAGGATTTTATATGAATAATAATTTGGCGCTTTCGGATGAAGCTCTTTTGACTATTGAGAAGCCTGAGAGGTACATCGGAAACGAAGTTAATAGTGTAATTAAGGACAAGGGGCAGATCGATATAAGATTTGCCTTCTGTTTTCCAGATGTTTATGAGATCGGAATGAGTCATCTTGGAATTCAGATTTTATACGGACTATTCAACTCCTATGAAGACGTATGGTGTGAAAGAGTTTACTCTCCGTGGATGGATATGGATAAGCTTATGAGGGATAGAGACATCCCTCTTTTTACGCTTGAATCTCAGGGTCCGGTAAAAGACTTTGATTTCCTTGGATTTACTATCCAGTATGAGATGTGCTATACAAACATACTTCAGGTACTTGATCTTTCAAAAGTACCTCTTCTGACAGCAGACAGGACTTGGGATGATCCAATTGTAATAGGTGGAGGACCATGTACATATAACGCTGAGCCAATTGCCGATTTCTTTGATATCTTTTACATCGGTGAAGGGGAAACGAGGTACAGAGAGCTCTTTGACCTGTATAAAAAGGCAAAGAAGGATGGAATTTCAAGAGCTGATTTTCTTCATGAAGCAGCTAAAATTCCTGGAATTTATGTACCATCTCTTTATGATGTTAAGTACAAGGAAGATGGAACAATAAAGTCCATGGAACCGATTTTTGAGGACATTCCCCGTGTTATCAAAAAGGAAATGTGCACTGATCTGTCAAGCCAGTTTTACCCAACCAAGCCTGTTGTGCCATATATCAAGATAACACAGGACAGAGTTGTTCTTGAGATAATGCGGGGCTGTATCCGTGGCTGCAGATTCTGCCAGGCAGGTCAGCTCTATAAGCCCCTTCGTGAAAAAGATGTTGAATACCTGAAGAAGATTGCTATTGAGGCGCTTGAAAACACAGGTTATGAAGAGATTTCTTTGAGCTCTTTAAGCTCCAGTGATTACTCCAAACTGCCCGAGCTTATCGACTTCCTTATAAAGAGCTGCAGCGAGAAAAAGATAAATATTTCCCTGCCATCACTTAGAATTGATGCATTTTCTCTTGATGTAATGAGTAAGGTTCAGGATGTAAAAAAGAGCAGT
>JAEEGH010009905.1_pt1 | contig 22037 bp, 11 predicted proteins | sample 9134181 | NCBI WGS metagenome assembly JAEEGH01 (sample SAMN16246544, study PRJNA631951) | gut metagenome | biome: gut microbiome; feature: rumen; material: DP-attached | host: Bos | place: Iran: Karaj | collected 2018-10
CTTCTATCTGTCGCACCTCCAATTCGTGAACAACTGGGATTTGGTCGATCTCACCTGCTACGAGATCCTCGGTGTCTGGCTCCTCGACAAGGACCGCAAGATGCTGTACGACATGGTGGAGAACGGCACTACCATCTGGGAGCAGCGCATCGGCATCGTCACCACGATGCAGTTCCTGCGTCACGGCGAGTTAGACGACACCTACGCGTTGGCGGAACTGTTCCTGAAGAAGCCCGCACCCCTGCACGACCTGCTGCAGAAGGCCGCTGGCTGGCTCCTCCGCGAGGCGGGCAAACGCGACGAGCAACGCCTCCGCGAATGGCTCGAACCCCGCCGCACCACGATGCCCCGCACGATGCTGCGCTACGCCATCGAACGCTTCCCGGAGGAGGAACGGAAGCGGATGCTGGGACGGTAAAACGAGCTGTCTTTCCCTGTCATAGGGTTCTTCTCAACCAGTTTCTAAATTTTTGTCATAAAATGATAATCATAAAATGACAAAAATCAGAATTGGCGAATTAACTTTTTGTGAATTAGACTATTGGCTTATATTGCCAACATCATTTCGACGACTCCTCGAACGTGACGTGCACCACGTCGCCGAAACTCTTTCCGATTTGTTTGCGGATGTCCTTGCGGACGCCGATGATGAAGCAGGGTGTTCCCATCTTGACGATGTGGCCGTCGTAGGGCACACCGTCGAAGGTGGCGTGGACCGAAAGGCGGCCTTTGCCGTACAGGGATTTGATGTCGAAGGGGACCTCCACGTAGGCGGCGTCCATGTTCTCGTTCTGGAGGATCACCGCGTCGAATTCCATCCGTCGGGCCGCCCGCTCCTGTCCGTAATACTCCTCGAACTTCTGTTTTAACGCGTCTTCGTCATCAATCATCTTGCGCAGGGCTTCCAGCCGTTCGGCGTTGGGGGAGTGGTCGAACCAGAGGTGCAGGTAGCCGCCGCGACCGTACTTCTCGCGCAGGTGCTGCACCATCCGCTCGTAATGTCCCTCCTTGTCCAATTCGGGGTAGTGTTCCATGCCGTACTGCACGGTGCGGCGGACGATGGTGTCGGGGTCGATGAAGCGGTCGGCCTCGGCCACGATGCGCCCGTAGAGACTGCGCGGCGCGTGGTCGGAGGAGGCGCGGTGATCTTCCACGGCTTCCGCCATCGTCTGCAACTGGCTTTCCGTGAACCACTTCCGCAATTCATTGTCGGCGAGCAGCATCCGCGCCGACACTTCGTGGTGGTGCTCCCGACCCTCGCACAGCCCGATGTCGTGGTAGGCGGCGATGACATACACCATGTCCACATCCACCTCCATTTGCGCCGCCAAGTCCATGCTCTGCGAAATCACCATGCGCACGTGGTCGCGCCGGTGCGCCTTGTCGAACTTGTCGTACAATGGGATGATGCGCGCCTCGACGTAGTCGCGGATTTCAGGAGATACAGGAAATTCGTTGCTGTCAGATAGATGGTTCATATAACGTTCTTCTATTGTTCCGTACATTGGAAGTGTCCGTCGTAAATTAATTGGTGAGAAATAGGATGGCAAAAGTACAAAATTTAGGAACAGGTATATGATATTGCGGATGAATTCTTCGGATTTTGCAAAAGCTAAAAATAAGTTTTACAATAAATTGTAAAAATTGTTACGTGTTTAAGTTGTAATGAATTGATTTTCAGTAAAATATTTTTTTTTAAGATTTTCGCCAACGAATCGTTGTTTGTTGTATCTTTGCGGCATGTTTTTAAGAAAGTGACTATGAAAAATGAAGTAACCCAAAAGGATTTTGACATGCCGCAGTTGAGGCAGATGGTGTTGGAGAACACCGAGAGAATTAATAAGAACGAACTAATAATCAGTCAGATGCGAAAGGAAAACCTTGAGCAGAGCCGCAAAGCTGTTGAACGCGATGAAATGCTGGAGAACTCCCGCCGGGAACACGACCGCTGGTCGCAACGAATGAGAGAGACCCTGGATGAAATCGCGCAAATTGCCAGAAGATCGCAGATAGAACGGGAAAAGCGTGATTGCGAGTGGGAGAAGCGTATGCGGGAACAAGAGGCGCGGTCTGCGGAGGGCGACAGGAAGATGCGGGAACAGTTCAAGGAAAACGACAGATGGATGAAGGAGCAGTTTGCGGAGAACGACAGGAAGATGCGGGAACGGATGGAGGAGAGCGACAGGAAGATGCGGGAACGGATGGAGGAGAACGACAGGAAGATGCGGGAACGGATGGAGGAGAGCGACAGGAAGATGCGGGAACAGTTCGAGGAAACCGAAAAGCAGCTGAAAGATACCTCGCTGGAGGTGAAGCGGCTGTCCCGTCAACTCAGTGGTACCACGGGGCACATTGTGGAAGGTCTGGTCAGCTCTTCGACAGAGAAGATTTTCCAGAAAGCCGGACTCGATTTGCATAACAGCGGCAAGAATTTGAAAAGGAGTCTTCCGGCTGAACATATTGCAATGGAGGTGGATGTCCTTCTTAGCAGTGCGGAAATGGCGGTCCCTATAGAGGTCAAGGCCAACTGCACGAAGGACGACATATACAGGTTCCTCCATCAGATGAGGCATTTCCGGCGGCTGTTTCCTGAATATGACGGCAAGGAGGTCTTCGCCGCTATAGCCGCCATCAACTACGAGAAAGGTGTTGCGGAACTCGCTCATAGAGAAAAACTCCTTGTCATCCGCGTCAACAGCGATGACATCTTCTCCATTGACCCCTTCAAGAGGGAAGATTTGCTGAACTTCTAAGAATTTCCCCTCGGGTACAGGGCAAGGTAGAGGCAATCCACTAACTGCCGGTTGTCGTCGCGTTGGTGCATGCCGCCGCCGAGACAGTATTTGAAGGCTTCGCAGTGCTCGCAAGGCCCCGTCCTGGCCCAGCTGCGGTCGCGAAACTCCTGGAATCGGTTCTGCCACACGTCCCAGAAATCGTCTTGATAGACATTGCCTTGGTGGAAGTTGTGCCGGATGCTGGTGCAGCCGGAGATGCTGCCGTCGATGCGGATGCTGGCCGCGTTGACACCGGCGATACACCAATAAAAGTGGTCGCGCACCTCCCCCTCGAACTCGCCGAGGAAGCCTTCGCAGCTGAAGGAGACGTCGATCCGACCTTCCTTGCGTGTGTCGCGGATGAACGCCATCAACTCCCGTTTTTGGCTGTCGGATAGCTGCAGACTGCGGTCGGTGGCGGCGCGGCCGGCAGGAAATATGGTGCCGATGCGCCAGTGGGTAACGCCCAATTCGATCAGGAATTCCTTGAACTCCGGTAATTTCGGGAAGAGGGCGGGGGTGATGCAGGTGATGATGTCGTAAATTATGGAGGGTTCGTTCACGATCATGCGGATGGCTTCCACCGCGCGCCGGAAACTGTCGGGATGTCCGCGCAAGGCGTTGTGCTCCGACTCGAAGCCGTCCAAACTGACCGAGATGGAGTGCAACCCGGCCCGGAGCAGCCCGTCGAAGCGTTCGCGGTTGAGCAGCATGCCGTTGGTGACCAGTCCCCACGGATAACCGCGCTTGTAGAGTTCGATGCCGCAAGTCTCCAAGTCGGGGCGCATCAGCGGTTCCCCGCCGGAAATGATGACCATCACACGATGCGGGTCCACGTGCGGGGTGATCTGCGTGTCCACCACCTTCAGGAAATCCTCCAGCGGCATGTCGGGGGCTGTCTCCTGCGCCGTGCAGTCACTGCCGCAGTGCCGGCAGTTGAGGCAGCACCGCAGGGTGGATTCCCAGAAGAGTTGGCGCAGCTCGTGGTCGCGGACCTCCAGTCGCCCGTACTTGGCGAACAGGTTCAGTGCAAGACGTTTACGGAATCCAACTTTCATTCCTCCACGCATTCTTCTACGAAATCCGCGTCCCGCATCGCCTGTCCGGAGGGCATCTCCGAAAGATAATCATCCGTCATCTCTTTTTCTTCGAAAGTGGCGACACGCGTGCCGTAATAGCATTGGTAATCTTCGTTTCGGTCACAAGATATGGCGGCGAATCCCAATAATGCCAATAATAATGCCAATAACTTTTTCATAATCGTTAGGGGACTTCTGTTTTTACTTCTTCGCGCTGCCGCCGACCTTGGTGCAAAGTCCGTTAAACATCAAGATAAGCAAACAACGCTGCAAAATTAATTCTTTTTATCTTTTATAGGATGAAAAAAATCCAAAAGGTTACAGTTTGTTGATATATTCTTTTTGTTTTTATTCGTTTAACTATTTGAGTTTTAGTTTGTTACATTGTTTTATAAAGAATTTAATATGTTTGACAGTCCCCGCTTCACAACACCGTGATTGTGCCTTTCTTGGTGAACATTTTTCCGAACGGATTCGTATAATAAATCACATACTGATACACATTGTCGTGGAACGTCTTCCCTTTGTATTCCCCATTCCACCGGAAACCTTTGTCCGTGGAGTAGAACACCATTTCGCCCCATCGGTTGAAGATCATAATCTCAAAGTCGGTAATTTGGTTTTGTATTATCTCGGGAAGTGAAAAAACATCGTTCAAACCGTCGGATTTTGACGGGGTGATGGCGTTGGGGAGATATATGGCGATGTCCGCCACGGCCACTTGTATGGAGACATGGATAACACTGTCGCAGCCAAACTCGCTTTGGTAAGTGATGGAGGTGTCGATGCGGTCACCGCCTTCCAGCTGACTTTCGTGCAGGAAAATCCCGTGGCGGTCATAAGATGTTCCTTCGGGGATGGTCTCTGTGAAATGCAGGTCATACTCGGGATGCACCCGCAGTCTCAACACGATCACGCTGTCGCAGTCATCCACTTGGAACACACGGCTGAAATAGAATGTGCCCGCCGTCTCGGTTTCCGTTGCTGGAATGTCAAAGTTCTCGTCGGAATAGGTTTCTCGAACGCAAATGTCCGCTGTGAGCGTATCTTTAGGAATCTGACAGGGGTTAACGTGAAATGCAAGTGTATTGTCGGTGGTGTCGCATTCCGACTGAAGCCCTCCGTTCTGCGCTATGCCCTGACGGTCCTCATTGACCACCAAAATGATGGAATCCAAATCTGGATATGCGCTGTGCTGATTTAAATAGTCCTCTGTGAATGTCATTGTGCAAGAAACACACTCTCCTGGTTCGATAGGACTGTTGTATGGAGAACCTCCAAGATATACACTGCCGTACTCATCGGCATAAAAAGAACAAGGTATGGGTGGGAACAAGGTCTGGCCACCCGTATTGCACAATTGATAGGTCAACGTATATACTTCATCCTCGTAGGTGATGTCTCCCATGACCGCTGTGGCATTGGCCAAAGCCATGAACGGCCTACCATACTGATCCAACGTGGTGGCTTGCTGCAGAAAATTGTTGAACGGGCGGCGCACCACCCCGTCCGGATCCGTAAACTCAGTAGCATTGTTAAACACCGTCGAAGGTACCGTCAGATCCTTGTTAATGTTGGTGACATTGTACAAGTATTGGTTCCACACCGGTCGCGCCGGCGCCCAAGGTTGTCCCGACGACTTGAGGATGTTCAACTTTGAGCTGCCCACGGAAACGATTTCCGCCGACCCGTCAGCATCGACATCGGCAATGACGGGATACTGCATGATGGTGGTTTCCGAATAGGAGAACGTGTTCAACACGTACATCGGCACGGTATCGTTGTGGGTGAGGTGGCTCTTGCCGCTGCCGTTCACTATCTTCAATGTGGATTGGTCGCAGATGATCAGTTCCAGCAAACCGTCCTGATTGAAATCGAAAGCCGTGAAACTGTTCGAGAAGGTGTCTTCATCGGGGATCATATCCCACATCAGAGAAAACGACTGTGTGCCCGGGTTATACTTGTATGCCTGTATTTGCCGATTCGTCGCCGCCCCGCACTGCAGCACCATCTCCAACATGCCGTCATTGTCGATGTCCGCTATCAAGGGTATGCTTTTTCCCGAACGGATTATATTGATATTGAGCGGATTGCCAACCTGTCCATTGTGTACGTCCCACACATAGCAGTATACTGCACCTGATTGCCCCTCTGTGTTCTTGATGGTGATGAGGACATCAAGGTAGCCGTCCATATTGAAATCGGCCACCTGCACATTGCCGTCAACGGGTGCGCCTCCCGGCGGCGTGATCTGCTGCGCCAACGTGATGGTGTTGCCTGCCGTCCCGTTCAGGTTGGTGATGGAGACATCGTAGATTTCGTTTCCCAGTATCAGCTCCGGACGGCTGTCTCCACATACGTCGGCGGCAAATGGAGATGACAATTTCCTGTGAGTGAACTGGGTGTAGTGCGCATACGACGCCCCGGTGTTCGTGGTAGCCGCCTCCGCCAACAAATGGCCGGTTTCGGCGTTATAAACCTTGTTGCGCACATATACCTCCGGATGCCCGTCCCCGTTGAAGTCCACGAAACTCACATTCGCGGCGTAGTTGTTCGTCCCCGAAGTGTAGTCCGCATCTGACACCCAATAGGGCGTGTTAGGATTTGCCGAAGTGATGTCGTAGGCCCGCAAACGATTGTCGCAGCTCGCCACCACTATAAGCCCTTTGCCGTCGGAAGTCCGGACCAGCCCGTATGATGCCGCATCATATTCTGAAACAGGCGAATCCATCGTCACCGTCGCCTTCAGTTGGTGCGTCACACCGTCGAAAACCAGCATTTCATAGCCCACGTTGCCGTTATACCCGTCGTTCATATAATGCGACTGCCCGGCAAGCGAAAAACAGACTATCTCCGGATGGCCGTCCCCGTCTAAATCCCCTACAAGCGGGATGTTCAGATTGGAAACAATGGTGTTTGACGACCACGCGTTGGTCACGCCCCAACTCATCGCCTCAACCTCTGCGGAGCAGTCCGAAGAAACTATGTTGTCGGGCAAATTCTGCGCCAAAGCCGGATGCGCCAACACCACTCCCGCTAACGCCACAAGCACACTATGTACTCGTTTCCACATCCTCTTTTGTTCTTTTTAATCCCCATATTAAACGGGAAAAATCATCTATCCGCGAAAGTCGTAGGAACATTCTCCTCCTGCAGAATATTCACCATCATATTAAAATATACGGTGCCTGCAATCCCACAGACGACGAAAATCCCGAATACTATATAGATCATTCTTAATTCTTAATTCTTAATTCTTAATTCTTAATTCATCATTCATCATTCATCATTCATCATTCTTAATCGCTCCCGCCACCACCTCCGCAATATCCTTCACGTTTGCCTCTGTGCCGTGCCGGAAGGCTTTCTTGCACATCGGGCAGGCGGTGACCACCACGTCGGGGTTCGGCTCGGTGAGGATCTGCAGGGACTTGTCGCGGAGCTTCGTCTGCTGGTCGAGCGAGATCACCGTGTTGCCGAGGTTCATGCCGCAGCAGACGCTATTTTCCTTCTCGGCGGAGATCTGTTTCAGCTGACCGATGGCTTTCAGGACTTCGCGGGGCTGCTTGTAAATGCCGCAGCCTCGTCCGAGGTCACACGGGTCGTGGTAAGTGAACGTTGTATCCATCTGTTTCACAGGGAGTTTCCCAGACTTAATCAGCATGTCGAGATACTCGGTGTGGTGATAGATGGGGATGTTGAGGTTGTATTCGTGCTTGAAGGTGTTGTAGCAGATGGGGCAGGAGGTGATGAGGGCGGTGGGGTGTGAGGCGGTGATGAGCTCGCTGACTTTGCGGCGCAGGTCGGCGGCCTGTTTGTTGAAGCCTTGCTGCAGGAGCGGACGGCCGCAGCAGATGGCCCGGTCGCCGTCCAGATGCCAGTATTTGACCCCGGCGGCCTCGAAGATGGTCTTCATCGCTTCGGAGATGGTCGGGGTGAGCTGGGTCATGCAGCCGCCGAAATAGGCCACGCGCCCGATGGCGTTGAACCCCTTCACGGTGTCCAGGTAGCGGTAGTTGTCGGCCATGTCGGTGTCGCCCTTGTCGCGGGAGATGCGGCGGATGCTCATCAGGTCGATGTCCACGGGGCAGTCCTCGGCGCACTGGTGGCACATCAGGCAGTTCTTGCCGGCGGCGAGGATGTCCTGGTGGTGCTCCAGATTACGGAGGTTACGCAGCAGATAGACGCTTTGTACATCATTGATGTCCAATGTGTTGTAAAGCGGACAGCGGTCGATGCACATGCCGCAGCGCGAGCAGGCGCTCAGCTCGAATTTGGTGTAGCCGGTCATCTTCACACTGTCGCGCAGCCCCAACTTGCGGAAGTAGATGAGGAACACTTCGGTGAAGATGTGCATGTAGCGGGTGAAGGGCAGCATGAGGAAGAAGACGCAGAGGGCGATGGAGTAGAGCGACCAGAGGGGAAGCTCGAGGAAGTCGGCCACGGGACGGCTGAAGAGGTCGCCGAGGGTCTGCGTGAGGAAGCCTCCGTTGGCGTGGAGCCGTGCGGTGACGGATTCGCTGAGCAGACGCAGCGGGAAGATGGCCCACAGCGCGATCTTCCCGGTGGTGTCCATCACGGTGTGCTTGGTGGTGCGCTTCATGCCGAGGAAGCGGGAGTGGATTTTCTTCACGAAGGCGAGGAAGATGCCCGACAGCACGTAGAGCAGGATGAGGTCCATGAGTTGGGTGAAGAACATCTCGGTGCCGTTGGCGGGCATGTTCTGGTGGAAGAAGCGGTAGAAGATGGCGCACCAGAAGTGGAACGGCCCTTTGATGCCGATGCGGCTCTCAATGGCGCCCACCACGATGAGCAGGAACCAGCCGAAGGCGATGCTGCGGTGCATGTAGCCCAGCCGCCAGTTCTTCTTGCTGATGCGCAGGTGCAGGAGGCACTCGCAGAACATCTCCCAGATGGCCGGCAGGATCTTCGTGGAGAAGATGCTTTTCCGGATCAGGGCTTGCTGCTTGCGGTCGAACTGCTTGATCCAGCGGACGTATTTGTAGCCGCAGATGACAAAGAGACCGATGGTCCCTAACACGAAAGGTACTACGAAAGGATGAAAGTTTGCCATGGCTTAGAAAGTTTCGTTTGACGGGGTTAATAATTGGCGCATGTTGATGATCAGCGAGCGCAGGTTGACGCCGCGCGGGCACACGAGGGTGCATTTCCCGCACAGCATGCACTTGCGGAGCTCTTCCGCGAGCTTGTCGTATTGTCCGCGACGGAAGGTGTTGTGGACCTTGCGGATGTCGAAATCCGTGAACTGGCGTGCCGAGCAGGTGGCCGTGCAGCCGCCGCACCCGATGCACTTTCTATAGGATGGAACCTCCTCCAACAGGCGGTTCGCCTTGCGCAGGTCCGCCTGACTCAGGTTGAACGAGCGCGTTTTCTTTATCGTGAATCCGAAATTTGCCATATTTTGGTTTATTGTTTACGGTTTATAGTTTATAGTTTATAGTCTATGTTTAAGTTTATAGTCTATGTTTAAGTTTATAGTCTATGTTTAAGTTTATAGTCTATGTTTAAGTTTATAGTCTATGTTTAAGTTTATAGTCTATGTTTAAGTTTATAGTCTAAGTCTAAGTTCATCGTCATTGTTTAGGTTTATAGTCTAAGTCTAAGTTTATAGTCATTGTTCAAGTTTACTGTCCTTCTTTTTGCCTTTCCCCTTGTTCCGGTTGCGTTTACGGCTGTCGAAATCCTGTTTGTATGTCAAGGCGACGCCGGCGACGTAGTTGTTGTATTCGTTGCCGATGTAGTAGTAGTAATCGTCACGCTGGCCGATGTAGGTGTAGGCTTTCACCCGCCAGGTGCCGGATGGGTTTATCAGGTACTCCACGGTGAAGTCGCCGTAGATGTTGTTGTAGGCGTTTGCCACGGCCCGGTTGTCGTAGTAGCCGATACTGGTGGACATGGAAATCCGTTCGTTGAACAGGTTGGCGTTGGCTTTGACCCCGTATTCCGCGGAAGTGGTCTCCGTGGCCTGGTTGTAGGTGATGCCGAAGCCGCCGCGCTTGCTGTCGATGACGTTGCTCAGCAGGTTGTTGACCATGTTGCTCAGCATGTTCATGCCAGGGACGCCCGTGCCGGTGCCGGCGAACATGTTCTCCGGCATGAAACTGTTGGTGACCAGGAAGTAGGCGAACTGCTTGGTCATGTTCTCCGTGTTCTGGGTGTCGATGGCGGTGTAGAAGAGGTTGCGGACTTCGGAACTGCTGTTGGGCAGTTCGAAGGCGAAAGTCGGTTCGATGCGCTGCATCAACGGACCGTTCAGTCTGAGGATGGACATCACGTCCACATTCCCGGACGGAAGGTGTTCGGCGGGGATGATGTTGGCGAGAGAAGTCTTGGATGTTTTGTATGCGCTGATGTTGACGGTCATGTTCTCCAACGGGCCGTCGAAATTGATGGTCCCGCCGTTCATGAGGGTGAACTTGGAGTTGACGACGTCGTAAAGCGACAGTTTGAAATCGCCGGAGTGGAGCATCAGGTTGCCGTAGAGGTTGAGATTGTCGTTGTTGTTGTAAATCAGCTGGAAACGGCCGTCGGCGCGGGCGTTCAGGGTGCCTCCGATGGCGTCGAGGAGGAGAACCACGTCGGCGTCGTTGGTGACATTGAAGGTGAAATCGAAATTGAGGTTGGTGGAGGACTTGGGCGTTTCGACAGTTTCGGTTTCATTGGGGGTGCGCGGCACGAAGCGGATCTGGTCTGTTTCGGAGGCGGAATTGGCGGATTGCACCTCCAGCACGATTTTCGAGCCCTTGAGCGTCTGGATGTCGGGGCCGATGAAGTAGAGGTTGTCGCCGGTGCCCGAAATGGAAACGTCGCCTTTCACGTAGCCGGTTCCGTAAAAGACGGAGTTGGTGCTGCGCGGCGTGTTCAAGGCCAGGATGCGGTCGGTGTTGATCTTAAGGTCTAACCGCATGTCTTTGAACATTTTATGCGCTATCTTGCCCGCGAGGATGGCGGAGTCGCCGTCCTTGTCGAAAATCTTCATTCCCGGGAACATAATGCCCTCTTTGTCGAAGAGGATGTCCTGTTCGATCACTTTGTAGCGGGTGCCCAAGGCGGCAATGCCCATCTCGGCGTCCAGAACGTGTACCTTGCCGTCGATGTAGGAGGAGTCGGGCGAGATGTTGAGGGTCAGTTCGCCCGAGGCTGTGCCGGAGAGTTCGTCACAGAATCCCGAAAGGAACGGCTCCAGGAAATCCGCCTGCAAAGTGTCGAAATCGGCTGTCGCCTTAAAGCTCTTTTGTTCGTAAGATCCTGACAATTTCGCGATGATGCTTTTTTCTTGCTGAAAATCCCGTATGGAGAAGTTCGACAGGTATTCGTAGTCGAGGTTCGATTTCGAGCTGTCGAAAAGCCCTCCGGTGAAACGGATGGCGTTGTTGTTGTTGAGCCCTGCCATGAGGAACAGGTCGCCTAAACGGGTCTCGTTCATGTTCAGCTCGTCGGTGATGAGCTTGCCGAAAATCAGCCGGCGGTCGTTGCGGTTGAGCAGGTTCAGGTCGGCCGACATCCGTCCGCCGAAGGACATGCCGTTCAGCAGCGGGTTGATGAGCGAGATGTCGAAGTTCTTCGCCGCCATGGAGAGTCGGCTGGAGTCTTTGGTGTCATAATCGCCGTTGATGGCCACCGAACTGTTTTGGGTGGAGAAGACCAGGTTGTCGATCTCGTAGCGATGCGGACGAATGTGGATGGTGTTCTGGTCGTTGAAATGGCATTCGTAGTCTTTGAGGAAAATCCTGGACGGGTCGAGTTGGATGATGATATTGTCCGTTTCGGAGATGTCGGCGGTGCCGGAGAGCTGTGAGATGTTGCCGGCGGAGTTGAACGGGTTGTGCCAGGAGAGGTCGTAACGGATGAGGTCGTTTGCGGCCGAGGCTTCTATTTGGGTCTTGTCGAACAGCAGGTTGCCGTTCCCGACGTGCACAAGGACGGAGTCGCCGTTCACTTTCAGGGCGAGTGTCTTCGCGTCGGTGGTTTGGCCGTCAAGGTGGAAATTGTGCAGCCGCACCTTGTTGCGTATGCCGAAGAAGGGCAGGTCCACTTCGACGCGGTCGTCCACATGGTTGGCGCGGATGTCGAGGTTCACGGTGGAGCCCGGCGCGATGAAGAGGTCGGGGTAGAACAGCTTGGTGACGGCGCGGGTGTTGTAGGTGCGCGCGTTGAATTTGATGTAGCTGTCCGCGTCTCCGGCGGTCAGCAGTGGCTTGCCGATTTCCATGCGCTCACCTTTCGCGGCAGCGATCAGCGACGGGAAGAGGTTGTGCGCGATGGATTGCAGGGAGTCTTTCACGGAGGCGATGGGGTAGGTGGACTCGTAGGTCGCGCTGGCAAGGCTGGAGGAGAGGATATACTTGTGCAGCCGGTCGCTGTTGATGGCGGTGAGCCTCAGCCGGTCGTTGGCGATGCTGTCTTCGCTGAAGGTCAGCTTGAGGTTGTCGCAGCCGAGAAAGCCGTTGCAGTTGTCCAGGTTGCTGCCGTGCATGGAGATCTGGAAATGGTCGAAGCTGAGTTGCAGGGCCGGGTTGCGCTGCAACGTGGAGATGACCTTGTAGATGCCTTTCGCCGAGGCGGAGTCCACGGCGGGCATCTTCTGCGCGATGGCGCCCGCGGCGAATTTCGGCAGGTCGATGCTGCCTTGCAGGTAAGGGACGGACTGCGTGTTGTCCAGCTGCGCGATGACGTTGCATTGCAGGTTCGGGTCGTTGGCGTTCATCGTGGCGTTGAGGAGCCCGTCTTGGTAGTCCCCGTCAAGGTGGATGTTGCGGATAGGGTAGCCCAGGACCGGGAAGGTGCGCAGGTCGCCTCCGACGTGCGCCGAGATGGTCTTCAAATTGTCGGCCGTGAAGCCTGTGGAGGCGGTCTGCCCGTCGAACTGGAGGTTGAGGTTGGAGGTGCCCAAGACTTTCCCTTTGCCGGTCAGCTTGGCCAGCCGGAAATTCTTGGAGGTGACGTTGCCGTCGAAGACGAGGTGCCCGTCCTGCGTGTCTGTGGAGAGGACCGCCTTGATGTTCCCTAACCCGGTGTTGGCTTGCAGGTCGGTGTTGAACTGCGACAGCCCGCCCTGGAAAGTGCCCGACACGGTGGCGGTGCCGAGTTTGTTGAGGGTCTTGTTGGATTTGAGGGATTTGCCTCCGGGGATGGTGAAACGGGAGAGGTCGGCGAGGTTGACCACGGAGGAGTCAAGCGTCACGTCGAAGTCGGCGTCTTTGAAGTGGGTGACGTCCCGGATGGCGATGTCGCCCTGCACCAGGTTGTCGTCCAGCCAGTTGGCGCTGACATTCTTCAGCCGGAAATCGTTGACGGTGCCGCTGACGGTGTCGGCCTGCAGTTGGAAGACTTCGTTCATTCCGCGGATGGCGGGAGCCCAGCCGGCGATGTCATCCATGGCCAATGTGGAAGGACGGATGGCGGCGTGTATGTTTACGGAATCCAGGAAGTCGCCGTAGCTTTTCCATTTGCTGTATTTGAAGGCGAGATCCAAGTCCAGGTCACTTTCCGGCGTCTTCAGTTTCAGGTTGTCAAAAGTCAGGGCGGTGTCGCAGATACGGAAGTCGCCGCTGCCGTGCTGCAGTTGGAATCCGCCGTATTGGCTGAAAGCCAGCTGTTTGAAGTTCATGGCCACGTCCGCGCCGTTCAGCCGGAAGTCCTTGGCCTCGATGTCCAGGTCGGCCAGTTCGAGGAACGCATAGTCGATGCCGGGGCGGCCGGCGGTGTCGTACACCACGCGCGTGTTGTCGTTGATGAGGACGAACCGCCCGTTTTTGATGTCCACGCTGTTGGAGGTGAGCACGAAGCCGCTTTTCGGTTTGTCGGACTTGAAGACGGAAGCCCATTTGGCGATGTTGATGGTCTCCTCGTCCTTGTAGGTGCGCAGCACGACGTCAAGGTCGTGGAACTCCACGTTGCCGAGGCTCAGTCTGAAAGGTTTGGTCTTGATTCCGCGCAAACGGCCTTTCACCGTGCCGGAATAGATCATGTTCTCGTCGTGGTGGTCTTTGATGGCCACTTCATGCGCCACAAGCTTGAATGTGGGGGTAATGTGGATATCCCCGATGGAGATCTCCGTGCCCCATTTTTCGCTCAGGACAGCGGTAACTTTGTGGACCACAAATGTTTGTATTGCCGGCACAAACAGCAAGCCCACGAGCAACAGGTCGAGGAAGAGGAACACCCCGACGACCCATGCCGTGATTTTGAGAGCTTTTTTCATGCCGCTTTTACCCAAGATAATACATTATTTATTTAAAGCGGCAAAGATACAATTTTTTTTGACTTCTGCCAAATGATTTGGAAGCGGGGCCAGCGGGGCATTTCGTCTTTGGAATTTATGTGCTGTTGCCTAAAAAAATGTATTTTTGCCGTCTTGTTTCATCTGGAATTTTGACAATGAAGAACCTTTTCCTCCGAATAGCCCTCGTTCTCGCGGTGACGCTTCCCGCATTTGCCCACAATACCCAAGCCCAGACCGTCTGGGACGGTTCCTCCGACATCTCCTGGTACAGCGGCACGCAGACGCAGTACGACATCTCCACGCCCGAGCAGCTTGCCGGCGTGGCGCGGCTCGTCAACGACCACACCACCACTTTTTCGGGGGTCACCCTCAACCTGACGGCCGACATCTGGCTCAACGCCGACCACGACTCCACGCACAACTGGACGCCCATCGGCGGGTACGCCACGGCCACCCAGGAGGCGCAGAACTCCACCTCCGCGTATGCCTTCTCGGGCACGTTCAACGGAAACGGTCACTTCATCCACAACCTCTACTGCGACAAGTCCAACTATTATCAGGCGGGCCTTTTCGGCTGCGTGCGCTATCCCTGCAACATCTCCGACCTCGGGTTGGTGAACCCCGTCGTGAAGGCGCTCGGCATGGCCGGCGCGCTGATCGGCTACACGCAGGACAACGGCCATGTCTATGTGTCGCGCTGCATGCTGATGAACGTGCGCGTGGAGGGCACCGGCTACAACAACCTCGGCGGTGTGGTCGGCGGGAACTACAAGATGCAGGGTTCCAACCACTGGTTGTATGTCACCGATTGCTCCGTAACGGGCAGTATATCGGGGAGATACGTCGGTGGCATTGGCGGAAACGGACAGCGCGTGCGCGTGTTGAACTCCTACTTCGCCGGCACGCTGCATCCCGTCCCGGAGGGCAACACGTTGCAGTATGGCGGCATCCTCGGCCACTGCTCCAACTCGAACCTGAGCCTCACCAACGCTTACAGCAATGTGCCCGCCCCGACGACCTACGGCTATGGTCGTGACGGCATCATCGTGACGGACGCCTACATGAAGACCGCCGCGTTCGTCTCCGACCTCGGCGAGGCTTTCGTGGCGGACATGGGCATGAACGGCGGCTATCCGGTCTTGGAATGGACCGGACTCGGGGACATCTCCATCTTGGCCGACAGTCTGCCGTATTTCACCGATTTCACCTCCGACAGTCACTGGTGGCTGAACAACGGCGGCGCGGTCAACCAATGGATGATCGGTGCGGCCGATGGAGTGGGGGAGTCCGCACTCTTTATTTCAAATGATTTGGAATCAGCTGGTTACGATATTGCTGTGGCCTCCACGGTGATGGCGGAGAAGCCGCTGGTGATGCCCAATTCGGATTCTGTGTGGGTGGTGTTTGACGTGATGATGGGCGGCGAGACCCATTTCGACTACTTGAAGGTCTTTCTCGTGCCGATGGATGTGACTTTTCATGCCGGGCGTTACAACAACACGCAGTCGCCGGCCCAATACGCTGACTATGCGATGGATTTCACGGCCTTCAAGCCGACTGACGACGGCTACCCGTACCTTTTCAACATGACGGGCGGCGTGGCGCATGTCGCGATGAACATGGCGAATCCGGAGCCGGGCTGGATTGCAAAGCTCGTTTTCCTTTGGAGAAACGACAATACCACCGGCACGCAGCCCGGGGCCGTCATCACCCGCTTAGGCGTCTATGAGAGCGACCCCTGCCCTGTTCCCGAGAGCGTTCAGCTCGCTGACTTGGCAAACGAGTCTTTTACTGTGGAGTGGACCGCTGACCCGACGGTGGAGAGCTGGAACATCCGTTACCGTGCGCAGGACAGCCTGTGGCACTCCGCGACGACCAGCACGAATGCGTACACGGTCGCCGGCCTGGAGGGGAGCACCGTCTATGAACTCCAGGTGCAGGCTAACTGCGGAAACGGCAATGTCAGCGGATGGAGTCCGCTGTTCACGGTGCAGACCACCAATGTGGGGGTTGAGGACCGCCTCGCCGCCCACGTCAGCCTCTACCCGAATCCGGCGAAGGAGGTGGTCAATGTGCAATGTACAATGAACAATGTACAATGTCTGGGCGTTGAAGTCTTTGATGTTTACGGAAAGATTGTCCGCACCGTCGGGCTGCCGCAATGCGGCAGCCCGACAACCCGCATCAACGTCGCTGGTCTCGCCGACGGCGTGTATTTCGTGCGGGTGACGACGGATAGGGGAGTGGTGACGAAATCTTTCGTGAAACGTTAACCCCCTCCCGGCTCCTTTGTTAGAACAATAATCAATTAAATCCTATAAAATGAGAAAGAAATTATTCTTTTTGCTTGCTCTTCTGGCGTTTGGCCTTGTGGCGTCGCCAGTGTTAGCGCAGTCAAGCGGTTCGTCCGCCACGTCCAACACTGCCCTTGGCGATGTGAACTTTGCTACGCTTAATCTTCCCGTGGTTCTGCCCTATAGTCAGGATTTCGAGACAAATCCCGAGTCCATCACGGATTTCGCCTTCCAAGGGACTGGGAGCAACCAGTGGGCCATCGGTTCCGCAACGTTCAGTCCGGTTGACGCGAGCAACCCCAACGAGACGGGGCACAGTCTCTACGTTTCCACCGACAACGGCGCGTCATACACGGCATCCAACGTCTCGATATCGTATTCCTATGCCGTCATGGAGGTTGAATTCCCGGCAGATCCGTTGGAATACCATCTTTCGTTCGACTACAAGGTGCCCTGTGTGCCTGTCGCTCCTGCGTACGCTCTCTTTAGAGTGTTTATGGTTGACGGCTCCGCGCCGATTTCCAGTATTGATGTCCTGTCCGACAGCTGTGCGTTGACGGGCATGGTGTCCGAGGTTTCGGACTGGACACATGCGGATATCCTGTTGAGTAGCGGTGTGATTGGCACATCTAAGAAAATAGTCTTCTGCTGGTACAATTATGGAGCCACGTGGTTGCCCTTCTTCACGGGTGATCCTGCCGCCATCGACAACATCGCCATTTCGGGCAGCTTCTGCGGCACGCCTGCCGCGCTGGGTGTGAGCGATGTCACCCCCAGTTCGGCCACACTGAGCTGGACAGAGACGGGCTCTTCCTCCGAGTGGACGGTCTCTTGGCGGGAAGCCGGCAGCCAGAACAGCTACAACGTAGAGACCGTTAGCGGCACCCCGAGCGTGGATGTCACCGGGCTGAATGCCAACACCTCCTACGAGTTCTTCGTGGTTGCCAACTGTGGCTCCGAAAACTCGCAACCTTCCGAGACGTTCTTGTTCACCACCAGCTGCGATGCCATTTCCGTGACGGGCACTCCTTGGACCGCGAATTTTGAAGGCACTGACGCGGATTTCCTCACCTGCTGGGTCTCCGCTTCCATCGGCTACCGTAACGGCATCATCTACCCGCATATAGAACCCACTCCTTCCATTGCGCACAACAGCACATCCGCCTTGGAAGTCGCATTCGGCGACATCGTGACGGCACTGCCCCCGTTCACCGAAGATCTGTCCACCCTGGAACTTTCTTTCTGGGCCATGACCAACAACTACAGCGGCAGTTATTCCAACATCCTGGAAATCGGCTACATCACCAACCCGTTGGTCGCCTCTTCGTTTGTCCCGATGGACACGCTTTTCCCCACACTCACATCTCACACGAAAATAGTGCTTTCTTTTGAAGAATTGGCTGAATTGATCCTGCCGGCAACCACCCGTATCGCGTTCCGTTTCAATCAGGAAAACTCCAACAACCTCACTTCTTGGTATTTGGACGATATGCAGGTGGGGCTGATTCCGGCTTGCGGCGCTCCGGTTTACAACTCTGTGACGGTGAGCAATGTCACGGACCAGAGCGCGGACATCGCCTTTGTTGACAACAGCCCTTCACATAACGCCTGGCGGATTTACTATCGTCCCGCAGACGACACCACCGCTGTTTATCAGACGGAGGAAGCCTACTCGACCTTTGGCAACACGATCAGCAGTTTGGCCGCGAACACCACCTACACTGTGTTTGTGAAGACGGTTTGCGGTGGCGTTGAGGGTGAAACCCAGACCGATCCGGTGACCTTCACGACCACATCGATTCCTGCCCAACTTCCTTTGATAGAGGATTTTGAAGATGAAACCGACATGCAGTGGGTGCTGCTGAACGGCTCCCAGACGAACAAATGGTATGTGGGCACTCCTACGGACACCGCCTCCGACGTGAACACGACTCCGGAGGGCTCGAGGGGCCTTTACATTTCCACCGACAACGGCGCGTCCAACACATACGGTTACGCCGGTTATTTCACCTCCTCGCGGGTGTATGCGTATAGGGACATTCTCGTACCCGACGGTGTCTCGGAGCTGCTGCTGAGTTTCGACTGGAAAGCCTACGGCCGCAGTCAGACCGACGAGTTCCTGCGTGTCTATTGGTTGGATCCCGATTCGGTGACGTTGACTCCCGGCAACAATCCCTCCGGCGGATATGATGCCACCGGCCAACCGGGCAACTATGGTCCTGAAGCCACTGAGCATTGGCTCTCCCGCGAGAACACGTGGCAGCATGTGGAGATGGTGATCAGCGCCAACCAGTTCGCGGGCATGGGCGACGGGGACAAGATTTACAGATTGGTGTTTCACTGGCGGGACGCTTTCACCTATTACGGGAGTCCGTCCAATCCGCCTGCGGCGGTTGACAATGTGCAGCTGCGCACGTTGGATTGTAACTCGCCCACGGCGCTGGAAGTCAGCGATATCACAGATAATTCCGCCACCGTTTCCTGGACTGGCGACGCCTATTCCTATTCCGTGATCGTCACCCAGGGGGCGAACACCACCTACCAAGTCGTTTACTCGAATTCCGTTGATCTGGTCGGTTTGGCAAGCAGCACGAACACGACGGTGACCGTCAGGTCGTTGTGCGGTCCGGACTCTTCCATGGCCGCATTCGTTGATTTCTACACCTCCTGCGGTGTCATTACGGTTTCGGATGAAAACCCGTGGTTCGAGGATTTCGAAAGTTACGCCGGAAACGGCAACGTGCCCTTTATTTGCTGGGAGACGCCTGTGCATCCCAACGGCCCGTTCGTCTATTGCGGCCACGACCTGTCCTGCCATTCCGGAGAGAATTCCGCCGAATTCAAGGGTGCCGTCAACATGCTGGTGCTGCCCGAATTTGCCAACGACCTTTCCGAACTCCGTCTCTCATTTTGGGCCACGGCCACGCCGCATCCCAGCACCGGTACGGTGGCGGTCGGATATATGACCGATGTCACGGACACGTCCACCTTCGTCTTTGTGGCTGATGCGGGCGTTCCCGGCCCTCGCGGCGACTACGGCACCGGTTCGGGTCATGGTAACTTCATGGGCCCGTTCGACTTCAACGGGGTGACGGCCTCGTCCGGCGCGCGCATGGCTCTGCGTTACTTGAACCCCAGCAACACCACGGCATCCTGGAATCTCGATGACTTCACCGTGGAGCTCGCCCCAGCCTGTCCGTCCCCGGTGAAAACCAGCGTGACGGTCACCGATGTTGACGGCCACCACGCCACCGTGTCCTTCGTTGACAATGACCCCGCCCACAACAGCTGGACGGTTTATTACAGGGATGTTGACACGAGTAACAGCAACTCTTGGATGACCGAGGCGACCACTACCACTTCCGTCATCCTCTCCAACTTGCAGCCGGAGACCACCTATGAGGTGTATGTCATCACAGATTGCGGCTCCGTGGAGGAGAATCCGGACAAGACCAACACGATTACATTCACCACGGATATCGCGTGCCCGCCTCCTGCCGGGCTTGTCATTACCGAGATAGGCATGACCAGTGCAACCGCCAATTGGAGCGGCACGGCCGACGGTTTCAACATCGAATACGGGGAACTTGGATTCACGTTCGGAAACGGCACGTTGGATTATTCGACCACCAACAGCTACAATCTGACCGGCTTGACCGCAGGTACCGTCTATACGCTCTATGTCTCCGCGGACTGCGGTGTTGACGGCTTTTCAGACACGGTCGCGGTGAACTTCAACACCGCGCTGTGTGACACGACCGACCAGTGCGTTTATGTCCTCAACCTCATGGACAGCTACGGCGACGGCTGGAACGGCGCCAGTGTTGCTGTTTTGCAGAATGGCATAACCGTGGCGGAAGCCACTATCCCCAACGTCGGCAGCAACAACACGGTGAATGTGCCGTTGTGTGACGGTCAGAGCACCACTTTGGTTTGGAATAACGGAAATTACGACCATGAGTGCAGCTTCGTGCTGCTCGATCCGTGGGGGACTGAGGTTTACGCTTCTTCCGGCACGCCTTTCGGCACCTTGACCACGTTCAACGCCTACTGCACGGAGGTTACGTGTTTAAGACCCTCCGAAATCACGGTCTCCAATATTGGCATTTCCTCCGCCGACGTGAGTTGGATCCCGGTGGGTACGGAGACGGATTGGAATGTGGAGTACAAGATGAGCGCCGACAGCGTTTGGACAGTGGTTCCTATCAATAATACCTCTTACACGCTGACCAATCTGGCCGGTCTGACCAACTATGATGTGCGGGTTCAGGCCGACTGCGGTAACGGCGAACTCTCCACCTATTTGGCCACCACCTTCGCCACGGCCGGTTGCGAGGCGTCAGAGCAATGTGCCTACTCGTTCGTCCTCAACGATGTCTTCGGCGGAGGATGGAACGGCAGCAAGCTGGAAGTGCAGCAGAACGGGGCCACGGTGGCCATGTTGAGTCCCACAGGCGTGTCGAGCACCGAAATCGTGAACCTTTGCGACAGCGTGAGCACCTCTTTGGTGTGGCATTCCGCCAGCCTCTATGACTTTGGGGCAGGTTTCACCCTCATGGATCCTACCGGTACTGTGGTCTGCACATTCGCGGGCATGGACAATTACACCACCTACACGTTTATCACCAGTTGTAGCGGCTCTCCTTCCATTACCAACCCGATGGTTTCGACCGATCCCGCCACCAATATCACCCAGACGTCGGCCACGATAAACGGAACCGTCACCAATCCCGGCAACATTCCTCTCACGAATATGGGATTCGAGTGGAAGTCGGCCAATTCCATGATGTATTCCACCGTGATGGTGACGGACAGCTTGCTGGCATACGATCTCTATAACCTGACTCCCAATACGTTATATACCTACAGGGCTTTTATCACTTACGGTGGTTTGACTTACTACGGCAACGACGAATATTTTTCCACATTGAGTGACTCAATCCAGCCGATTGTTGACCCCACGGTGGTCACGGGTGTTGTCTCTGACATCGCACAGACTTCCGCCACGTTGCACGGCATGATTGTGAATCCCGACAATGTGACCATCACGGCGATGGGTTTTGAGTGGAAGGCCACTGAGGCCGGCAACTACCAGCAGATTGCGGGTGCTGGCGCGGGTAACGACTTCACGGCTGTCCTGTCGAACCTGACGCCGAGTACAGACTACACCTACAGGGCGTTTATCACCTACAACGGCGCGACCGTCTATGGCGACGCTTTGTCTTTCACAACGCAGGTGGATACCACGTCGCAAGTGGACTCCACAGGCATTGAGGCCCGTCTTGCCGCCCACATCAGCCTCTACCCGAATCCGGCGAAGGAGGTTGTCAATGTACAATGTACAATGTATAATGTACAGCGTGTTGAGGTGTATGATGTCTTTGGTAAATTGGTAGGGCTGCCGCAATGCGACAGCCGTACAACGGGCATCCGCATCAACGTCAGCGGTCTCGCCGGCGGCGTGTATTTCGTGCGGGTGACGACGGAGGCAGGCGTTGTGACGAAGAGGTTTGTGAAGAGGTGACCTCCCCCCCCCCCCCCCCCCCCCCCCCCCAGGGGGGGGGCGAAAGGGGGAAGGCCCCCCCCCCCCCCCCCAGGGGGGGGGAGTTTTTTTTTTTTGGGTGGGGAAGGGTAATAGGTGTGT
>JAEEGH010009906.1_pt1 | contig 22035 bp, 25 predicted proteins | sample 9134181 | NCBI WGS metagenome assembly JAEEGH01 (sample SAMN16246544, study PRJNA631951) | gut metagenome | biome: gut microbiome; feature: rumen; material: DP-attached | host: Bos | place: Iran: Karaj | collected 2018-10
AATGGGTATGGGAATAGAAGAACCATGTTTATAAAGGAGCGATCTTTGAGATGGAGAATAGTGTAAAAAGGAGACTTTTTTGCGAAATATCACCACTTACATATAAAATATCTAAAAGAAAGAATATTTTATTGAGAAAATTAAAAGACTTATTTTCAAAAGAAAAGTTTGCAAAAAAGAAAGCAAAAGAATCGTTACCACTACTTGTTTATAAGCATACATCACTTATTAGGCGTAAATTAGGTAATGTTGATTTACAATTGCAGGAAAACAAAGCAGTAAATCTTTCTATTGCTGCTCCTAAGGTTAATGGAATAATTATAGGACCTAATGAAACATTTTCTTTTTGGCAATTAGTTGGAGAAGCGACAGAAAGAAAAGGGTATAAGCCAGGGCTTACAATAAAACAAGGAAATACATCTAGTGGAATTGGTGGGGGAATGTGCCAATTTACAAATTTAATACATTGGATGGTTTTACATACTCCTTTAGAAATTGTGGAACATCATCATCATGATGGCATGGATCTTTTTCCTGATTTTGGACGTAAAGTACCATTTGGTACAGGAACTAGTGTTGCATATAATTATTTAGATTACAGATTCAAGAATAATACCAATCAACCATTTCAAATAATTGTATATACAACAGAAGAGTATTTGTGCGGAGAATTAAGGACTACAAAGCCGTTAAATTATTCATATCATATAAGTTGTGAAGATGAGTATTTTTCTCGTGAAGGTGAAAATGTATACAGAAATAATAAAATTTTAAGATTGATTATTGATAAAAGAACTGGTAATGAAATAAGCAAAGATGTAATAAAGACTAATCATGCTAAGGTTATGTATGATACATCTAATTTGGATATTAGAGTGGAAGTAAAAAATTAAATGGGAGATGGTGTGATGCTAAAAATAGTATTAGAAATATTATCAAGCATTGTTATGCTTTTGACAATTTATGAATTTGCTATTAAACCAGCTTATCAGCATATAATGGGTGAAACGAAAAAGTTAAAATATGAAAAAGATTTTGAAAAATTGAGAGAGAGTAAAGAAGAATACCAAAAGGATGTGCTTAGTGGTAAAATAAAGACGGACATATTAGTTTTTGATTGTGATAATAAGAAATTTATTTCAAAAACTAAAAAACAAAGAAAAATTATTGTTAGTATTTCTACAATTTTATTAATATTGGGTATACTTGGAACTCTGTATGGATTTAAGGAGAGGCAAAGCGCTATTTTACAAAATGGTATCTTATGTTTTTTTTGCTCAATAGTAGGGTTTATATATTATGCAGCGAGATATTATGATAAGAGTGATGATATTGCTAAATACAGTCTATACTATGACGTTAATAAAGATATAATTTTTTTAGATGCTAGTGGTGCAGAAATTAGTTTTAATTCGCTTAAAGAAGTTAGTAAAGTAATTTACTTAATAAAATCCGTATCGTATATTTTGGTAGATAAAGATGAGATTACGTTAATAGGTGACGTTATAAGAGTAACTTTTAATAAAGCCCCGGTGGATAATTCGTATGTAGATTATATACAGCTTAATAAGGAAATTGAGTTTAGTAGTGATAGTATAAACATAAAAATGTTTGCGCAAGAAGTAAAAAGCATTAAAATTTTACGAGGATATTTTGGATTTGAAGAGTTTTTAATTTCAAAAAATTATATTGGAAGTGAAAATTTACATTAAATATTTTAGAATGAAGGAGAAGCTATGGAGTATTCAGTAGAAGTAATAAAAAATGCAGTAGAACGATTTATAAATGATGAATATATAGAAGATATAAGTAAAGATATAGGAGTTGCTACATCTACAATATATAGTTGGTTGACGCCTGAAAATTGTCCTAAAGATGAGGAGTCCTTAAAAGCATTAAGTAAGCGAATAAAAGAATTAATTAGGCAAAAAAAATTTTCGGAAGCAAGGATAATATGCGAAAACTTTATAGATAATGAGATAATTTGCTCACAACTAGTAACAATATTAATAGGTCAAGGTGAGTTAAAAGCAGCAAAAGAGATATGTAACAAATTTAAAAATCAAGTTGCAATACAATCTCAATTAGTTACAATATTATTGAAGCAGGGAAATATTCCAGAAGCCAAAAAAATATGTGAAGATTTTAAAGACGATGATGGAATGCAGTCTCAGTTAATAAATATATTAAGAAAAGAAGGCAATATATCTGAAATTAAAAAAATATGTGAGAGATTTAAAGATAGCGAAATACTTCAATTTCAATTATTGATGATACTAATGGATGAAGGCGATTTAAAAGCTGCCAAAGAAATATGCAATAGATTTAAGGATACTGAAAATATACAAAGGCAATTACCAAGAATATTAATTAGAGAGAATAAATATAAATCGATAGGAACATTTTTTGTAGAGGAAATTTCACAAATTAGAGACAAGGCTCAAGAGAAGAGAGAGGCCAATGATAATTCCTATGTGGAAGATTTAAAGAAATTAGATTTAATTAGCAGAAGGACAGTAGGCGATTTAAGAGCAAGAATGGAGCTTGTGCTATTATTAAAGAAATATGGTTTGAACGATTTTGTAGAAAAACAGTTGCACGATGAAAATGAGATATATCAAGAAATGTATAGACTTATTCTATTTGCAAAAGATAATCCTAATTATAATAGAGGGAAATTGGTTAAATCTAAATTAGTTCAAGGTATAAAAAATAAAATTATTTCAAATGGAGGGAATACACCATATGCATTTGAATTAATTGATAAAGCAATAAAAAGAGAGCCAAAGGAACAATCTCGTTAAAAAACAAGCTTACAGATTTTGCTGTGAGCTTGTTTTTAATTGAGAAATATGTTTTAAATATCTTGATTTTTAGACAATATAATGTTACTATTTAGTAAGTTGCCAATATGGCTCAGTCGGTAGAGCAACTGATTCGTAATCAGTAGGTCGCCGGTTCGATCCCGGCTATTGGCTCCAAAATAAGATTTTCAAAGTAATTGAAAGTCTTATTTTTTTACAAGTAAAAATCAATAGGTTGGGAAATAATTGAAAATTATATAAAACTATGATATATTGAGAGAAAGGGGAATTTTTATAAGAGTTAAAACTTGAAAGGATAATAAAATTCATGGGAAATAATGTAATTGCAATCGTTAACTATAATCAAAAAAAGTACAGAATTTGTAATGAAAATAATACAATAAATTATGCAGTATTGGATGATGAAAAATCAGATATAGATGCTGAAGCTATCGATGTACTAAATAAAGTATATAATCTAATTAGCTATGATAAAGATTATAGCGTTTTTTGCGGTAATTATAAATTGAATAATAATGAATTTGGAATATATCAAGACTTAAGAAGTAAGTTATATACGTTTGTTTTAAATAGAGATGGAAAAAAATATGTTCCTAGTGAAGAAGATACTATAGTTTTGAATTCATACTTTAATGATGAGCACTTTGTATTTTACAATGAAAATGGGCAAAAAATTAAAGGAAATAATAAAACTCGTAAATTTATAAAAAAAGTTTTGACAATAGGTGCAATTACTGTGGCTGTACTTATTTCCGCTACAGTTTTAACATATAATCTTCCTCAAGAAACCAAAGCTAATATTGATTATAAAATAGGAACGACTTTTAGAAAAGATTTAACTCAAGAAGATAAATCTTTTACTTTCGAAGATGTAAAAGCTGCAATTGATAGTAACGATAATATTCCAGAAGAAGATAAAAAGTTTATTAAAGGTATGTTAGAAGCTGAATTTGAAGAAAATAAAGAGTATATGGATATACCAATGATAATAAGAAAAATAAAAACTCTAAAACTTGAATATGATAGGTATTATACATATAACGAAAAAACTGGAGAATATGAAATAACACATGGAAAGGATGTAAGAAGTTCTACTAGTGCTTATTATAATTCGCTAAACAATAAAATAACATTTTTGGAGTCCTACTACGGTAAATCTAAAATTGAAGATAAAAAAGATGAAGATTTTGGATTCAACGAAGTAGATAAATCAACATATTATCATGAACTTAATCATATGTTTACATTTGAATTTTTGGATTCTTCATTAAGTCATTTGGCGGAAGGAATGGAATTTATAGAGGTTAATGATTATATAAGAACCAATACGGGGATTTTTGAAGCTATATCTGATGATATACAAAAAATTTGCAACACTAGCATATTTAGAGAGACAATAAATGAAATCTTTTCTCAAGAATATGTAGATAAGTATTATAAGTTATATCCAAACCAAAAGAGAGGAATAGGGTATCGTGAAAATTTGCCATATATGTATTGCTTAGCTGAGATATTACCAGCAGAAGTATTAAGAGAATATAAGTTTAATGATAATGATTCAATAATAACAGAAGCACTACTAAAAATAAGCGATAATAAATCAGAAGTTTATAGGTTTATTACATCATTAAAAAGTATAGGGTTATATAGTGATTTAGTACTTAGAGCTGAGACTAATAATAATATTGATGAATTCTTTGAAAATAGAGGTAGTTTTTTGGAAGATTTAATGCATCCTAAGGAAGATAGTGAAGAAGTAAAGCAAGCAAAATTAGAAGAAAAAGAAAATTATAAAAGAATTCATGATGGTTTTGCATATTTTTATAAAGCTAAATATGGTAAAGAAATGTCAGATGATATGAATATGTTGTTATATTTATATAATACCCCAGTTTTGACGGATAAAGAAAGGCAAAAAGTAGTTAGATTCTTGCATTTAGCAACAGAAGATTTCCCAATAAAAGTTGATGCTAAAGGATATTTTTCAAAAGATTACATAGAAAATCATCCATATGTTGAGGTTACATTTACAGATAAAGATTTAAATAAAAAGACTGTTACTATTGATGATAATAATAGATATTTAGAAAATGGTCAAAGTATTGAAAGATAAGCGCGAAAAACATTCAAGAAATTGAATGTTTTTTTGCAATGGGGAATAAAAGACACTTATGTTGCATTTTACATAAAATTGTGATATTATTATTGAGAAAAAATGGTATATATTCTGATGCCGTACGAGAATTCGGGGGCATTAGCCTCCGAAAAAGGACAATATTTTGGGGAGGTTTTACAATGCACTGCGTTGAGAGGAAACGGATGGAATTAACGGACCTTGGAGATGGCAAGGGTATAGGTGGTCACATTACCTTGGAAAAGCTGGCTATTCCCGGAACGGTAAAAGTAGTTTTGAAGGGAAAGAAAAATATCCCGGGAATGGACTTTATTCCCGTATCTTTCGATTGCTACGGGCATCCCAATTTCACTAGCGAACAGGAGAGACTCTATTCCTTCAAAGAAGAAGAATTAAGAAGGGAGTTGGGCGAGGAATATACACCTGGAGCAGTCATCGAGTACGAAGAGGAAGTTTTCGACAAACTGCGGGTCAAATTTGATTCAATCAAGGGGCTTGATAGGGCACTGTTCAACCTTGAGAGCCTGAATGAGGCTCTAAGAGACAGGAAGAGGTTCCACAAAGCATACCCCAAAGAACCTCTGAATTCGTTCGTGATTTTCGGCCGTTACAACCTTGACGAGTGGGGACAAGTTTGGGCAATCGAGGCTCCGAGAACGGTGATGTTCAATATGGGCGTTGATGTCCTGGACTATGATACTTTTAAGAGCAATATCAAGGAAGTTTTTTCTTTGACGCATGATAAGTTTGTCATTCCTCCTGCAGATGCTGTTTGCCCGTGTTGTGGCAAGAAGTTCCAAATGCTTGATGTGGTATTCGGTACAGTCAAACGTATCGATGGAAAGTATTACCACGATGCCTGCTGGTGCAACTACAGAAAGCTCCTGGAAATCGACAAGTTCACGCGGCAACTGATGAGCAGAATCTACAAAGAATCCGACTACAAGTTTGAGCTGCTTTCCAACGGATATTGCAACGAGGACTGTTGTTCTCACATCCCGTGGTTTTTGTTCCATACCATCGATGGAGACATCGTTATGGGGTGGAGAAAGAGAGTCATCTCAATCGAGTGGCAGGGTAACTACAAGCCGTTTGACATGAAGGAACTTTTCGGGGACGAAGATGTTACCAAGTGGGAAGAAGGAGAAAAACGTGGTATTCATGCCTGGGGTGCAGAAAAGGCATTTGAATATCTGCAGAAGGTCGTGGAAGCCGTAAATCCGGACTATTCTGCATAAATCTTTTCCAGATATTGCGCAAAAATTAAAGTATCGGCAATATCAGGAAAAATAACATTAAAAAGCGAGTCGTGGAAAATTCCACGACTCACTTTTACGTGTTTATTTAATTTTGAGGTATGCTTTTACTAGGGAAACAAAGGTGTAAAGCTCGTAATCAGACTTGACTTCAAATGAAAATTGGGAGTGATTATCCGAATATTTCCCATAAATCTTATCTTTTGGAAAATAGTTTATGGAAAATCTGGATTTTGGCTTTAGTTTGTCGAACATCCTGGTGAGATATATGATGTCGAGCGGATCCATTTCAGATTTTACAGAAATTTGCCAGGCGTCGTGGCAATTAGGTCCATGATAATACTGAGCCAATACCATTTCAATCCCATATATGGGATTACTGATTTGAAGAACTGGTAATGGTTTCTCATCAGAATAATAGGTAGCAATTACTAAGGGACTGTACCTTAGTTCTTCATCGAAGTTATGATGCAAAAGTGGGTTGATTTTGCTGGTTATAAAGGATATTTGGCGATTGGCGAGTACAGAAGAATCATTTACCAAGTTCCATGAATCGGCAGGCACGGGAAGATGGGTATTGTAGTAGTCTTTTGCGAAAGCTTTTAAGCCGGGAATGTTATATTCATATGCGCTTATAAGGGAATCTCGGTCTGCTTTGCTGAAGTTAGGGATGTTTCTTTCCATATCTTGTAATATACCTTTGAGTGTTGCACGATCATTCCATTCTTCTAATTTCATAATATTCCTCCAATTAATTGTTCAGAGAAGTGTCTCTTTTAGAGCATTTGCCTTAAAGTATAAGTTTAACCTAACATAAGAGTATTATATCACACTTTACATAAAATTCAAGGCCCTTAATACTGAGCAATATATCAAGTAAAATTTTATATTGAAATTAACAGTTTGAATATAGTTGCAACTTATAGTTATCTATGATAAAATCATGTAGAAATTAGTGACATATGTTATCCAATAACAATTGTTAAAAGAGGAAAAATACTTTAAAATTGACGCAGTACTTAAAATAGGGGGGAGTCATTTTGACTAGGAAACTTTGCGCATCCTGTTATGTGGTCGATTTTAAGGCGAAAGAATTACTGGTGGTGTATAATAAAAAAGTACAAAAATGGCTCCAGCCGGGCGGACATTCTGAAGGCGATGAGACTCCGCTAGAGACTGCAACAAGAGAAGTGAAAGAGGAAACTGGTATAGATATCATACCCATAGGAGTAAAGTTTAATAATCATGTTGAACCATTTGCGGTAGAAATCTATGATGTCCCGACTGAAAGTATGTTGGATATTCAGTTTGTGGCAATTCCAAAGAGCAAAGTTATTATTGACAAAGAAGGGAACCATACTCGTTGGGTTACGTTGGAGGAACTAAGAGAGTTGGAACCGGTAGATGAAGAACTACGGGAAAAGTTCGATTATATTTTGAATGTACTATAGGACAATAAAAATAAGCCATGGTGTTTAGCCATGACTTATTTTTATTTTTTTACACTTTGCCAGGTAAAAGTTTGAATTCATGTCCTGCACAGGAACCATCATCAGACAGACTACTGATTTCAACTACTGTGTTGATAGGAAGAAAAACGATGGGCTGCATGGATTTCGAATAGATTTCTTGTGATGTTTCAGTAGGAATATATCTGTTGTGGCAATAGACCTTAACGAAGTTGCTGTGAGAACCGGTTTTCGGTGGAATATAGGTCCATACATCTTCGCTTTTCAGGGAATCTGGAATCAGACGAAGTAACTCAGGGGTAGGAATAGCACCAATACTGTGAAGTCTGTCATTTTCATACAACTTAGCGAATGCTTCGAAAAATTTAAAAGGAACACAGGTAGAGGCGCTAGTCCACTTGGTATCGGTTGGTTCTGCAATAAGAAGTATACAGTCAGGCTTGTAGATAACGGGGTGCCAACGGAGACCGAATTCGTTTTTGATTTCGCAGGAGTCTTGTTTAAGGGTTCTTTCAGAACTGGGATTGTAGCTTATAACGTCTTTTGACGTAATCATCCCAGTTTGTAGGGCATGTATTAAGCGTGTATAAGTTGGCATGTTTTACCTCCAATTATTTTGTTTAGAGAATACGTCTTTCAAATGCATTTGCAATGAAACTAACTCAAAAATTTTAACGATTTATTATATCATACTTTACATAAAATGCAAGATTTATTATTGAATTTACATACAAATTATGTTAAAATTGACAAGTTAATATGGTTTGGTGATTCAGAATATTTTTATTCGGGAGGACGTTTATGATGGAGGTGCATTTGTTATTTTTAAAAATATAAATTATTGAAATGAGAAAATTTAAATGATATATTTCGAGTAGAAAGTAATGGAGAGGAGAATTAATAACATGAAAATTACAGTAATAGCATCAACAAAAGTAGGATACACAATGCCAAAAGAAGAAGCAGTAGATTTTTCAGGAAAATCTGCAGGAATTTGTTATTTGCCTGATACTGTTGAAACACTTTTTTCTGAAGCACCTGAAAAGACGCAAAAAAGAGCTTTGGGAAATATTAATTCCGGACATCATAGTGTATTTGGTCATCCAACATATAACTTGTGCTTAGAAAATATTCCTAAGATTTTGGCAATGTTTTTGAACAATGAAAAAATGTACAATACATCTGAAAAGTCTGCAAGATACACTCACATGGATCCTTCTCCTCAAGAAAAAGAATTATATGAAAAGTGGATAGAAATTTATAAACAACAAATAACATTAAAATATCCGAATTTTGATGAAAAACGTGTCTTAAAACTTGCACAAGAAAATGCAAGATATCTTATAAGTGTATTTACACCAGCTACTGTAATGGAGTATACGGTTAATTTTGAGCAACTCAACTATATAATCAACTGGGCAAAGGATTATATAAAAGAAGGAGCAAATGACGAATTTTCATTAAAACTCAAAGAAACCTTCAAAGAATTTTTACAGGCAGTTCCAGATTTAGAGGTAGAAGGGTTAAATTCTAGTGTTAAAAATCGCAGTTTTTCACTTATTGCTAAACGCAAAGATAGGGCAGAAGAGTTTGGTGAAAATTATTCGGTAACATATTTGGCAAGTTTTGCCCAACTGGCTCAAGCTCAAAGACATAGGACATTAACTTATGAAATGAGCCTATTAGATAAGCCAGAATACTATATTCCACCTATTATAAGGAATACGGAGTTGGAAGAAAAATGGCTTAAGGATATTTCCTCTTTGGAGAAGTTTTTCCCTCAGGGAATGTTAGTAAAAGTTAATGAACGCGGGACTATTGAAAATTTTGTACTAAAGTGCACAGAGCGTTTGTGTGGCGCTGCACAGTTGGAAATTATGCAACAAACTTTAGCTACAATGGATAAATATCTAAAAGCGGTAAAAGATAGACCGGAACTTTATAATTATTTATTGCCTTATTCAAAAGGGGCAAGGTGTACTTTCCCGGGCTGGAAGTGTACAGCACCATGTATATTTGGTGGAAAAGATGCTATAAGTAGAGTAATTTAATAATTTGTAACAAAAAAAGAAATATGCATTATCTGCATATTTCTTTTTTGTAGCATAATTTTAATTAAATTCTATCTCCGAGAAACCAGTATCTGTATAGTAACTTCCTTGGTAAACATCTAAAATAGTAAGTTTTACGGAAGTAGTAATTCTAGGTTTTTCAAAAGTAATAACATATCCTTTTTTTGCATCATAGAAGGATGCTTTTTCTAAATCTCTAGTTATTATTTCACCATCAGAAAATTCTATAGATAATTTTTTAATTCTTCCGTTATTTAAATAAACTTTATCGTTTTTTAAGTACCCATTATATAAAGTTATTGAAGAAATTTTTTGATTCTTTTCAGAAGAATATATTACCCATTCATTAATTCCATTTCCTTTAACACCTTCAAGCCACGCAGTTCGTAAATCTTTGTCTGTAGTATTACTTACTGGATAATTAACTAGGGTAGAAGAAGTACTTACCCATGAAAAGGCAGGAGGACCGTATTCAATAGGTTCTGAAGGAGTATCTTCAGTAATAGAGGTGTTTTCAGAAACAATATCTTCGCTAGGAGTATCTATAATAGTAGAATCTTCTGGTATTGTATCATTTTCTTGTTGTTCACTTTCAGAAGGCTCATCTATATTTTGGGCAACTTTTTTCTCGCTATTGATTATAGCAAATACGTTATTGTAAAATTTAAAGAAATTTTCTTTTACTCCAGGGATATAGTATATATAGGCAATTCCAGCCGCAATTGTTAGTAATAATATAGAAAAGAAAATTCCTTCTCTACTTTTATGTTTTTTACCCCAAGGGGTTCCACAATTTTTGCAAACTAAGTCGATTCCACTCATTTGAGCACCGCATTTTTTACATGAAAGCATATTAACCCTCCATTTTTAATATTACTACGAATACTAGTATACCCAATTAAAATTATTTTGTCATTATAAATTTGACATTTTATAAAAAAATTGTATTATAATAAGTTAGTGATTTAAAACACAAATTTAAAGGAGAGAAAAATACTTATGAAAATATTAGTTGATGCTATGGGAGGAGACAATGCACCTGAAGAAATAATAAAAGGTGCAGTGGATGCGGCGTCTGAAATTGATGCTACAATTGTATTGGTTGGAAATGCAAAAGTTATAAAGAATTGTTTAGACAAGCTACCCAAAAGAGATAATATAAAGGTAAAACACGCAAGTGAAGTTATAACAAACGATGAAATACCTACTAAGGCTATAAAAGCTAAGAAAGATTCTTCAATGGTAGTTGGACTTAATATGATAAAAGAAAAAGAGGGGGATGTCTTTATTTCCGCAGGTAGTACGGGAGCTTTACTTACAGGAGCTTTGCTTAATGTGGGTAGAATAAAGGGTATTTCTAGACCTGCGATTTGTCCAACCTTACCTTCTCAAAAAGGGCCTTTTGTAATAGTAGATGCGGGTGCTAATACTAATTGTAGACCAGATTATCTTTTACAATTTGCTCATATGGGTAATATTTATTGTAAGAATGTATTAGGAATGAAAAAACCTCGTGTTGGACTACTTAATATTGGAACAGAAGTAGAAAAAGGAAATGATTTAACTAAAGCAGCATATGAATTGTTAAAGAAGCAATCATTTAACTTTATTGGTAATATTGAAGGTAGAGATTTGATGACCGGAAATGTAGATGTTGTTGTTTGTGATGGATTTACAGGAAATGTAATGCTAAAAACTATTGAAGGTTTTGGTCTTGCAGTTTTTGGTATATTAAAAGAATCTTTAACTAAAAATATATTTAGAACTGCTGGAGCATTAATGATAAAGCCAGCATTAAAAGAAATAAAGAAAAAGATGGATTATACTGAATATGGTGGGGCATTGCTTTTAGGAATTGATGGTGGTATTATAAAGTGCCATGGGACATCAAAAGCTAAAGAAATAAAATCTGCTATTTTGCAGGCATATGAATTTGAAAAGACTAATACAATAGAAAATATAAAAGAGGCAATAAAGTAGTTGCAATTTTCTAAAAAATTGATATACTTTATTTAAGATTTTTAAATTTCAACTAAAGTGATTAAAAAATCTGCCGATATTGGTTTTGTGACTAGTAATATTTGGTCTTATTTTTTGGAAGGGGGTGAATTTGTAGATGGTTTTCGAAAAGGTTAAAGAAATTATTGTTTCTCAACTTGGGGTTGATGAAGATGAAGTTACATTAGATTCTTATTTCGTTGATGACCTTGGTGCCGACTCCCTTGATATGGTTGAATTTGTTATGGTGTTAGAAGAAGAATTCAATATTGAGGTACCGGAAACTGATGCAGATAAGATAGTAACAGTAGGTGATGCTGTTGAATATATAAAGGCTCATCAAAAAAATGACTAAGGGCTAATTACTCTAGGCTGTTGATATATATTTCAACAGCCTATTAAATTTATCTTTGTTAGAATATGATTTTTAGGTTTACTTTTTTTTATAACGGATAAAATAATTTATGAGAGAGGAATGTAATAAAAATGAATGGTTTAGAAGAATTACAAAACAATTTACAATATAAATTTAATAATTTGAGTTTACTAGAGAACGCGCTTACTCATACTTCCTATTCTCATGAACATAATAATACCAAGAGTAATGAGAGATTAGAATTTTTAGGAGATACTATTTTAAACTTAGTTATAAGCGAAAAGATTTATATGCATGTTCCTGAGATATCTGAAGGAAATATGAGTAAGATAAGAGCGACAATAATATGTGAAGATGCTCTATATGAAGCAGCTCTAAAGTTAAATTATGATAAATTTATTATGCTTGGTATAGGAGAAGAGAAGTTAGGAGGCAGAAGAAAAGCTTCTATTTTAGCTGATGCTTTTGAAGCCGTTCTTGCAGCAATTTATTTGGATTCTGATTTTAATACTGCTAAAGAGTTTGTATTAAGAAATTTAAGTGAGTTCTCTGAAGAGGCTATTGGTCAATTAGGTCAAAAAGATCATAAAACAAAACTTCAAGAAATATTGCAAAAAGATAGTAGTGAAAAGATTTCTTATGAAATAATTGATGAAAAGGGACCAGACCATAAAAAGGAATATGTGGCTATTGTAAAGTTAGGAAACAAAGTTTTAGGGCAAGGAGAAGGAAATAGCAAAAAAGAAGCAGAGCAAAATGCTGCAGATGCTGCATTAAAGAAATTAAATTAAAAAAATAGACTTGTTTGTAAAAACAAGTCTAATTAAGCAAGTTTTGAATGTTTGAATTATCCGAACAACGGATTACTTCAACAGTATTTGTAAGTACATCTGTATAGCTATATGCTATCCTTCTTGAAGTTGAAGACTGCTCGTCCTCAAATTTAACAGTAAATATGTTTGGATATGCACTTTCAACTACGCCTTCTTTTGTAAGTACTTTCTTTTTTCCTTTGTTTGTAGTAATTCTTACGCTTTGACCAATGCAGAAACCAATGTCTTCTTTCAATTTCGACAAATCATTTTTTCTTATCAATTTGATCACCTCATTAGTAAATTATGTTGTAAGGATAGCATAAAAAATATAGTTTGTCAAAGACTGGCGAATACTGTCAATATAGCTCTATGACTGACGTAAAGGCAGCCTACAGTTTATGTTAATAATCATAAAAACGCACAATATAGCGAAAAAATTTTTATCGCTATATTTTTTTCAACAAATTTTATAGCATCAGTAATTTTGGATTTTAATTTTCTTGACGAAATTTAGATTATATGGTAGATTTAAGAAGAATTAAAAAATAAGAGAATTTTCGATTTTTGGGAAAATGGACGTTGTAACACGTGGAAGTGTAAAAATATTTAAGGAGTGAAAAGGAAATGAAAAAGGGCAGAACACTGATTCAGAAAACTGCAGGTATGCCAGCGGTTGGGGCTACTCCTCAGAAGCAGAAAGTCATCGAAAGGCTGAATTCCAGCAGCGGTGCAAAAAAACAGGGGAAGCCTGGAACTGGTGCCAATTTTTCCAAAAATAAGTAAAAATTTTACGAAAAAAGGGGAGAAGTAAGGGCCGAATCTGTATTATAAGAGGAGTAATTTTGTGAATCAAAAAAATAAAGACAAAGATACAGACAAGCAAAATCTGCTCAGCAAAGCGGAATTTAGAATCCGTTTGATGGAATATCTTACTTCAGAGCATAAACCCAAATATGTAAGAAAGGGGTATCGCTCAAGGAAGGCTAATAAGCAGGTAGTTTACAAGAAAGTATAAGCATAAAAAATGGGAGCGGTCAATTGACCGCTCTCGCTTTTTTGTGTTTAGATATTCAAATACGCATTCCAAATTGTAATAAGTATACCCAATAGTCCTAGGACATATGCAACCACAAAGATTGCCTGCAGAAAAAAGTGAATCCAAGTGGGATTTTTTTTCTTAAAGAAGTTTTTTAAAACCTCTGGGCAAAATACAGCCAGCGTCAGAGCAAGTAATACTACTCCAGTGCATAGCATAAAAACGACATCCTCAAAACTGAACATCTTAAATCCTCCTAGATTTTGTGTAGTTATTGACCCAATCTAAAGAAGGTAAGAACTAGCCCCATAGTACACATCTCGCGCCCTCTACAATTAACGCCCCGATTTTTCAGCTATTTTTAGAGCTCTTTCAGGGGTAGAACCATTGTAGTATTCGTTTTCAATGTCTACGAGAGTATCTTTCGACAGAGAAACTATAGGCAGGACTCCGCAAATTATGAATTTATCATCGCTTTGCGGTGAAATTTCACAGGATATATTGGTGCTCACTGCACCTATTTTTTTGCAACTATATCCTTCAGAAGCTATTTTATTAAGAGCAGATATAGCTTCTAAAACACCAATTTCACCCCTCAGGTGGATAACGGTTTTGGTCTTGCTATGAGCAATAAGTGTGATAGAATTCAGATTTCCTCCATTTTCGATTGAATCTGCTTTGGACATCAAATGCCAACCGCCGAGGTCCTCCGTTGTAAATACCTGCTCGCTTTCTCCATCCAGTTCCTTGGGCAATACAGTTTCCTTTGCATCAGGCTTATAGCCGATAAAGAGTTCGCTGAATTTTCGCATGTAAAATTCCGTTTCATGCTCATTATCAAAAGGGGAGCCAGTGCCAAAGAGGTAATAATATGCATTTTCTAATTTTACCCATCTTGCCATGTTGAACATCCTCCTAATCCTTAGTGTTTTTTATTTTTTACCCCACAACCGTCTATTAAATAGCTTTTTAGACTTATTAATATATACAAATCCGCCTAATTATATCATGAGCCTGTAAAAACTGCAACTTAAAGTGAAAAATATATAGAAAAATACTTGCAAATTACCAATATATGTGATATATTATTTCAGTAAAAAATTCACACATATCTATAAACCACTTATGGTGCCGTGTTATCGGTTAGTGAATGTAAATAGATATGGAGGAAAAACCAAAGGAGGAAAAAATAATGTCAGTTATTGCAATGAAGGCTTTACTTGAGGCCGGTGTACATTTTGGACACCAAACAAGAAGATGGAATCCTAAGATGGCTGAATATATCTTTACAGCTAGAAACGGAATCTATATTATCGATTTACAAAAAACTTCTAAGAAGGTTGATGAAGCTTATGCTTTTATCAAATCAATCGCTGAAGAAGGAAAATCTATTTTATTTGTAGGTACAAAGAAACAAGCGCAAGATGCTATTAAAGAAGAGGCTGAAAGATGTGGAATGTACTATGTTAACCAAAGATGGTTAGGTGGTATGCTTACAAACTTTAAGACTATTAAAAAGAGAATCGAACGTTTAAATGAACTTGAAAGAATGTCTACAGATGGAACTTTTGATGTTTTGCCTAAAAAAGAAGTTATCCAATTAAAAGGTGAAATGGAAAAACTAGAAAAGAATTTAGGCGGAATTAAGGATATGAAAAAGCTTCCTGGAGCTTTATTTATCGTTGACCCTAAGAAAGAACATATTGCTGTTTTAGAAGCTAGAAAGTTAAATATTCCTATCGTTGGTATTGTTGATACTAACTGCGATCCAGACGATACAGATTACGTTATTCCTGCTAATGACGATGCAATTCGTGCTGTAAAACTTATTGCTGGTGCTATGGCTGATGGAATAATTGAAGTAAATCAAGGTGAAATGGGAGAAGTATCTCAAAGCGCTCCTACAGAAGAAAATGTTGAAGAAGTGGCTGCTGAAGAAGAGGTTTCTACTGAAGAAGCACCACAAGAATAATCTTGGGAATTTAAAGGGGTAACCATGAATGGGTATTTTCAAGGTTTATCCCTTTTTTCGTTAAAAATTTAATTAAGGAGGATGTTTATTATGATTACTGCTGCTATGGTAAAGGAATTAAGAGAAATAACAAGTGCAGGGATGTTAGACTGCCAAAAGGCTTTAAAAGCTACTGATGGAGATATGGACAAGGCTATTGAATTTTTAAGAGAAAAAGGGCTTGCTACTGCTGCAAAGAAAGCTGGAAGAATTGCTGCAGAAGGTATTGTAAAAGCTTATCTTACTGACGATAAGAAAGTTGGTGTTTTACTAGAAGTTAACTCTGAAACAGATTTCGTTGCTAAAAACGAAGAATTCCAAAACTTTGTTAATGATGTAGCTAAACTTATAGCTGAAAAGAATCCTAAGGATGTTGAAGAGTTAAAAGAACTTCCTTTAGGCGGAGAGACAGTAGGGGCTAAACTTACTGCTTTAATTGCTAAAATTGGTGAAAATATGAATATTAGACGTTTCTCTAGAATAGAGGGTAATGTTTGCTCTTATACTCATGCTGGTGGAAGAATTGGTGTTTTAGTTCAAGCTGAAAATGCACTAAATACTGAAAATTCTTATGAAGCTGCTAGAGATGTTGCTATGCAAATAGCTGCTATTAATCCTTTATATTTAAGCAAAGAAGTTGTTCCAGCTGCTGATGTTGAACATGAAAAAGGAATTATCGTTGCTCAAATTAAAGAAGATCCTAAGAATGCTGGAAAGCCAGATAATATAATTGAAAAGATGGTTATGGGTAAAATTAATAAATTCTATGAGAATAATTGCTTATTACAACAAGAATTTGTTAAAGATAGTGACCAAAAAGTTCAAGCATATCTTGCTGCAAATGGAGTTAATTTGTTGAAGTTTGTAAGATTTGAAAAGGGCGAAGGAATTGAGAAGAAACAAGAAAACTTTGCTGAAGAAGTTATGAAACAAATTAAGTAATTTTGTTGAAAAATTGTTAATATAATGATACAATGTTGGGGAGATAGTTATATCTCTCCAATTTGCTTATTTAAGGAGGATTTTTTATGGACTTTCCAATTAACGAAAAAATGAAGAAAGCTATTGATTCATTGCAAGAAAACCTTAGCACTATTCGTGCTGGGCGTGCTAATCCTGCAATACTTAATAAAATTAATGTTGAATATTATGGAGTACCTACTCCTATTTCTCAAGTAGCATCTATATCTGTTCCAGAAGCTCGTATGATTGTTATTCAACCTTGGGATGCTAATATTTTAAAAGATCTTGAAAAAGAGATTATTAAAGCAGATATAGGGATTATGCCTAATAATGATGGCAAGGTTATACGTTTAAATTTCCCTGAGCTTACTGAAGATCGTAGAAAAGAGATTGTAAAGAATGTAAAGAAGCTTGGAGAAGATAGTAAAATTGTAATTCGTAATATTCGTCGTGATGCTATTGATTTTGCTAAAAACTTAAAGAAAAATAATGAAATTTCTGAAGATGAATTAAGTAGTGAAGAAGATAATGTTCAAAAGATAACAGATAAATTCGTTACTGAGATAGATAATATAATTTCTGCTAAAGAAAAGGAAGTAATGCAGATATAAGGAGAATTTTATGGAGAATATAAATCTTAAGCATATAGCTATTATAATGGATGGTAATCGTAGATGGGCTAAAAAGAGGAATTTACCTATTGCGGTTGGCCATAGGACCGGTGCAGATACTCTTCAAAAGATTATAGAATATTGTATAGATATAAAATTAAAATACCTTACGGTGTATGCTTTTTCTACTGAAAATTGGAAGAGGTCGCCAGAAGAGGTTAATGATTTAATGAATCTTTTGAGAGAATACTTAGTAAAATTAGAAAAAGATAATAAAGACCGTAATGCAAAGATAAGAATAATAGGGGATATTAATAGACTAGATGAAGATTTGCAAGAAAAGATAATTAGAATTCAAGAAAGAACTTCTCAAAATACGGGCTTGGTTATAAATGTTGCGTTAAACTATGGTAGTAGAGATGAAATTATTCATGCCATAAAATCATTATCTAAAGATGAACTTGAAAGTTTAGATATGGAGAAGTTTAGTGAAAAATTATATACATATCCTTGTCCAGACCCAGATTTAATAATAAGAACTGCTGGTGAACAAAGGTTGAGTAATTTCTTGCTTTGGCAAGCGGCTTATTCTGAATTTTGGTATACAGATGTGCTATGGCCTGATTTTTCTGAGAAAGAGTTAGACAAAGCAATTGAGGCTTATTCAAAAAGAAATAGAAAGTTTGGCGGGAAGTAAAACAGGAAGGTGTATGTATGTTTAAAAGAATAATATCTGGCTCTTTAATAGGGCTTACTGTGATACTTATAATATTATTTGCACCAAAGCTTGTTTGTAATATAGTGGCTACAATATTAGCACTTGGTGGTATATATGAGTTTGTAAAAGCTATGGAAAAGGGTGGTTATAGACCAATAAAAGCCATACCGTTTTTTACTTGCCTTGGGCTTTTATTTGTAAATTCTAATAGCTCAATTTTAGCTTATAAGTTTTCATTTTCTATTTTTTCATTTTTAATTTTAGGAATATTAATATATGGACTTTTTCCTACAAAACGTACTTTAGTCGATGTTTCTCTTAGCATTTTTTCTATTTTGTACATTCCATTTTTACTTAGTTTTGTACTTTCTACATTCTATGTAGAGGGAATAGGTTCATATTTAATTTGGTTTATACTATTTGGAGCATGCCTATCTGATGCTTTTGCATATTTTGTAGGAGTTAAGTTGGGAAAACATAAATTATGCCCAAGTATTAGCCCTAAGAAAACAATTGAGGGGGCTATAGGTGGCGTTGTTGGTACTGCATTAACATTCTTGGTATATGCGTTTGTTTTGAATAAATATTGTAATTTTGACATACAATATTGGCAAATAATTCTATTTGGAGTGGTAGCTTCAATATTTGCTCAGATAGGAGATTTAGTTGCTTCTTCAATAAAAAGATTTGTTGGAGAAAAGGATTTTGGAAGTTGTATTCCTGGACATGGTGGAATTTTAGATAGAATAGATAGTGTGTTATTTGTAGCTCCTGTTGTATATTATGGAGTGCTAATGTTTGAAAGTTTAATTACTTTAAAATAAGGAGATATGTTAGTATGGCTATTGTTTCAATATTATGGGCAATTGTTAAGTTTATAATTTTTATTTCGTTTTTAGTTATTATACATGAAGGAGGTCATTTCTTAACTGCAAAGGCTTTTGGAATGAAAGTTAATGAATTTGCAGTAGGATTTGGACCTAAAATATGGGGAAAACAATCTGGCGAAACTTTATATTCAGTTCGATGGATTCCTTTAGGTGGATATTGTGCTTTAGAAGGAGAGGATGAGAGTTCAGACGACCCTCGTGCTTTTAATAATAAGTCTGTTTGGGCCAGATTTTTAGTTGTTGTTATGGGTCCGTTAGTTAATATAACTTTTGCTATAATTGTGTTTTTCATTATGTTTGTTTCTATTGGTCAATACCAAAGTACGGTTGTAGATAGTTTTACAGAAAATTCTGCTGGAGAAACCGCTGGTATAGAAATAGGCGATGAAATATATAAAGTAAATGGTAAAAGAACTAGGACTATGTCTGCAGTTAGTGAGATTTTAAGAGTTAATAAGGATAAGGAAATTGAAGTTACAGTAAAGAGAAATGGAGAAAAGTTAAGTTTTAATTTCTTACCTAATGTTGTTGAAACGGGATATGTTGGTTTGGAATTTGCAGATAATACTGGTGTAATCGCTGATGTTTCGGTAGATAGCCCTGCAGAAAGTGCAGAATTAAAGAAAAATGATAAGATAATAAAAGTAAATGATGTTAATATAACTACTTCTGAAGAGTTTTCTAATATAGTTTCGAAAAATGCTAATATTCCAATCAATGTTTATTATTTAAGAGATAATGTTGAAAATATGGTTACAATAACGCCTATTTGTCCAGATTTATTAAAGAGTTATGAGATAGGGTTTTATGGAAGAGTAGAAGACGATGTACCTGGATTGATTTCTAAGTCTTTTTTCCAGACATTCGACCAAGTTACTTTGATGCTTCATCAAGTTGTTGAAATCTTTACAGGTCAAATAAATCTTAAATATTTAAGTGGTCCAGTAGGTATAGTAAAGGTTGTAGGTCAAGCAAATACCGGTTCAGGCTTCCTATATTTATTAGTATTTATAAGCTTAAATCTTGGAATAGTTAATTTATTACCAATTCCACCGTTAGATGGCGGAAAGTTAGTATTTATAATTATAGAAGGAATTATTAGAAAAAAACCGAATCCTAAAATAGAGATGTATTTACAAATCGCTGGAATGGCACTATTATTAGCACTTATGGTTTTTGTAACATTTAATGATATCACACGAAGAATGTCTATATTTTAACGTAGGAGGAAATGTATTATGAAAAAAAGTCCATTTATAGTAACAATATCTGGAGATCCGTTATCTGGAAAGACGTCTGCAATTGATGCACTTGTTGAAAAATATGAAAAAGAAGGGTATTTTATAGGAGAAAATCCTGAAGGCAAATGTATAATAAGACTTGCTACTGGAAAAGTGTTTAGAGATATGGCTGAAGATATTGGAATAGGCTTCCAAGCTTTAGGTGACTTTGCCAAGACGTCTGGAAATACTATGAGAGGGCTAAAAGAAGTTTCTACTAATACCAGTTTTTTTGATAATTTAACTGAATCTGACTTTGATAAAAGTGTAGATGGTTATTTAGATAACTATATGTTGACGAAAATAGAAGAAGTTAGAAATAGGTATGAAGGTATAGAAGATGTTTTGATAATAGTAGATTCTAGAATGGCTGGAGTACTTATGAAAAGAGATAATGTAGAACATATGGGAATGCGTTTTACTGTTCAACCTAGAGTTGCCGCAGAAAGACTAGTTAAGGATGCTAAAAACCGCAGAAGTGAGATATCTATAGATGATACTAGCGAAGAAGAGGCTTTTAATATTGCTTTTGAAAGTACTGTGCTTAGAAGGAAAAGGGAACGTGAGAGGTTTATAAGAACCCACTCTTATAATCTATCTGATGATAAAGAAAATGATAAGGTTGATCTTTATAATTTAAATAATTATAATTTGGTAATAGATACATCATATACTACAATAGAACGTGAGATTGAAATTTTATATGATTGTATAGAAAAAGCACGCAGGGGTATGGAATATGAAAAATTTTGGTATAGTTCAAGCCCAAAAAAGGAAGATGAGGTAGACTATTCGAGGTAAATATTGACTAAGTGTACATAATGTGGTAAAATATGTATATAGAAGCGTTATATGAAAATGAAGAGGGAAATCTCTTTTTAGGATGTTTGTTCCGCAAGGAGCAGAAATATTTTAAAAGGGAGTTTTCTCTTTTTTTCATAAAATCAAAAACGCAAAGGAAGGAAAAGCAGGATGAACATCATGAAAAAGGAACTTGACAGTCAGTCTTATACCGTTACCCTCGAAAGTGGCGAAACCTACACCGGCGTACCCTGCCTGGGAGCCTACGAAGACGAGCGCGAAGCACTCGGTGAGATCTTTGGTGGACGTACCAGCGGCGGTCAGACCATCAAGGGTCTGTTCGAAGAAAAAGCCAGCTCCCATGGAGTCCTCTTCTATTATGAAGGCGATGCCGACAGAAGTCGGTATATCTTTGTTAAGAGTGGAGGGATTTTTGAACCCGTCTATATGAAGTAATCTACATGGGCCTTGCAAGTTTGCAGCTTGCAAGGTCCGATTTCCTGAATTTTTATAGGAGGTAAGCAAAGTGGAATTCAGTATAGAGCGGTTAATTAACGAGGAACAGGCTCGTAGAGAGCTTACCCTTATGGAGGAAATCGAGGAACAAATGCGTGGTTCTTTCGGCTGCCACAAAGCTGAGGAGGAAATCAAGCAGTACCTCATCAGTGCACGTCAGGCTGGCGCCACCTGGGAAGAGTTCTGTGATGAATATCTTCCTCAATTCGGCACTTGCCGGTGCCGGACAGATACCTGCCAATGGACCTCGGAAGCAATTCTTGA
>JAEEGH010009907.1_pt1 | contig 22034 bp, 11 predicted proteins | sample 9134181 | NCBI WGS metagenome assembly JAEEGH01 (sample SAMN16246544, study PRJNA631951) | gut metagenome | biome: gut microbiome; feature: rumen; material: DP-attached | host: Bos | place: Iran: Karaj | collected 2018-10
CGCGTTCTCCGCTCTGAAATCCGCGAAATTTCAAACCTTCGGAGAGTGGGACAGATGCTCACGCTTATATGCTTTGGCGTGCTATATCCTGTATAGTGCGTCCGGGTGTATTTCGCCAAACCGCATAGGCGGATTGCTGGTGTAAGGTCACTGAGCTTGCCGAAGTGACCGGTGTGGCATTCTCGTGCGTTGCGTTCTGTCGCCCGTATTGGGGCGTGAGTTGTTTGTGCTTGTTTGAAGGTGGGTCTTCGCGGAACCGCAGAGCGGACAAGTGCATTCAACCTCACGCCTTTTTATTTGGTTGAATGTGTGGAATCTGGGCAAGCTCCGAACGGAGATGCACGATGCCCAATGCCGAATTTTTGCACAAGGCAAAAAAGAACAAGAACGACGAGTTCTATACCCAATATGCGGACATACAAAAAGAAGTGAACGCATATCTTGAATACAATCCCGATGTGTTTCGCAACAAGACAATTCTTTTGCCTTGCGATGATCCTGAGTGGAGCAATTTTACAAAGTTTTTTGCCCAAAATTTTGAAACATTTGGACTCAAGAAACTCATTAGCACGAGCTATGCCATCGAAAGCAAGAATGTGGACTGGGATTGGGAGCCGACTTTGTTTGAAACGGAAAATCCTTTGTTCAGTATGGATAAGACAAAAATCAAGGGAAAGATTTTTACGCTGACAAAAGATGAAAATGCTGATGGAAAAATCAACATCGATGATTTGAAATGGAATTACATGGAGGGTGATGGCGACTTTAGAAGTGATGAAGTTCGACGACTTCGGGATGAAGCGGATGTAATCATTACGAATCCTCCGTTTTCGCTATTCACAGATTTTTTCTTGTGGCTTATTGAATCGCAAAAGAAGTTCCTTGTTATTGGAAACATGAATGCGATTACATATAAGGAAATATTCCCTCAAATAAAAAGTAACAAGGTGTGGCTTGGCAATGGCATGGGAAGGTGGATTTCGGGATTTATCGTTCCCGAAGGTTACGAATTGTATGGCACTGAAGCTCGTATTGATGAAAATGGTAACCGTATCGTAGCCACCAATAACTGTTTGTGGCTTACCAACCTTGAACATGGCAGACGTCATCAACCTTTGGAACTCAACACGATGGCTCAAAACATCAAACATTCCAAGCATAAAGAAATAAAGGGCGTTGGTTATCAGAAGTATGACAATTATGATGCCCTTGAAGTCCCTTATACCGATGCAATTCCTTGTGATTATGAAAAATGTATGGGTGTGCCGATATCTTTTTTGGATAAGTATTGTCCTGAACAATTTGAAATTATTGGAGCAACGGAAAGTGAAAGTAAAGGGTTTTCAAATGGTCTTTGGAATGAAAAATCAGGAGTCGCACAAGCTACGGTAAATGGAAGTCGTATTTATAAAAGAATTTTTATAAGAGCTTTAAACAGAGGTGTTTCAAAATGATAACTGAACTTCGCACAGACTTCACTATTGAACAAATTTGCAAGGGCTTTGTCTATAACACTCTCGAAAATAAGGGCTTGTATGGCTTGAATGGAAATCTCGTTATCCAACCGGAATACCAACGCAACTACATTTATGCCGATGGCAAGAAAGATGTCGCAGTTATTGATTCTATTTTGAAAGGATATCCGCTTGGTCTTATTTACTTCAATCACCGCCAAGACGGTAAACTTGAAATTCTCGATGGTCAACAGAGAATTACTTCTATCGGTCGTTTTGTTACAGGCAAGTTTGCTATAAAAGATGGAAATGGAATGGAACAGTATTTTGCTGGGCTTAACGAAGAAGTCCAGCAGAAAATCAACAATACAAAATTGCTTGTCTATATTTGTGAAGGTGAAGAAACAGAAATCAAGGAATGGTTCAAGACCATCAATATAGCGGGGGTTTCGCTGAATGAGCAGGAACTTTTGAATGCTATTTATTCGGGGTCCTTTGTGACCAAGGCGAAGGAACAATTTTCGAATTCAAGCAGCCCTAAAATCAACGTTTGGTCCGATTATGTTTCGGGGAACGCAAATCGTCAGGATTATCTGCATACTGCTTTGGAATGGGTTGCTGCTCGTAATTCGCAGAGTGTAGAACAATACATGAGTATGCACCGTAACGATTCGGACATTAACGAAATCAAGACTTATTTTGAAACTATCATAGACTGGATTGATGCGACCTTCAAGGAAACGACTTCTGAAATGCGTGGCTTGGAGTGGGGGCGTCTTTACGAAAAATTCCATACAAATGGCTACAACGCCGATGAAATTTGGAAACGAGTTGAGGAACTTCTTGCCGATGACTTTGTGACGAATAACAGAGGCGTCTTCGAATATATTCTTGGTGGCGAAGATGATAAGTCGCTATTAAATATCCGTGTTTTTGATGAACGAACGAAAAAGGCTGCTTATCAAAAGCAGACGAATGAAGCTCAAGAAAATGGACATTCCAACTGCCCTTATTGTGCCATGTCCGACAATGCGAACAAGAATAAAATTTGGAAACTTGCCGATATGGATGCCGACCACGTGACCGCTTGGAGCAAAGGCGGTGCCACCGACCGCGCCAATTGCGAAATGCTCTGCAAGTCACATAATCGGGCGAAAGGAAATCGTTAAGGCAGGTCTCTTTTGAAAATGTTTAACAAAAAAAAAGACCGTTTTTTATATAAATAAAAAACGATCTCATCTAATGAGCTTTCTTTTTTGTCTCAGGTGGTCGCTCTACCACCCTGTCATCCATTTGGGCTTTCTTTTTTATCTCAGGTGGATGCCCTTCCACCCTATCTAATATTAAAGATATAAAAATTCATAAGAAAATGCAACTCTTTGAGGTTGAGGGTTGCTTTTCTGTATTCCGAGAATACATGCTTTGTGTTCTATTTTGTGAAAATTTCAATAAAAACGGCAAAAATGGTAAATTTTGACTAAAAACGCCATTTTTGTATTCTCTAATTGAAAGGAAATACCTATATTTGTACCTATGAAGGAAATCGTTGAATATACGGATTATCGCAAGTTCATCCAGGACTACTACGATGAACGTAAGCGCACATCGGCGTTTACGTGGCGCGATTTTGCCCGTGATGCCGGTTTTTCGTCGGCGGTTTACTTGAAATATGTTTGCGAGGGGAAGAAAAATCTGAGCATAAATGCCGCTGGCTCGGTCGCTGCGGCGATGGGTCTTGTCGGGTTCGAACAGACGTACTTTGTGTTGATGGTTTCGTATGCCCATGCGAAGGGCGACGAGGCGAAGCGAGCCGCGTTCGAAGATCGCTGTGCTTTGGCGAGGGCGCACAAGGTGCGTGTACTCGGGAACGAAGAGTTTGATTATTTCAAGTCGTGGAAGAATCCCGTGCTGCGTGAACTTGCTCCGCATATGCCGGGGGCAAAACCGCTCGAAATGGCGCATGTTTGCAAACAAAAGATTTCGGCAGCGGAAGTTTCCGAAACGCTCGATTTTTTGGTGAAGTCTGGCCTCTTGAAGAAGGACAAGAGTGGAAACTATAGCCAGACGGACAAGTCGCTTTCGATGGGGCCTGTGGATGCGGTGCCGGTGGCAGCTCGCAATATGCAACGCCAGATGGGGGAGTTTGCGGTAAAGGCTTTGGACTTGCCGCTTTCGGAACGCGACATGTCGGGCGTGACCATGGGAATTACGCGTCAAGCGTATGAACGGATACGCAAGGAAATTGCAGATTTCCGCCGCCGCGTTGTGGCGATTGCCAGCGAAGATGACGAGACGGAGCAAGTCTATCGCTTGAATTTGCAGTTCTTTCCGCTGAGCGAACGGCTGGATCGCAAAGAAAAACTTGAAGGTGAAGAGGAGTTGGAAAAGTGAGGAAGAGAATGTTTGGGTTCATCAAGGGTGTGTTTGTTCAGGTTGCTGCATTTGCCTTGGCATCGGCCTTTGTAGTGGCATGCTCCGATGGCGATAAGACTGCTGGCGGTACCACAGAAGATGCGGGAATCATCGCGGATTTGAATGTGGCTGGACTTACGCAGAAGGGCCCGTTTGCAAAGGGTTCCGCTGTGACGGTGCAGGGCATCGATTGTCAAACGATGGAACTGACAGACGAAAAATTTACGGGTAGCGTCAAGAGCGACAAGGGTGACTTTGGCGTTGAAAACGTGAATCTCTCGGCGACGTGTGCTTTGTTCGAAGTGAGGGGTTATTACTTCAATGAACTGACCGGGAAAAAATCTTCGGAGAAGATAACGCTCCATGCATTGACAGACCTGAAAGACCGCAAGAACGTGAACATCAACTTGCTCACGCAACTGGAATACGAACGCGTAATGAATCTTGTGACCGAAGAGAAAATGTCTTTTGCAGAAGCGAAAACGCAGGCCGAAAAGGAAGTGCTCGCCGCGTTTAGCGTGAAAGCGAAAGACGGTGAATTTGCGTTGTCCGAAGATCTGAACATCTTGGAAAAAGGCGATGACAACGCGGCACTCTTGGCGGTGAGCGTGATGATGCTTGCAGATGCGAATGAGTCGAAGCTTGCAGAACGTCTGGATGATTTTTCCACCGCGATTTCGAAAAACGGTTCGCTGGATGAGAGCGCCAAAACGGAAATCGCGAACCTGGCTGCAACGGCTGCATCAAGCGACAAGCTTGACACGATTCGCAAGAATATCGAAAGTTGGAACGTCGGGGACACCGTGGCCGCCTTTGAGACGTTCGTGAAAACCATTGCAAACGGCGACAGCGTCACTCTGAGCAGCGACAGCAAGAAGGGTGCATCTAATAGTTCGGTCACTTCGGCTGGCTCAGTGACCTTGAGCTCGTCCTCCTCCTCCAAAAACGTTCTGAGCAGCGACAGCCGCGAAGAATCCAGTAGCAGTTCTGAGTTCTTTGATTGGAATGTTCCGAAACAATCTTACTTTAATCCAAACATCAAATACGATTCCATTGTTGATTCTCGTGATGGAAAAGTTTACAAGACTGTGAAGATTGGCAATCAAGTTTGGATGGCAGAAAACTTGAATTATGATGATAGCGTGAAAACGCCAAGTCTTAAAGGGAATAGCTGGTGTTATGACAAAGACCCCAAGAAGTGCAATGTCGCTGGTCGGTTGTACTCGTGGGCCGCTGCGATTGATTCTGTGAAATTTCTCAATGCTGGAATGAAATGTGGAGATTACACGACTTGTCCTTTCCTTAAAAAAGTGCAGGGAATTTGTCCGGATGGATGGCATTTGCCCGATACGACGGAATGGAATGCTTTAATGGATGCGGTTGGTGAAAATGCAGGAACGGTTCTTAAGTCGCAGAGGGGTTGGTATGATAATGGTAACGGCACGGATAGTGTCGGTTTCTCGGTTATTCCGGCCGGTTACTTCGATAAGGTTGATGGACTTTCTTATCGTGTTGGTCTTAATGCAGGATTTTGGAGCACTGTTGAATACGGAAAATATACTGTGTTTTATACACCTTTCGAATATTCAAGCGATTTTGCATATAAAGAGAGTGTGGCTCATAAAGGAGATGGTAATAGCATCCGTTGCATCAAAGGAGAGGCCGATGAGATTGTTGGGTTATCTTCTAGCTCGGTACCCTTGTCGTCTAGTTCTTCTAACAGTATTTACGATGCGGAAAAGAATACGCTTAAGGACTTGCGCGATGGTCAAGTTTATAGGACCGTGAAAATTGGCGACCAAATTTGGATGGCGGAAAATCTGAAATACAACGCTGAAGGTTCCCTTTGTTATGATGATGTCGATTCGAATTGTGTCAAGTATGGCCCGCTTTACGATTGGGCGACAGCAAAGAATGTCTGCCCGACGGATTGGCGGTTGCCGACAAAAAAAGAAATGGAAACTTTGCTTGCAGCGGCGAGTGGGGGATCTACAGCGGGAAAGGTCCTCAAATCAAAAACGGGATGGCCTAAAGACAATGATGGTTTTGACGGAAATGGCACGGATGATTATTCCTTCTCGGCGCTTCCGGGAGGTCGCTGGGAGGATGGTGGGCCGTATTCTGGTGTGGGTATCTCAGCATATTTTTGGAGTCTAACGGCGTACAGTGAATCTAGTGCATACTATATGTATTTGGGCTATGAAAACTATGTTTTGGGCTATACTAGTGACAAAGCGGAAATAGATTTCAATCTCAAAATACATGCGTTTTCGGTCCGTTGCATCAAGGCGGAAACATCTGTTGTGCCTGGTTCCAGCAGTTCGGTGGATTTAGAAGGCTGGAGTTGGGATGTACCGAAAGAATTGCGCCTGAATCCAAAAATAGAGTATGATTCTATTACGGACTCTCGTGATGGTAAAGTTTATAAGACGGTTAAGATTGGTGAGCAGACCTGGATGGCTGAAAACTTGAACTATGCCGACAGCGTAAAGACCCCGAGTCTCAGAGGCAAAAGCAGGTGCTACAACGATGATGCGAAAAAATGCGATGTAGCCGGTCGCCTGTACACCTGGGCCGCAGCAATTGACTCGGTGAAATTGGCGAACGATGCGGATAATCCGCAGGACTGCGGCCACGGCAAGACTTGCTCCCTGCCCGCAAAAGTTCAGGGCATTTGCCCGCCGAACTGGCATCTGCCCAGCAATGAAGAATGGAAAGCTTTGTTCACGGCAGTGGGAGGGCAATCGACTGCCGGCATGTTTCTCAGGTCTCAGAGTGGTTGGATTAACAACCGCAACGGTCCGAATACTTTCGGCTTTTCTGTGTTGCCTGTTGGGCAAGCATACGAAAATGGATATTGCTCCTACGTTGGCGAAAACGCTTTCATCTGGAGTATCACTGAGGACGTTAGCACCCGTGCCTACAGCATGTACGTGCGCTATGGCAGCGAGTATGCGAACCTTACTGCCGACTATAAGTACTACGGGTTTTCTGTTCGTTGCCTCAAGGACTAGAATTATAGACGATTGAAATTTGGGGAATGAAGGGACCTCGCTGGTAATAGCGGGGCCTTTTTGTATTCTTAGGACACGTCTTGTATTCTGAATAATTGCATATTTGTCTAAAAACGGCTAAAAACGTAAAATTTGAGCTGAAAACGGTAATTTTTGTATTCCAATATTGCCGAAAAGCTATATTTGTAATCATGAAAGCGATTATTGAATATACAGATTATCGCAAGTTCATGCAGGATTACTATGATGAACGCAAACGCAGCTCCGCTTTTACTTGGCGTGAGTTTGCTCGAAATGCCGGTTTTTCGTCGGCAATTTTTGTGAAGTACGTTTGTGAAGGGAAAAAGAATTTGAGCATCAGCGCCGCAGGGTCTGTCGCAAATGCCATGGGACTTGCCGGTTTCGAGAAAACATATTTTGTTCTGATGGTTACGTACGCCCATGCAAAAGGGGACGAGGCGAAGATGGAAGCGTTCGAAAAACGCTGTGCATTGGCCAGAGCGCACAAAGTACGCGTGCTTGGTAGCGAAGAATTTGATTATTACAAGTCCTGGAAAAATCCGTTGCTCCGTGAACTCGCTCCGCATATGCCGGGAGCAAGGCCTGCCGAAATGGCTCGTGTGTGCAAACCGAAAATTTCTGCGGCGGAGGTTTCCGAAACACTCGACTTTTTGGAAGATGCAAATCTCTTGAAAAAAAATAGAGAAGGAAATTATGTGCAGACGGACAAGTCTATTTCGATGGGTTCCGTGGATGCTGTGCCGCTTGCCGCGAAGGATTTGCAACGACAGATGGGCGAGCTTGCTGTAAAGGCTTTGGATTTACCGCTTGCGGAGCGCGCAATGTCGGGAGTCGTGTTGGGGCTTACGGAGGAATCCTATGAACAGATTAAGAAAGAACTTCTGGAATTCCGCCGTCGCATTATTGCGATTGCTACGGAAAGTAACAAAACGCAGAGGGTGTATCGCTTGAATTTACAGTTGTTCCCGATAAGCGAACGACTTGATAAGTGTGATGAAGACGAGAACGCAGTTGGCTCCAGGATGGAGTCGAAAAGTTGGGAGTGGTGATGAATAAACTATTTGCTTTTTTGTTTGCTTTGGTTGCGTGCTTTTTTGTGGCGTGCTCGGATTCTGAGGTTGCTGGCGGTTCGTCGGACGATGCTGGCATTTATGCCGTCAAGGATTTGGATGTGGCGGGCGTTTTGCAGAAGGGACCGTTTGCAACGGGTTCTGTTGTGAGCGTGCAGGGCGTCGATTGCCAAACGATGAAACTGACTGGTGAAAAATTTACAGGCAACGTTAAAAGCGACAAGGGCGACTACGATATCGGAGGAATCTCGCTCTCGTCTTCGTGTGCGTTGTTCGAAGTGACGGGTTATTACCTCAATGAAGTGACCGGAAAAGAGTCTTCGGGTAAGCTCTCGCTCAAGGCTCTGACCGACCTTGGCGTTCGAAAGACTGTGAACGTCAACTTGCTCACGCATTTGGAGTACGAACGTGTGAAGCACCTTGTGACGGTTGAGAAAATGGACTTTGCGGTGGCGAAAGCCCAAGCTGAACGCGAAGTTCTCGCTACGTTTGATATCGCGAATAATGTTGATGAATTCGAAAACTTGAACATCTTCGAAAAAGGCGACGGAAACGCAGCCCTCCTTGCGGTGAGTGTGCTGATGCAAGTATCTGGCGATTCAGGGAAAAATGTGGGAAGTGCTGAACTCGCGAAACGTATGGACTTGTTCAGTACATCGTTTGCCAAAAGCGGTAAATGGATTGATGGCGTAAAGGTGGAAATTGTAAATTGGGCGTCAACAGCTAAGAGTGAAGGCCAACTTGCAATGATTCGCAAGAATATCGAAAGTTGGGGATATGCGGATACGGTTCCGTTGTTCGAAAAGTATGTAGAGGATTTTGCGGAAAGCTATGAATTTTTATCAGGCGTTTACAACGGTTTTCTCATTGATTGGAGTATTCCTAAAGAGGTGTACTTTAATCCTGAAATAAAATATGATTCCATTGTTGATGATCGTGATGGACAAGTTTATAAGGTTGTAACGATTGGCAATCAGGTATGGATGGCGGAGAATTTGAACTATGCGGATAGTGTTCAAACGCCGAGTCTTCTGGGGCGTAGTTGGTGCTTTGGCGATAAGTCTGAAAATTGTGCGGTGGCTGGGCGGCTCTACACCTGGGCTGCGGCGATTGACTCGGTGAAACTAGCTTCGGATGCTGGAAATCCTCAAAATTGTGGTTTTGGCAAACTTTGCAATTTATCTAATAAGGTGCGTGGGATTTGCCCCGAAGGTTTTCATTTGCCGGATTCGACGGAGTGGCGGATTCTGATTACTACGGCTGGCGGCGATATGACGGCGGGAAAAGTCCTTAAATCAAAGATTGGATGGTATGGCGAGGAAGTGACTTGGAATGGCTCCGATGATTATGGCTTTTCGGCGAATCCTGTTGGGTTTATGTATCGCAATGAATCTTTTACGGAAGACCGACGTTTTGCTGAATTTTGGAGCATGACCGAAGAAGTGGGGGATGAACGATTCGCAATGATGTTGGACCTCTTTTTAAGCACCGCAGACATCAGTTATTCTATAAAGGATTCTGGAAATTTTGTCCGTTGTATAAAAAATTAAAAAAAATATGTTGCGCAAAAAAAGGAATTTATATATGAGAAAGGTTATTTTATTCATTCTTGCGTCCTGTGCGATTGTCGGTGCGAAAGTAAATCCGATTGCACCCGTCGTGAAAAATGGCTGTTATACCATTTCTACGGCTGATGAACTCTATGGCTTTGCCGCGATTGTAAACGGGACTTTGAAAGATGGGCGTGCCGCGGAAAGTTCGGCTTGCGGTAAGCTTGCTAATGACATTCTTGCCAATGATACTACAACTTATTATTGTGGCAATACAACTGTGACGGATGCAAACACTGGGAAAAAGGATACGGTTTATACTTGCGTCAAGCCTGATTATGAAGGTTCCAGTTATAGAGAAATTGAAGTTGACCCTGCGACGATAGAGCCTCATGCCCAATGGATTCCGTTGAAGAATTTTTCGGGAACCTTTGATGGCCAGGGACATACCATTTGGCAACTTGAAAATGTTGAAGATTCAACCCAGAACAATCTAGGCTTTATCGCTTCTGTTGTTGGCGGTACAAAAGAGAATCCTGTGGTTGTCAAGAATTTATCTATACGTTATTCTAAGTTTCAGGGACGCGATACAGTTGGTGGCGTTGTTGCCAAGAATAGCGGTAACCTTTTGCTGGAAAATGTGGCTTCTATGGTGCGTGTAAGTGGCAGGAACCATGTCGCTAGTCTTGTGGGTCAGAATGAAGGCTCTCTTACACTTAAGTCTTCTGCCGCCTATTGGGGCGAGGGCTTGAAGTTTGTAGGTGCTGCCGTTGGTTCCAACTCGGGAACAATTGGTATTGATGGTTTGTCTTTGGGTATGTATGGTCTTGTTGGCCGTGTTTCAGGTGTGAGTTATGTGGGCTTGGTTCTTGGAATCAATGAAAAGTCTGCTGAACTCAATGCGAAAAATGTTACGATGGACGAAGGTTCTGTCTATGCCGATTCCGTTTATGGTGGTTTTGTGGGGTTAAATGAGAAGAATGCCAAGATTTTAATATCTATGTCATCGATGTCGAATTACTTAAACGGGGGAGAACGTAAAGCTTATGTAGGTGGCTTTGTGGGTGTCAATCGTGGTATTGTCGATATTGTAAATTCCTATATCAAGGGCTCTCTTTCTGGAATTGTCTCCGGTTGTTTTGTTGGAGCTAACGAAGATTCGCTTTCCATTACTAACTCCTACAGTGCATGTGTTGAAAATGAGGGGGCGAGTGACCCGATAGTGGGGCAGTGCGATGGTCGCATATCTCTTAAGAATACGTTTTATAAGGAATATCTAAGGGATTGCGGATATCTTTGTTCGCAATCTGTGACTTTTGGCTGTGCCAAGAAATTTGGGGCAAAGCGTGTGACTGCAGAAGAAGTGGCAAATGGTGTACTGGCGATTCAGTTGCACAATTATAAGGGCGGTGACGTTTGGGGGCAAGATATAGCGGCTGGGGACTATTGGCCTAAGCAAAATGCGGCTTTTGGATCCTATGAATTTAAACTTAATCTTTGCAAGACAAGCTATTACGATTATAGCAATAAAGGGTATAGCTGTGCTTTGGATTCTACAATGATGACCTACACTTATGGTGACGGGATTAATAAATTGCCAGAATATTCAAGGCATGGATATGTTTTCTTGGGTTGGGTCTATAAGAATAAACCTGAATCTGTTATCACGTCAATAGGCAAAGATCTGTATGGCAACATAGAATTATATACGATGTGGGATGGCGATGCTGTGGTTCCGCCACAAGATAAAGATGGATGCTATTTGATTTCTAGTTCTGGAGAACTGTACGGTTTTAAGGATTTGGTCAGCGAAAAAAAATGTGCCAAGCTGACTGCTGATATTGTAGTCAACAAGGGTGTGTTAGATTCGTTAGATTCAAGGGGCCAACCCATGGATGAGTCTTTCAGAAGATGGGGCTCAATAGACTTTAGAGGTGGCGGTGTCTTTGATGGTCAGGGACATACGATTTCTGGCTTGTATGTAGGGTCTTTTATTTCGGGTCTTGATCGAACTGATACTCTTGTCATAAAAAATTTGGGCTTGATTAATTCTTACTTTATTGAAAATTATTCTGGAGCCTTTGTCGATAACAATGCGGGTTATTTAACTATTGATAGTTGCTTTAACGCTTCTACGGTGCGTAAAAAAGTTTATGAAACAGGAGGCTTTGTTGGGGCAAATGGGGGGCATCTTATCATCTCCAATTCGTACAATAAAGGGTTTGTGAATGGTGGTTCTGGTTTGGTTGGGGGTAATGGAGTGTATCTCCTTATTGCAAATTCGTTCAATGAGGGACCTTTTACTGTTTCAGGAAGTCTGCTTGAAAGCAATGCTGGGTCTGCGACAATCGTTAATTCTTACAATATTGGGCAATCGACCGTAAATAAGGGCAATGCCAAACTTGTTGGATCCTCGCTTCCCATAATTAATAACCGGAGAATGGTTGTGTTGAATTCTTATTACGTTGATAAGAGTACTGAATGTCCATCCTCTAATTCTTCGATTTATTCGAAAATAGACAATGTCTATTATGTTGGAAATTGTACCCCGGATGAAGGTATAATTAAAGTCTCCAAGGAACAGTTTGAAAATGGTTTTGTCGCGCAGAACCTTCATAATTATGTTGTAGATGATAGTGTTGTTTTGGACTATTCAAAAAATTTGAATGGAAGCGTATGGGGACAGGAAGTAGGCGTAGATTCTTTGCCGGTGCTTAAAGGAAAATTGGTTGGTGTTATCGAAATATCTAGTTCGAGCAATGCAATCAGCTCTTCGAGCAATGCAAATTCAAGCTCTAGCACGGTTCCTTTGCTTTCTCCGGTGCTGCCTAAAATTGCTGACGGGTGCTATCAAATTGCGACTGCTAAAGAATTGCAAGGTTTTGCAGCTGTTGTAAATGGAACCTATGGAATGCAAAAAAATGCTGCTGCTTGCGGCGTGTTGACTGCGGATATTGTTCTTGATTCAAGTAAATTCGGTGCGTGGGAACCCATCGAAAATTTTGCTGGAACTTTGGATGGCCAAGGCCATACGATTTTAAATTTGGGGATAGATTCTAGTCGCTACGGAGGAGTTGCTTCGTTTATCTCGTCTATTGACGGTGGAACAAAGGATAATCCTGTTGTTATAAAAAACATCGGGTGGGAAGATGCGACTATTTCTGCGACGAAAGGAGCTGCACTTATTTATACCGTAAAAAGAGGGTCTTATGTTAAAATGGACCATGCTCATAATGGAATGAATTTTGAAACAATAGAAGGCTATGCTTCGGCGTTTGTCGCCGTGGCAGAAGAATTCTCTACTTTGGACATTACGTATTCCTATAATACCGGGGATGTTGACAATAAATCCCGTGGGTTGTTTTTTGGCTGTTTTGTTGCCGTTGCAGATGGCAAAGTCACATTGAAGAACGTGTATAATACGGGTGGAGCTCGTAGCCTTATTGGATCTGTACTTGACAGCGTGAAGGTGATAAATTCCTATAACAACTCAAGACGCAGTAATGGAGAGGCTTCGGCTATAGTTGATTTTTGCGAGGAAAATAGACCCGAAATTGTAATTGAAAACTCGTTTTACATCGGGTATTCAACGGATTACTGCAGTCATCGCTCTATAGGTGCGTCTAAAAAAACTTATGCAGATGGCAGTGTAGCAATGAGGTTGCATTATTACTTTAACGGTAGTGATTATGAAGGAATGGAATGGGGGCAGAATGTTGGCGTGGATGCAGAACCGAACTTTAGCGGGAACATTGTTGGAGACATGAGCTCGGTTCCCACGCTTGCGGAGTTAGAGTTTGTTTCGCATAGTGGAGATAAAACTCGGTATCCTCAATATTACGTTGCCAAAACTTCATTGATTCTGCCGGATCCAGAACCTCGAAAGGGTTACGTTTTTGGCGGTTGGTTTGAGTCTTTAAGTAGTACGGAACCCGTTGATAATGTGATTTTTATGTCGGAGGTGAGTAAAAAACTTACTTATTACGCAAGATGGTGGCCTCTGCCTAAGCGTGATGGTAATTGCTATAAAATCAATTCCGCTGACGAAGTGATGGGTTTTGCTGCCATTGTGAACGGAGGCAAGGATATAGAAAAGGATTCTATAGCTTGTGGAATTCTGATGGCGGATATTGTCATTGATTCAAGTAAGTATGAACAGTGGAATGCGCTTGAAAACTTTGCTGGCTCTTTGGATGGTCGTGGACATTCTATTTCGCTTATGTGGGTTGAACCTAAATATGGCGGTGAAAAAAAATCATTTATATCTTCGATTAATGGAGGATCGAAAGATAAACCCGTCACCATAAAAAATGTGGAATGGAAAACTGTTGATGGAAGCTTTGGAACAAGTTTGATACAATACATTGAGAAAGGTTCTTATGTTGTGATGGATTCTGTCCATAACAGCATGGATTTTGGTGAAGAAGGCAATTTTGTATCGAAAATCGGTGAAAATGCGTATTTGTCTATTGCCAATTCCTATAATACAGGGCATTTTCCTGGGGATCGAGGGTATTTTATTTACTCAGTATATGGACAAATTGCATTCCGTAATGTCTATGATGTTGGTGCATCAAGGGGCCTTGTGGGGTATGCATACGACAGTGTGAAAATTGAGAATTCCTATAGTTTGTCTGATGATCAAAAAGTTGGATTTGTTTTCTCTGCAAATAATAAGAAGAGGGTTTCGATAATTAATTCCTATTATCTGGATACGCTTAAATCGGATTTTGGTGGAACGCGGGCCTCTGCCGAAGAATTTGCGAATGGCACGGTCGCTGTAAAATTGCGTTATGATTATGACTATGACGGCTCCATTTGGGGACAAAATGTTGGAGTCGATTTGAGTCCGAATTTCAGCAAGAAGATTGTTGGGGCGAACGACTCGGCGACTGGACTTTATTCTGTGGAAATGGTTTCCCATAATGCAGATACGACCTCGTATATAAAGGTCTATGCTAAGGGGTTGGGAATGAAGTTGCAAAATCCGTCTCCAAAGAAGGGCTATGCTTTTGGCGGCTGGTTTAATAATTCCGATTACTTGGGACAATCTGTTGTGGAAATTACGCCCTCCGATTCTGGTGACAAGAAGTTCTACGGAAAATGGTGGCCGTTGCCCAAGCAGAATGCAGATTGTTACGAAATCGGTTCTGTAGATGATTTGTTCGGTTTCGCGGCAATCGTGAACGGAAATATCGGTGCGAAAAAGGATTCTGCAGCTTGCGGAAAGCTGGTTGCGGACATTGTGTTCGATGATTATGATGATAGTTGGAATTCATCTAATTTGATGTGGACTCCTATCCGTAATTTTGCAGGAACATTTGACGGGAGTGGTTTTACTATCAAAAATATGGCCGCATCAGAAAAAACTCCATATTACGAAGACGATTCGAATCCGTTAGGTCTGTTCGCTTCTATTGTTGGCGGTTCTACTGCAAAGCCTGTTGTCATTAAGAATTTGACGGTGTATGGTGGGAGTTTTAGTGGTGGTTGGAATACAGGTGCCATCGTAGGAGATATTGCTGATTCTTATGTTATCTTGGACAGTATTACTGTAGATGCTGGAATTCACGGTGGATATAGGGTCGGAGGAATTGTGGGCCAGATTGGTTCGTCAACTGTATTTTTGACAAATTCACGTAAGATCTTTAGTGATGCTGAGAAAGATCCCGAAAGCAACTATTATGGAAGCGGTGTCTCGGGAAACTATAATATTGGTGGCTTGATAGGCTCAATTTATGATTATTCGAATGTTCGTCTCGTCAATAATTATGTTAAGGATAGAATCTCGGCGAGTGATAACGGTATTGGCACTGCAGTGGGCATAATTGGTTCGGGTGATGTCTATATCAGTCAATTTTATGCAGAATGCAATGTTTATGCGGATAGCTATGTTGGTGGCTTTATCGGTGGAACGAGTGGAAATGTCCGTATAGAAAATTCTTATCACGTTGGCGAAGTCGTTAGCAGTGTTACCGATTTTTATGGTGCTGGATCTGTTTCTGGAGTTGCCGTTGGTGGTTTTGTTGGCGTGAACGAAGGCGACTCGCACATTCACCTTGTAAATTCCTACCACATGGGCGAAGTTAGTGCTAAAAACAATAACCGAAGTGTAGATGGAATCGTTGGCGTCAATCGTTCCGACGAAGTGCATATTGATAACGTTTTCTACCCGTCATCGTTATATTCGGAATTTTCAGCAAACGCTGCAGACTCAGCGATGTTTGCCGATGGTTCTGTTGCTTATAGCTTGCATAATTACGATAACGGAAGTCTTACAGGCTCTATATGGGGACAAAGGGTCGGAGTAGATCCTTATCCGGTGTTCACATCCAAAGTAGAAGGCTATAAAACAGACAAGAAGGTTTCAAAGTTGGTTTTGCATACGTTTGATGGTGATTCCATAGACTACATCAACCATTACACAGAAGGTCAAGTCACATCATTGCCTACCGTAGCGCGGGAAGGGCACTATTTCCACGGCTGGTATACAGAACCCGAATTTTTGGGAGACTCTTTATTGTATATCGATTCTACTGTTTCTGGAGATTTGGAATTATACGCAAAACTAGAGATAAAGAAATTTGTCATTGCAGTAAAGATGTGGGACAGCTATGGCTGTACGGGTTACGTGGACGGTACCGGGTATTATACTTATGGGTCAAAGGTTACTTTGACGGTTGTCCCCGATTCTGGATGTGGATTGTCGTCCGGCTATTATTTCACTCCGTTTGACGAACATGGGATATATGTTATAGATAAAGTTACAAAAGCGGATTCGTTGTCTGTCCATTTTGGAGAGGGCGTTTATGATGTCTATTATTATGTTGACGATAGTGTTGAAATTGCGTATAAGAGTGAAACCCGTAGGCTTGAGGATTCTGTTACCTTGCCAATTCCATCGAAACTTTGTTATGAATTTGAAGGCTGGTACGATAATGAAAAATTAGAAGGTTCTCCAGTTCAAAGTATAGGTAAGGGTGTTTATGGTGACAAAAAATTCTGGCCCAAGTGGAAAGAGAATGCAAATAAGTGTGCTGAATCTTCTAGTTCTGTAACGTTGTCCAGCAGCAGCGAGGTCGTTGGGCCTGCTGAATCGTCGTCCAGCGTTGAAAAATCCAGTTCGAGTGGTATTGCGAAATCGTCATCCAGCGTCGCAAAGTCTAGCTCCAGCGTTAAGAGTAGCAGTTCTGTGGTGAAGTCGAGTTCATCGAATGCGAAATCCAGTTCGAGCGGCGTCAAGAAATCGTCATCTAGCATCGCGAAGTCTAGCTCCAGCGTTAAGAGTAGCAGTTCCGTGGTGAAGTCGAGTTCTTCGAAAACAAAATCCAGTTCGAGTAGCGTCAAGAAATCGTCTTCGTCTAGTAAAACGAATTCCATTGTTCAGGTCTTTAGCACGAACATGAAAATAAACGTTGTTGGGCGAAATATTCAAATTGATGGCGCTCAATTTGGTGCGGACTTTGCGTTGTTCGACATGCAAGGGAAAATGCTTTCGTCTGGCTTCGTTGAAAACGGTTCTCGACAGATCTCGGTGCCAAGAGCAGGCTCCTATATGCTCAGTGTCGGGAATCGGATGCAAAAAGTTATTGTCAAATAGACTTAGAAAACAGCTGATATTCCCCAAAACAAAAAACCTCGCATTTCTGCGAGGTTTTTTTGCGGGTGGATGACCGGACTCGAACCGGCAACATCCAGAATCACAATCTGGGACTCTAACCAATTGAGCTACATCCACCATGTAGCGAGACCAAATATAAAAAAGCCACCCCAAATTTCAAGGGATGGCGGGAACTTTTTTCCAAAAAATGCGTTTTTGGGGGCTTGCGGCTACTTTTTCTGCATGATTCGAAGGAAATTCGCGCGCTTGAAGTCGTTCCTGTGTTCCATGCAGAAGCGCGGATAGACGTACTGTTTCGGGAACATGCGGATGGTGAAGGTGTTGTTGCACCCTTCGAGGCAGCACTTGAATTCCAGGTCCATGGCTTCGGCGTAGTTGTGGCGGAAGATGATGTTCTTGGATTCGATGTTCTCGATATCTTTTTTCTGCTTCTGGCGCTGCTTGATGTCGCGGTGCAGTTCGCAGTACTTGGCAATCGGGTGACCCCAGAATTCGCGGCCGCAGCCGGGTTCTTGGCAAACTTTGAGCTTGATGCGCTTTTTCTTTTTGTACTTAGGTAATTGCATAGTGACCTCAATTAGTGGTAAAGATAATAAAAAATGGGATTTTTGTAAAAAAGTTCAATTTTGTTGTGGAAATTTCGGTCAAAATTCCTGAAAAAAGCGTGTTATATAAGGGGAAGTTTCAAAAAAAGGATGCTTATGAAAAAGATTTGGACTTTGGTCGTGGCCGTGTCGGCAATTTTCGTCGGTTGCATGTACGTGAGCGGAACCCCGGAGAAACATTCGTCCGTGAGGCTTACGGCGGTGGATGTGGGGCAGGGGCTTGCGGTGCTTCTGGAACGGGAGGGGCGGTTCGCGCTTTACGATTTCGGGCCGGATTCGGTGGGAGTGGTGGATACGCTTTTGAATCGCGGGGCGGATACGCTGGAATGGGTGGTGCTGAGCCACTTCCATCGCGACCATATTGGCGGTTTTCTGGAACTTTTGGGGCGGGACGTTTTTGTGCGGCGGCTTTACGTGGGGCCGGATTTGTCGGGCAGTTTTTTCCGCGATAGCGTTTATCGCGTGGCGCAAAGGCTCGGTGTTCCGGTGGATACGCTGGAGCGCGGTGAGCGTGTCTGGTTTGGCGGGGCGCGGTTTGACGTGCTTTGGCCGACGGATTACGCGAAGGTGGAGGGGAACGGGGCTAGTTTGGTGTTGCTCGGGCGCTATGGCGAGGCGCGGGTGCTGTTGACGGGTGACTTGGATTCGCTTGGCGAGCAGCGGTTGCTGGAGATGAACCCGACGCTTTCGGCGGAGCTTTTGCAGGTCGGGCATCATGGGTCGGCGGGGAGCAGTACGCTCAGGTTTTTGTCGCAGGTGGCGCCGAAGTATGCGTTCGTGAGCGTGGGGGCTGGGAACCGTTACGGGCACCCGGTAGAGTCTGTTGTTCGTAAACTGAACTTGGTGCTCGGGGATTCGCTAAACTTGTTCCGCACGGATTTGCAGGGGAGCGTTACCTTTGAATTGGATTCGGCGATGGGTGTGGTGGTGCCGTGATTTTTTTATATTGCTCGCGCGATGGTACACAAGATCCACATACCGGTCATGGGAATTTGCTATACGGCGGATACGCCGGTTCGCGTGGCGCATTTTGGCATCACTTCCGTTATTTCTCTTGTGGATGACGGACTTCTCGAAGAATACCGCAAGGCTTATGCGGAGCGCCTGGGGCTCGATCTGGGTTCGCCACAGACGACCCGGATTGGGCGCATCCGTTCGTATTTGGATTTTGTGGCAGACGAGGTGGAGCGCAAGTTCAATAGGCTTTGTGCGGAGCGGTTCGATGGCGGTAGCGACAAGGACCTGTATTTTTTGATGCTCCCGCTGGAGTCGCGTCTTCGCGTGGAATACGATGGCGTTTTTGCGAAGACGGGGCTTGCGCGGCTTGCCGCTGAGGCTGCGCTTACCGAGAAGATGGAACCGGGCGAAATCCAGGCGAATATCATGGTGGGGTTGAATCACGAGGAGGCGGCGTTCGATGCGGTTCGCGGTTTTGCTGCCTCGAAGGTGAAGGGCTCGCTTGTGCTGAGCGCGGGCGTGAATTTGGCTGTATTCGAGGAAATCGCGAAATGCAAGGACTTTTACAGGACGGCGACGCATGCGCCTACGAAGAAAGTTATCCTTAAGGTTTCAGATTACCGTTCGGCGCTTGTTCAGGGGCGCTATTTGGCGAAAAAGGGCGTGGAGGTTTATGAATACCGCATCGAATCCGGCGTGAACTGTGGCGGCCATGCGTTTTTTGAATCGAAGAAGTTGTTGCTTGACGTTGTCCGTGAATTTGTCGAAAAACGTGAAGAACTGTTTGAAACTACGCGTGCGATGATAGCGAAGTTCGCATCGTCTAGTGCGGCTGTAAATGCGCCGGTGCAGATGATTGTTCCGCCGCCGAAACCTGCGCGGATTACGGCTCAGGGCGGGCTATGCGCTCCTGAAGATATCGAAAAAATCATGTCGCTTGGAATTGACGGCGTGGGTGTCGGGACTCCGTTTTTACTTGTACCGCAGGCGACAAGCGTTGATAAGGAAACGCGGCGTTTGCTAGTAGCTGCAAAGCCTGAAGATGTCTATATAAGCAATGCTTCGCCACTTGAAATCCCGTTCGTGAATTTGCGGACTTCGACCGCGGCAAAACTTTGTCAGGAAAAAATTCGGGAGTATTTTGCGCCGCAAGGGGAAAAATCCAGGGCGCCGGAATTGAAGCCGGGATTCCCGTGTTGTCAGCATTACCTTTGCCGTGCGGTACCTGGCTTTGACCATCCGGTGTGTATGGCATCCCGCGAGTACGTGATGCATCGCCTGGCCGAAATCGACCGCTTGGAAAAAGAGGAACTGGATTGTTATTCTGGAGGGAACGAAGCGACCGATAGAATCCATGAGGCGGTTGCGGCGATTCGCGAGAAGTATAACGAACTTCGCCGTATGACGCTTTCTCGCGAGTGCATCTGCCGTTTCCTCGGGAACGCTGGCCGTGAAGAAATCCGCGAAAAAAATCCCTCGCTCCATTACCAGCCGGAATGCGTTGCAGTTGCCCGCGGTTCGCAACCCGCCCGCGTGCGTGAACCCGTAACCATTTGCCCGAATTCGGACATCGGCTACTTTGACCGCGAATATACGCTGTTCGAAATGATGCGTCACCTTTACGGCACCGGCCCGCGCCTTACGCCCAAAGACAAACCGAGCGCATTTGAGGTTGAAGAAAAAATTTTAAAGTCGGTGACTTGTTAGTCCGCGAATCCGATTCTCGCTTGGAAGTGGCATTGCGTCATGTCGTTGGCGTTCATCCCGAAAATGTAGGCGTGGTGGTTCGTGTTCTTGAACCGTACGATGTTCACCTTGCCGCCGAGCGGAATCTGTGAAATGTAATTTATCTGTATCGAACGGATTCTGCGGCTTTTGATTTCTTGCGGGTCGAGCGTGTCCGTGACCCAATCGACATAGCGGCAGTGGTTTACGTGGTTGTTCATGTCGAGGTCGCTGTACTTGGCGGTTTCTGTACCTACGATTTTCGGTTCGATTTGCGGGTCGAGTATGTCCATCATTTCGGGGAGCGCGTTCTTCCCTTGAATGAGCGGAATCGGGTACGGCGAGTTTGCTGGATTCTCGGCCTTGCCTGTTTTCATGTTCACAAGCAGCCAAGAGGATGTCGCCTGTGCGATGGAATGCCCCTGTGCATCGAGGATGGAATAGTCCTTGAGGCAGACTTTGTCCTTGATGATGTCTTTTGCCCACGTGGAGATGGAGAGCTTTTCGCCCCAGACCGGGTGGTGCAACAGACGAATCTTCATGCGAGTGATGACCGTGGTGTAGCCTGCCTTCATCATCTTCCAGATGCCGAATCCGTTTTGTTCGGCATCGGCGATGGCGGTTTCTTCCATGAATAGGAATAGGTTTGAAAGTTTGAGTCGGCTGTGGTGGTCGCAGTCCGAGAAACGTACTTCAAAGTTTTTGGTAGTTACTTCCTGTTCCATGGTTGTCCTCACGTAGTTTATTGAATTTTTGCGTGGCTTTCGTCACATGTGAACGAATCCGCGTTAATAAAAATGTATAATTTTTCTTGTATGAACGACTTCCAATTTCGCCCTAGTTTTATTCAGCTTCCTGCTTATCATTCTTTCGATGGGTCTCTTTGCCTACCGGGTTCCAAGAGTATCACCAATCGTGTTTTTTTGATATCCGCTTTGGCTGAAGGGACGACCACGCTCAACAATCTCTTGAAAAGTGACGATACCCGTTACATGGGCGAGGCGCTGCAGCGTCTGGGTGCGAAAATCGATTTTACGGACGACTATACCAATGCCGTTGTGGAAGGCCATGCCGGGCCGTTTGATGCACCGAGTCCGTCGATTGAACTGTTCCTTGGCAATGCCGGTACGGCGATGCGCTCGCTGACGGCGGCCCTTTCGCTTGGTTGGGGCAAGTTCATTTTGCGCGGCGAAGAGCGCATGGCCGAACGTCCAATTCAGGATCTTGTCGAGGCTCTCCGTACGCTCGGGGCTGATATCAAGTATCTGGAATCCGAAGGCTATCCTCCGGTCCGCATCAAGGCCGACGGGCTTAACGGCGGTTACGTGAGCGTTCGCGGAAACATTTCGAGCCAGTATCTCACGGCGCTTTTGATTTGTGCTCCGTATTGCAAGACTCCGCTGCACATCCATGTGGATGGCGAACTGATTTCGGCGCCTTACATTGAGCTTACGCTCGACGTGATGAAGCGCTTTGGCATTGTTGTGCGGCACGACGACTTGAGGGAATTTTATGTTCCGCAGGGGCACTACAAGTCTCCCGGAAAGTTTTTTGTCGAAGGCGATGCGAGTTCCGCGAGTTATCCGCTTGCGGCGGCGGCGATTG